>OJKY01001444.1_pt1 | contig 14317 bp, 9 predicted proteins | sample 1596571 | NCBI WGS metagenome assembly OJKY01 (sample SAMEA4350170, study PRJEB24818) | metagenome | biome: human; feature: gut; material: faeces | place: Denmark | collected 2013-09 | reverse complement strand
AGGGCGCACACTTCAAGGAAGAGTACCTGTGCGACGCACTCTCGCGCGGCGCGATCGCCTACGTCGCCGAGAAAAAGCACAATGTGGACGCGCCCTGTCTTCTTGTCAACGACATTCGCTATTCCCTTGTCGTGCTCGGTCAGCTCTTTTATAACCATGTGACGGACAAGCTCACAAGCGTCGGCATCACGGGCACGAAGGGCAAGAGCACCACGGCCTACTACGTACGCTACATTTTAAATGACTGGCTGCGCGCGCAGTCCATGCCCGAGTGCGCCATTCTCTCTTCCATCGACAACTACGACGGCAAAGTAAGTGAGGAATCTCACATCACCACGCCTGAGGTGCTCGAGCTCTACCAGCACTTTGAAAACGCTTACGAGTCCGGCATTTCACACCTTGTGATGGAGGCTTCGTCCCAGGCGCTCAAATACGGCCGCGTGCGCGGCATCACGTTCGACGTCGGCGCATTTTTGAACATCGGCAGCGACCACATCAGCCCCATCGAGCACCCCGACTTTGAAGATTATTTCACCGCCAAGCTTAAAATTTTCGATTCCTGCCGATTTGGCTGTGTCAATACCGACGCAAAACACGCTGACCGCGTCATCGAATACGCCAAGGGCCGCTGTAACCTCATCACCTTCGGCTCACACGAGGGAGACACCGTCTCCTGCCGGCATGTGGAAAAACGCAGCGACGGACTCTATTTTACGGTTGTTTCGCCAAAGTACAACGGCGAATTCTCCATCACCATGCCCGGCCTTTTCAACATTTCCAATGCCCTCGCCGCCATGGCGATCTGCATGGCGCTTGATGTGCCGGAAGAATATGTGCGCTCAGGCCTTCGCAAGGCGCGCGCCGCAGGCCGCATGCAGATCTACGAGAGCCGCGACAAAAAGGTCGCCGTGATCGTCGACTACGCGCACAACCGCATGAGCTTTGACGCGCTCTACCGCTCGACGAAGATCGAATACCCCGGCCGCCAGATGATCTCCGTCTTCGGCTGCCCCGGCTCTCATGCGCTCCAGCGCAGGAAAGACTTAGGCGAACTGAGCGGAGAGAACTGCGACTTCGTCTTTATCACCGAGGAGGACTCCGGCGAGGAGCCGTTCGCGCAGATCGCCGCCGACATTGAAAAGCACGTCGCCTGCCCGCACCTCGTCCTTGAAGACCGCAGCGAGTGCATCCGCCGCGCGATTTTGGACGGCAAGGACGCGCGCGTCATCCTCTTGACCGGCAAGGGCGAGGAGACGACGATGAAGCGCGGCAGCGCCTACGTTCCCTACCCCTCCGATGTGGAGCTGACGCAAAAATACCTTGCTGAGTACGACGCTGCGCACCCCGCAGCGAAGCGCAGCAGCGGCAAACAGATGAAAAAGGATTTCCTTCCCATCATCCTCGGTAGCGATGAAAACGCCTACGGCACGGCGCGCCTCTTCCGCGAGGCCTACGGCGTCACACCGCTGCTGCTGTGCACGCAGCAGCTTGTGCCCACGCGCCACTCGCACCTGTTTCTCTGCCGCATCATCCCGGATTTTGAGCGCGAGGAAGTTTTCCCCGACGCGCTGCGCGAGGTTTTGAAGCAGTGCGCGCAGGACTATGAAAAGCTGCTCGTTATCCCCTGCTCGGACTATTATACCGGCCTTCTCTGCCGCCACTACGACCACTTTGAGGGCTTGATCGCGAACCGCTTCATCTCCGAAGAGCTTCTTGAGACCTTCGACACGAAGGACAAGTTCTACGCCCTCTGCGAGCAGTACGGCATGGACTATCCCAAGACCGTCGTCGCCTCTCCCGAGGAGCGTGAGAGCGTCGCCGAGCGGCTGCCGTTTGACTTCCCCATCGTCGTCAAGCCCGAAAATTCCAACGCGCTCGACTATCTCCGCTGTCACTTTGAAGGCCAGAAGAAGGTATTCTTCTTCGACACGAAGGAGCAATACCTCGAAATGGTTCGCAATATGAACCGCTCGGACTATCGCGGCAAGCTCATCCTGCAGGAGTTTATTCCCGGCGGCGACGACGCCATGCGCGTGCTCAACAGCTATTCCGATCTGGACGGCCATGTGCGCGCGATGTGTCTCGGCCAGCCGGTGCTTGAATACTACGACCCCAAGTCCGTCGGCAACTATGCCGCCATCATTTCCCGCGGCGACCAGGCGCTGTATGACAAGATGCAGGAATTCCTTGAAAAGCTCGGCTACGTCGGCTTTTCGAACATCGACATGAAGTACGACTGCCGCACGGGGCGGTATGTGCTCTTTGAGATCAACCCGCGCCTCGGCCGCAGCAGCTACTTCTGCCGCGCCGCAGGGCTCAATATGATGAAACTTCTGACCGATGACATCGTCTACGGCAAGCGCGAGGACTGCGTTTACAACCACACCGTCGCCCTCTGGCAGAACGTGCCGACCGGCATTTTGCGCCGCTATGTAAAAAACAGCGAGCTTGCCGAAGAGCTCAAGGCCTTCAAGGGCACGCACGTGCTCTTTTGCAAGGGTGATCTTCCGCTCCCCCGCCTCTACCGCCTGCTGCGCTACTACGCCGCGCAGTACCACAACTTCCGCGACTACTACTTTGACAAGAAGTGACCATTCCAATCCAAAAGGACGGCTCGCAAAAGCCGTCCTTTTCCTTTTCTCCGTTTCGTGCTAAAATCGAAATGCGGGAACTTTTTTCTCTCTTTCGCGTCTAAAGAAGCGGAAGATAGATGTATTCCGCAGAAAAAAGGAGGATTTTCGATGAAAAGAGCATCCCTTCGCGTGTTTGTTTGCGCGCTCCTCGCGTCCCTTGCACTCACGACCTTTGCCCTTGCTGACTCAGGGCCGAAGCCCCAGCTCACCGTGCGCGTCGAAAACGCGCCGCAGGAACTCTACTACCTCGACCTGCTCGCCGAGGGCGACTGGGGCGCGGAAGATGGAAACCGTATCGACGGCATCGACTGGAACTACGACGGCAAAGAGGATACGCTCGACCCCGATCTCCTGGCGCTCCTGCGCGAGAATGTTCCCGCAGGCTGGCACGCCTGCGTGGCGCAGGGCACGACCGGCGCGCCGATGTGGGGCAAGCTGTACGCGGAAGGGACGGATGCCTTCGGCAATGACCTGCACGTGTTCGGCTACCACGGCGTACCGAGCACCTACCGCATCATCCTTGTCACGCAGTCCGGCAAGGTCTGGCTCTCCGAAGCGCTTGAGCGCAAGGTGCTGCAATCAAGTGTGACCGTTCACTGGGCAGATGATGCAGAAAGCACCACTGTCACCGTCCCCTCGACCGTCACCGGCTATTTGCTGCAATTTCTTGCAACGCTCGTGCCGACGCTCCTCATCGAGGGCATTCTGCTGCTTCTGTTCCGGTATTCCTGGAAAGAGAATTGGAAAGCATTTTTGCTTGTCAACCTTGTCACACAGGGGGTTCTGGCGGCTGCAAGCAGCGTTCTGAACCTGCAAAACGGCGCAGCCCTCTGGAACTATTTCCTGTTTCTTCTCCCAATGGAGGCAGCCATTCTGCTCATCGAGATCTATCTCTACGCCGGCCGCGGCCTGCTCACCGGCCACAGCAGGGGCCGCGCCGCACTCTATGCTGTTGCGGCAAATCTTGCCTCGGCCGTCCTCGGCTACTACCTTGCCGAGCCCGTCTGGAGCTTCGTCGTGTCCATCTCATAAATACCATCCGCGCTGCGGCGTTCTCCGATCGGAGAACGCCGCGTTTTCCGGCAAGTCTTACTTGACAAGGCCATTTTGACTCCTTATAATAATTCGCATCGCACAAACGCTCCTCGCAGGAGCCTTTTTTTATGTTTCGGAGAAAGAGAGAATGCCGCCATGCAAAAAAAATCCAACCCCGCAGCGCTGCTGCCGATCTTCGTTTTCCTGGTTCTGTATCTGGGTCTCGGTCTGGTCTTTGAGTATGTGCTCAAGATCCCGATGGGCTTTTATTCCATTCCCATCGTTGTCATCTTCCTCATCGCACTGCTCGTGGCCTGCTGTCAGAACCGCACCCTGTCCTTTGACGAAAAGCTCGTGCTGATGGGCAAGGGCATCGGCGACAAAAATATCGTCACGATGCTGCTCATCTTCCTCGCTGCCGGCATGTTCGTCGGTGTGGTGGGCCGTTCGAGCGCGGAGAGCGTTGCGTACTTCATGCTCTCCCTCATTCCTGCAAAGTTCGCCGTGGCGGTACTCTTCGTCGTCAGCTGCTTTGTCTCCACCGCAATGGGCACGAGCGTCGGCACCATCACACTCATCACGCCCATTGCCATTCCCATCGCCGCAGCCAGCGGTTACTCCCTGCCGCTGTGCATCGCGTCCGTCATGGGCGGCGCCATGTTCGGCGACAACCTGAGCTTCATTTCCGACACCACCATCGCCGCCTGCAACGGCCAGGGCTGCGCGATGAAAGATAAATTCCGCGAGAATTTCCACATCGCGCTTCCCGCTGCGCTCGCCTCTCTTGCGCTCATTCTCGTGCTGACGCTCCGCGCCGACGTCACGCCCGCAGAGATCCCGCCCTATAACCTCATTCAGATCATTCCCTATGTGCTGGTGCTCATCGGCGGCATCATCGGCATCAATGTCTTTGTCGTGCTGCTCATCGGCATCGTCTCCGGCTCGGTCATCGCGCTGGCGACCGGCGCGACCGGCCAGAGCGGTATCCTCGCGGTCAAGGCGCTGCTTGAGAATATGGGCAGCGGCGCCGCCGGTATGTTCGAAACGTCGATGGTCGCGATCCTGGTCTCTGCCATCTGCGCGCTGATCCGTGAATTCGGCGGCTTCGAGGCGCTGCTCGGCTGGATTCGCCGGGCGTTCCGCGGTAAGCGCGGCGGCCAGATCGGCATGGGGCTGCTTGTCGGCGCGATGGACATTGCCACGGCGAACAACACCGTTGCCATCGTTATGGCGAACCCCATCGCCAAGGAAATGAGCGAGGAATACGGCATCACGCCGCGCAAGGCCGCCTCCCTGCTCGACACGTTCTCCTGCATTTTCCAGGGCATCATTCCCTACGGCGCGCAGATGCTCGTCGCCATCTCCGCAGCGCACGAGCTGGGTTACAACATCTCCGCCTTCGACATCATTCCGAACCTGTTCTACCCCTACCTGCTGGCGGTGAGCTCGCTGTTCTTCATCGCCGTGGACGGCAAGAAGAAGGTGTCTTGATCTTCTCCGAATAAGTAAATGCAAAAAGCGCAGGAAAGGAATCGACTATGGCATCCATCATTGAAATTCAAAATTTTTCCGATCCCGCACTCGATCTCTATGCGCGGCTGACGGAAAATCAGCTCTTAAACCGCGCAGACCCTGAAAACGCGCTTTTCATCGCAGAAAGTCCGCTCGTCATCGGCCGCGCGCTCGATGCAGGCTGTAAGCCGGTTTCCTTTCTGATGGAGCGCCAGCACATCGGGGGCAAGGGGCGCGAGATCCTCGCGCGCTGCTGTCAAGATATTCCGGTTTACACCGCTGAAGAATCCGTGCTTGCACAGCTCACCGGCTTCCACCTGACGCGCGGAATGCTCTGCGCCATGCGTCGACCGAAGCTGCCGTCAGTCGAAGAAGTCTGCCGCAGCGCACGGCGCATCGCTGTGCTCGAAAACGTAATGAACCCGACGAACATCGGCGCGATCTTCCGCTCCGCCGCTGCACTTGGCATGGACGCCGTGCTGTTAACCTGCGCAGGCAGCGACCCGCTCTATCGCCGCGCTTCGCGCGTGAGCATGGGCAATGTCTTCTTCATTCCGTGGACATATCTCCCCGAGGAAGGCGATTGGACACAGCTCCTGCGCGCGTTCGGCTTTCGCACGGTCGCCATGGCGCTGCGCGACGACTCCGTGCGGCTTGATGACCCCCGCCTCGCCGCGGAGGAAAGGCTTGCCATTGTCATGGGCACGGAGGGTGACGGCCTCGCAAGCACCACCATTGCAAGCTGCGACTACACAGTCAAAATTCCGATGTATCACGGCGTCGACTCGCTTAATGTCGCCGCGGCAAGCGCCGTGGCGTTCTATGAGCTGGGTCTTCCTCCGCCGAACGAAAAGGAGGACTGACATGCTGAACAACACCGGCTTCGACCTCTGGGCCGACGGCTACGACAAGAGCGTCGGCCTCTCCGACGAAAACGACCGCTACCCCTTCGCGGGCTATCGTGCCATGATGAACGCGCTCTATCAGCGCGTGCTCGCGCAGAGCGGGCGCGATGTGCTGGATATCGGCTTCGGCACGGGCGTTTTGACCTCAAGGCTCTATGAGCAGGGCTGTCAAATCTATGGACAGGATTTTTCCGCGCGCATGATCGAGCTGGCGCAGGCAAAAATGCCGGAAGCCAAGCTCTATCAGGGCGACTTTTCCAAGGGGCTTGTGCCCGAGCTCTGCCCGCGACAGTATGATGCCATCATCGCGACCTACTCGCTCCACCATCTGACGGACGCGCAGAAAATTGACTTTCTGCGCGCACTCCTACCGCTTTTGAAGCAGGACGGCTGCATTTTCATCGGCGACGTCGCCTTCCGCACCTGTGACGAGCTCGAAGCGTGTCGAAACGCGGCGGGCAGTGAATGGGACGAGGATGAAATTTACTTCGTCTACGACGAGCTCCACTCACAATTCCCCGCGCTGACGTTTGAGTCTTTCTCCCACTGCAACGCACTCCTAACACTGCGCAAGTGATTTCCCAGGAAATACGATAAAAAGCCTCTGTATGGTCATTCCATACAGAGGCTTTTCTGTGAAGTATTATTCCTTTTCAGCCATTCAGATGGTCAAGGATCGCATTGATGAGCTGCTCCTTGCCCGTCCCCTTTTCCGCAGAGAAGGGGACGATGATCTCATCGTCGCGCAGAGAGAGCGTTTCACGGATCTTGGCAAGATTCGGTTCCACCTCGCGCGCTTTGAGCTTGTCGAGCTTATTCGCCACGATCACGACGGGGCAGCCGGTCTGCACAAAGTAGTCGTGCATTGTCACGTCGTCCGCCGTCGGCTTGTGCCGCGCGTCAACGATCTGCACGCCGAGGTGAATAAGTCCCGCACTCTGGAAGTAGTCCTCCATGAGCTTGCCCCAGCGGTCGCGCTCGGCTTTGGAGACCTTGGCGTAGCCATAGCCCGGCAAGTCGACGAGGTAGAGCTTGCCGTCGATCTTGAAGTAGTTGATCTGCGAGGTCTTGCCCGGGGAAGCGCCCACGCGGGCAAAGTTCTTGCGGTTCACGATCCGGTTGATGACCGAGGATTTGCCGACGTTCGACCGCCCTGCAAACGCGAGCTGTGGCATTCCGTCGCGCACAAACTGCTTCTCCGACGCCGCCGAGAGGACAAATTCCACCCTGTTGAAATTGATCGCCATGGTTTTCGTTTCCTTTCAGCTCATTTCGCCCGCACGCAGCGCACCGGGCGCTGCCTCCTGCATGGGCAGGTAAGTCTCATGTGCGGCAGCGGTGCATTTTTCCGGCAGAACGAGCGCCTCAGCAAAGACGGCGTCCACCGTTTCCACCGGCACAAAGCGCAGCTTCTTGCGCACCAGCGGGTCGATCTCATCGAGATCCTTTTCGTTCTCCCTCGGCAGGAGGACAGTATGTACGCCCGCACGCAGCGCGCCCATCGTCTTCTCGCGCAGTCCCCCGATGGCAAGCACGCGGCCGCGCAGCGTGATCTCACCGGTCATGGCGATCTCGCGGTGCACCGGCCGGTTCGTCAGCGCCGAGAGCACCGCCGTTGCGATGGCGATGCCGGCACTCGGGCCGTCCTTGGGAATGGCGCCCTCGGGGAAGTGAATGTGAATGTCCTTTGTTTTATAGAAGTCCGCTGCAATGCCGAGCTCCAGCGCCCGCTGGCGCAGACACGAGAGCGCCGCGCGGCAGCTCTCCTGCATCACGTCGCCAAGGTTGCCCGTCAGCTCCAGCTTGCCGCTGCCGTCCATCACACCGACCTCAACCGGTAGGATCTCACCGCCCGCTTCCGTCCACGCAAGGCCGTTTACCACGCCGACGAGATCCTTTTCCGGGATCTTATCCTGCGTGCTCCGCGGCGTGCCGAGGAAATCTGCGAGGTTCTTCTCTGTAACGGTAACTCGCTTTACATCACTTGTTGTGAGCTGCATTGCGGCCTTTCGACAGATTTTGCCAAGCTGGCGCTCCAGCGACCGCACGCCGCTCTCGCGCGTGTAGCGCGCGATGACTGCGCGCAGGGCGTTTTCTTCCACGCGCAGGCTCGAAGCCGTCAGTCCGTGTGCCTGACGCTCCTTGGGCAGAAGGTGGCGCTGTGCGATCTGCACCTTTTCCTCGTCCGTATAGCTCGGGATCTCAATGATCTCCATGCGGTCGAGCAGCGGGCGGGGAATGGTGTCGAGCGTGTTGGCCGTCATGATGAACATCACGCGGCTCAAATCGACGGGAATCTCCAGATAGTGGTCGCGGAAGGCGTAGTTCTGCTCGCTGTCAAGCACCTCGAGCAGTGCGCTCGCGGGGTCGCCGCGACCGTCGCTCGAGAGCTTGTCTACCTCATCGAGCACGAGCAGCGGGTTCATCGAACCGCTGCGGGAAATGGCTTCGATGATGCGGCCAGGCATCGCGCCGATGTAGGTCTTGCGATGGCCGCGGATATCCGCCTCGTCACGCACGCCGCCGAGTGACAGCCGCGCGACCTTGCGGTTCATCGCCTTGGCAACGGACAGTGCGATCGACGTCTTGCCGACGCCCGGAGGACCGACCAGGCAGAGAATCTGCCCCTTTGCCTCGGGGTTGAGCTGGCGCACAGCAATAAATTCGAGGATACGCTCTTTGACCTTTTGCAGTCCATAGTGGTCGTGGTCAAGGATCCTGCGCGCGGCGTCTACGCTCGCGCGCTCCTTTGTCTCCTCGCCCCAGGGCATTTCCATGCAGGTATCGAGATAGTTGCGCAGCACGCTCGCTTCGGCGCTGCCGAAAGGCTGCCTTGCAAGGCGGTCAACGTCCTTGAGGAGTTTCTTTTCCGTTTCCTCGTTCAGGTGCGCCTTAGCGATCTTTGCGCGGTATTCGTCGAGTTCTTCGTCCTCGCCGCCCTCGCCGATCTCGTCCTGCAAGACTTTGATCTGCTCGCGCAGGACAAAATCCTTCTGGATCTTGCCGACACGGGAGCGAACTTTGCTCTCGATGTCCTGCTCCATGGCGGTCACTTCGATCTCGCGGCGCAGGATCTCGTTCATGCGCTGCAATCTCGGCAGCGGACGCAGCTCGCTCAGAATATCCTGCTTGTCCTGATAGCGCAGGTTGAGCTGCTGGGCAATAAAATCAGCAAGATAGCCGGGATCGTTTGTCGAAAGGATGGCAGCATAGACGTCGTCCGGCAGCTTCTGTGCAAGCTCGGCATATTCCGTCACGCTGGCGTAGGTCTGGCGCAGCATCGCTTCCGTCCGCTTGCTATGGCACGAGGTGGCCGGCTCGTCGATGAGCTCGACCTGCGCCTGCAAAAACGGCTCGCGCTGCCACAGCCGCTTGAGCCGGGCGCGGCATGCGCCCTCCATCATCACGCGCAGCACATGGTCGGTCACGCGCAGGATCTGCGTCACACGCGCAACCGTACCGATCTCATACAGGTCTTTTTCCTCCGGCTGCTCCACGCCGATCTCCTTCTGCGTGACGAGGAAGATCTCCTCCCCGTTTTCCATGGCGCGCTCAAGCGCGCGCACCGAGATCGGGCGCTCAAGATCAAAGCTCGTATTCATGCGCGGGAACACGTTGAGCCCGCGCATGGCAATGACCGGAAGATTTTTTGTTACAGGTTCCATGCTTTCTCCTTACGAAGCGGGATCTGCCTGCAGCGGCGGCTGAGGCGCCTCCCCTTCTTTGTTCGTGCGGTGGGAAATTATCGGCTCTTCCGTCCCCTCCACGCAGCCCAGCGTGATGGTCACGCGGTCGATCGTGCGGTCAGACGGAATGTCGTACATCACGCGCATCAAAAGTCCCTCCATCACCGCGCGCAGACCGCGCGCACCGATCTTTCGCGCAATGGCCTTGTCAGCGATCGCCTCGAGCGCGCCGGGCTCAAACGTAAGCTCAGCGCCATCGTAGGAGAAAAGCTTCTGATACTGCTTGACGAGCGCGTTTTTCGGCTGCGTCAGGATCTTGACGAGATCCTCGCGTGTGAGCGCGTCAAGCGCCGTGATAACCGGAAGTCGGCCAACCAGTTCGGGAATGATGCCGAATTTGAGGATATCGTGCGGCTGCACCTCGCGCAAAATCTTGCTCTCGTCCACGTCGTTCTTGCTCTTGAGTTCTGCGCCGAAGCCCATCGACTTACGGTCGAGGCGGCTTTCGATGATCTTCTCAATGCCCTCAAACGCACCGCCGCAGATGAAGAGAATATTGTGCGTGTCGATCTGGATAAATTCCTGATGCGGGTGCTTGCGCCCGCCCTGCGGCGGGACATTGGCGACCGTACCCTCGACGATCTTCAGCAGCGCCTGCTGCACACCCTCGCCGGAAACGTCGCGCGTGATGGAGGTATTCTCGCTCTTGCGGGCGATCTTGTCGATCTCGTCGACATAGATGATGCCACGCTCGGCAAGCTCCACATCGTAATCCGCCGCCTGCAAGAGGCGAAGCAGAATGTTCTCCACATCGTCGCCGACATAGCCCGCTTCGGTGAGCGTCGTCGCGTCTGCGATCGCAAACGGCACCTTCAGGATACGGGCAAGCGTCTGCGCGAAGAGCGTCTTGCCGCTGCCAGTGGGGCCAAGAAGCAGGATATTGCTCTTTTGCAGCTCAACTTCGTCGCCGCCGCCGAAGAAAATGCGCTTATAGTGGTTGTAAACGGACACGGACAGCGCAACTTTCGCCGCCTCCTGCCCGATGATATACTGGTCGAGCACTTCGTGGATCTCGCGCGGCGTGGGAATGGAATCCGGTGCCTCCAGCTCGTCATGCGGCTCGTAGCTGTCTTCCAGCACGTCCATGCACAGCTGCACGCACTCATCACAAATGCGCACGCCGGGGCCCTGGATCATGCGATGCACTTCACGCTCGCTCTTACCGCAGAACGAGCAGCGAAGTTCCTTCTTCTTATCTTCACTCATCATGCAAAAATCCTTATCTCTTGTAAATGACCTTGTCCACAAGGCCGTAGGCCTGCGCTTCGTCGGCCGTCATCCAGTGGTCGCGCTCGGAGTCGAGCTTGACCTGTTCGGGCGTCTTGCCGGTGTTCTCGGCCAGGATCTTGTTCAAGCGCTGCTTGATGCGCAGGAAGTGCTCCACGTCGCTCTCCATGTCGGTCACCTTGCCTTGCGTACCGGCGGAGGGCTGATGGATCATGATCTCCGCGTTCGGCAGCGCAATGCGCTTGCCCTTAGCGCCGGAAGAGAGCAGGAACGCGCCCATACTGGCGGCAAGACCCACGCAGATGGTGGACACATCGCATTTGATATACTGCATGGTGTCGTAGATCGCCATACCGGCCGTCACGCTGCCGCCGGGGGAGTTGATATAGAGCTGAATGTCCTTGTCGGGGTCTTTGGCCTCAAGAAACAACAGCTGCGAGACGATCAGGCTCGCGGTCGCATCGTTGACCTCTTCGCCGAGGAAGATGATACGATCTTCCAGCAGGCGGGAGAAAATGTCGTAAGAGCGCTCACCGCGGTTGGTCTGTTCAATGACGTAAGGGACTAAACTCATTTTGGTAACCTCCTTGTTCATACCCTGTTCAAAAAAATGGTATGTACACAATCAACCACAAATGGCAGGCATTTGTGGTTGATCGTCGTTTCTATCTATTATGGCCGCTTTTGCCGATTATTCAGCCTTTTCTTCTTCCTTCTTGGCAGTCTTCTTGGCAGCGGTCTTCTTGGCGGGCTTTTCCTCGCCCTCAGCGGCTTCGCCCTCGGCTTCCTTCTTGGGAGCCTTCTTCTTTTCGACCTTCGCGCTGTCCACGACGACACTGATGGCCTTGTCGCGGATGAGCTGGGCGCGGACGCTCATGGGATCGAGATACTTCTTCAGCTCGTTCACGTCCATGCTGTACTTCTCAGCAAGGTCGGTGTACTGCTTTTCCACTTCCTCGTCGGTCGCATCAAGGTTCTCTTCCTTGATGATGGCGTTCACAGCGAGATCCATGCGCACCTGACGCATTGCGGGCTCCTTGCCGTCCTCCATGAACTTCTGCTCGTTCATATTGGTCATCTTGCAGTACTGGTCATAGGGGATGCCCTGTGCCTGCAAACGCTGCTTGAAATCCTCGAGGAAGCGGGCGCACTGCTCTTCGATCATCGCGTCGGGAATATCGCACTCGATGCCTTCGGCGACCTTCTCCATAAGGCTGCTCTCGACCGCGAACTTCGCGGCCTGCTCGCGCTGCTCGGTGATCTCACGCTTGATGCTGTCCTTGAGCTCCTTGAGCGTGTCATACTCGGACACGTCCTTGGCAAAATCGTCGTCGAGCTTGGGCAGCTCCTTGCACTTGATCTCCTTGGCCTTGACGTGGAAGACGACCTTCTTGCCGGCGAGGTCCTTGTGGTAATCCTCGGGGAAGGTGATGTCGAGATCCTTCTCCTCACCGGCCTTCATGCCGATGACCTGATCCTCAAAGCCGGGGACGAAGCTGCCGGAACCGAGCTCGAGCTCGTAGTTCTCGCCCTTGCCGCCCTCGAACGCCTCGCCATTGTCGAAGCCTTCGAAGTCGATGACGGCGATGTCGCCCTTCTTGGCCTTGCGGTCAACAGAGACAAGGCGGGCGTTGCGCTCGGCCATCTCGTTCAGGCGCTCCTTGACATCGTCGGCGCTGACCTTGATCTCTTCCTTCTCCGCGGTCAGGCCCTTGTACTCGCCGAGCTTGACCTCGGGATACACGGCGACGGTCGCCTTGAAGGTGAAGCCGTTCTCGTCGATCTTGTCGTCCACGATCTCGACCTCGGGATAGCCGACAACGTCGAGGCCGCTCTGGCCGATGGCCTGCGTATATGCCTCGGGCAGGGCGATGTCAACGGCATCGCTGTAGAAAACACCCGCGCCGTAGAGCTTCTCAATCATCTTGCGGGGGGCCTTGCCGGGGCGGAAGCCGGGAATGCTGAGCTTACCGCGCGCCTTGGCGTAAGCCTTGGCAACAGCGGCTTCAAATTCCTCCGCGCCGACCTCAACAGTCACCGCGACTCTGCTCTTTTCCAGCTTTTCAACATTTTTGACAGTCATGATTTCTTTTTCCTCCGTTTAACATCATAAGTAGGACAATGATGCTTTTGCAAAGTAGAATTATACCATAGCTTCTTCGGAATATCTACCCTTTTTTGCATCATTTTATGTCCTAATTGCAAATTTTTACCGGCTGAAAGGCGACATAATCCGCCGCGATCAGCGCATATTCGGTTTTTCCCCGCATTCCCTCGAATGCGCGGCGGTGCGTATAGCCGTGCAGATGCCCGTAATAACAGCGCTCAACCTCATACTTATCGAGAAGCTCAAGCATCTCGGGACACTGATAGCCCTGATAGATGGGCGGGTAGTGCAAAAAGCAGTAGATGGGCTTTCCTTCCGCCGCCTTGAGCGACGCCTCCAGCCGCAGCGCCTCGCGCGCGAGCATCTTGCCCGTGTGCGTTCCCGCAGCGTCCTCCTCGTAAAACCACCCGCGCGTACCGCAGATGGCGTGGTCGCCGTAGGAAAAAGCGTTGTTATAGAGAATGTCGAGGGTCGTAATATCATGCTCGGCAAAGAATTTTTTCATCTTCGCAGCCGTCCCCCACCAGTAGTCGTGGTTGCCCTTCAAAAGGAGCTTCTTCCCCGGCAGCGCGTCGATGAACTGAAAATCCGGCAGCGACTGCTCGAGCGACATCCCCCACGAGATGTCCCCCGCCAGCACGATGACATCGTCATCACTGAGGTGCGAAAAATTTTCGCGGATGCGCTCAACATAGTTTGCCCATTTGGAGCCGAACACGTCCATGGGTTTGTTCGTGCCGAGCGATAAGTGCAGATCGCCGATCGCATACAGAGCCATCGCCCGCCTCCCTTCTTTTCTCAAGTTAAAATGCGTTCTCGATGTATTCGATGCGCGTGGAGCGCGCGCTATGGCGCGCGTCGGTGTAGACCTCCGCCACGTCAAAGCGGGCGGGCACGTCCAGCTCACGCTCGCTCAAGTACAAAAGCGCCGCGGCACGCAGCTTTTCCTGCTTTTTCACCGTGACGTACTCGCGCGGCGCACCGTACTGCAAATTTGTGCGCAGCTTCACCTCGACGAACAGCAACACGCCGTCCTTCTCGGCGATGAGGTCGATCTCGCCGAAGCGGCAGCGCCACTCTCGTTCCACGATGCGGCAGCCGCGCTCGCTCAGATACTTTTCGACCAGCGCCTCGCCCCAGTCGCCGTCCTGC
>OJKY01001427.1_pt1 | contig 14447 bp, 15 predicted proteins | sample 1596571 | NCBI WGS metagenome assembly OJKY01 (sample SAMEA4350170, study PRJEB24818) | metagenome | biome: human; feature: gut; material: faeces | place: Denmark | collected 2013-09 | reverse complement strand
CCCGACCCAAACCAGTTCCACGCGTTATGCCGGTGGGCTGACACTCTCTCGCTTTCCTGCTTACTCGCTGGGATATTCTGCTTCGGCCGGCAGGGCGGCGCTGGTGTCGGCGGCCTGCTGTTCGGCTTCGGCGGCGGTTTGGGCCGCGGTAATCAGGCCGCTCACCTCGCCGGAGGGCTTTTCCAGCAGGTAGGCACCAACCGGCTTTGCTTTATATACCAGCAGCACACAGTAGGTGTCTGTTGCGCCATCTGAGCGCGTCGGGCAGAGTACCGTCCATTTTTCCACCGTTTTTCCCTTATAGTCCGCCAGGGTCAGGCCGCTTTCCCCCACCACCTGGTTAAAGGCAGTAAAGCTGTCGTCCCACTTTTTGGGGATCTTCACTTTGTCCACCGCGGCGGTGCTCAAGTCTACCTCAAAACCGTAGCCGGTAAAGTAGGTGCCGATATCCTGGGTATTTTCAATTGTGGTTTGCACTGTAGCGCTGGCAGCCACGCTTTTGCCCGCCAGGCGCACCGCCGCCGTAACCGTGCCAGCCAGGCAGACAGCGCAAAGGGCAAGCGCTCCCGCCTGCCGCAGACCAGGTTTGGTAACTGTAAATAAAAACATAAATGCAGCCCCCTCAAAAACGTTGCAATGCTTTTACGCAACGATATGAGGGGGCTGCTGTATTTAGAACCGCGGTTCTTATTTGTACTTGACTTCCGGGTGGTACCACTGGAAGATGACGGCATCGTACTGTTTTTCCAGCGCGGCCTGGTCATGCTCCGGCAGGGCGGTCCACATAACCATCATGGCACCAAGGCGGGCGCACAGCCGCACGGCCCAGTTCTGTTTGTCCGGGCACCAGGCAATAAAGTCCGGCCGGGCCATAAAGTTGCCAAAGCAGTGGCTGATGACAAACGCATGGATGGGGTTCGCGCCTTCCTTACGGTAAGCACGGTAACTATCCACCAGCTGGCCACGCAGTACCTGCGGCGCAAATTTACGGATGCGCTTGACCACGCGGGGGTCAAAGCTTTCAATGCAATAGGGGCCGTTGTAGCCTTTCAGGCCGTCCAGCGTGGCGTGGCACAGGGCGTCCAGATATTCGCCGGTATATTCATGGCGGCTCTTGATCTCGATAATCAGCGGGGTTTTGCCGCCCACTGTCTGCAAAAACTCACTGAACAGCGGGGCGTGCTCGGCGCTGCCTTTCAGCGGCATCTGGCATATCTGGTCATAGGGGTAATCCCGCACCCAGCCTTTGGTGCCGGTCATGCGGGTCAGGGTATCATCATGGAACACCAGCAGCTTACGGTCGCTGCTGAACTGCACATCCATCTCCATGCCGTATCCGTTTTGCACGGCGGCGGCAAAGGCGGGCAGGCTGTTTTCCGGCGGGCGCTGATCCTTGCCAAAATAGCCGCGGTGGGCAAAATTGCGGCCCGCAAAGGGGGTGCGCAGCTCCTTGCGGCCAGCGGCGGGAGCCACCAAAAACAGCACCAGCGCGCACAGTGCCGCCACAACAATCAGCAAAATCAACCAGAACATGCGATCAACTTCCTTTTTTCATCCGGCGCACGTTGTAAAATATGTACCGGGCATTGCATCCATATTGTAGCGCATTGCCCGCGGGCTTGCAAGAGCTGGCGGAGCAAAATTGCGGTACAGTTTGCGTAATAGACCGTGGCGGATAAAAATTTGAAAAAAGCTTAAAAAGTTTTCACAAATTCTCCACGGTTCGCCGTTATTATGGTATAGTAATAGTAACTCAAGGGTGATTTGCGCCCAGACGAGGTGGATTAGAAATGGCAAGAGTATTGATCGTTGACGATGAACCGCGCATTCGGGATTTGATCCGCGAGCACCTGCAGTACGCGGGCTTTACCTGTGCCGAAGCCGGGGACGGCACACAGGCGCTGGCCGAGCTGGCAAACGGCGGCATTGACCTGGTGATCCTTGATATTATGATGCCGTTTATGGATGGCATGACCTGCCTGCGCGAGATGCGCACCCGCAAGATCATGACACCGGTGATCATGCTGACCGCCCGCAGCGAAGAATATGACAAACTGGCCGGGCTGGAGGGCGGCGCGGATGACTATGTGGTAAAGCCGTTCAGCCCGCGGGAGCTGGTTGCCCGCGTGAAGGCCGTACTGGCCCGCACCATGCCCGCCCCGGTTGCCGAGGGTAATGTGTATACCTTTGGGAATCTGGTGATCGACACCGCCAGCCACAGCGTTAAGGTGGCCGGGCAGGAAGCCCCGCTGACCCCCAAAGAGTTTGACCTGCTGGTGTTTCTGGTCAACAACAAGGGCATTGCCCTTTCCCGCGAGAAAATTTTGCAAAAAGTGTGGAACTATGACTATTATGGCGAGGACCGCACGGTAGATACCCATGTTAAAATGTTGCGCAGCCACCTTGGCAGCTGCCGCGGCTATATTGTTACCGTGTGGGGCGTGGGGTACAAGTTTGACCCTGATACCGCACAGTAACGTTAGGGGGCCGCGATTTTGCGTAAACCAAAGCAACCGGGCAGCGCACCGCACACCCATGGCTGGGCGCTGGGGGTGCAGGGCCAGCTGATGCTGTTTTTGTGCGGTATTACTGTGCTGACCCTTGGGCTGGTGTGGGGGCTGATCTCCTATGGCCTGCAGCCCATGTACAACCGCAACATTCAAAAGCGGCTGGAACGCGAATCCAGCGTGATCGCCGGAATGATTGATTCCGCCGGGGGCCAGATTTCCAGCCGGGATTATGGTTCCCTGACGCTGCAGAACGAAACGTTCTGGTCCAACCTGAAAACCGCACTGGAAAACGGCGTGATCAATGTGGACAACTGCTGCATTGATATCAGCGATAACACCTGCCGCAGCGTGCAGTTTTTGGAGGGGCTTTACCCCTGCATTTTACACAACAGCATGGCCACTTTCGGCGATAACATGACGGTATATACCCCAGACACCCGAACCGCCATCCTGGCCCGCCATGCCCTGTACAATGAGGGTTCGCTGTACAAAATTATTGAATCCGGCGGCAACCGGCAGATGCTGGTGGGCTGCCTGACCAAAGACGGCAGTTACGGTGTGATCGTATCCGCCAGCCTGGCACAGATTGAAACAGCCGCCGAGGTCATGCGCAGTGTGCTGATTCCGGTTGCCATCTTTTTGATTGCGCTCAACCTGTTGGTGGCGGCGCTGTTCAGCCGGTGGTTCACCCGCCCGATGCGCCAGCTTTCGGAGGGTGCCCGCGAGATTGCCGACGGCAATTATGATGTTCAGGTGCCGGTAGTCCGCAATGATGAGCTGGGCCTGCTGGGGCGGGAGTTCAACCACATGGCGCAGGAAGTCAAACGCTCCGCCCAGCTGGAAAAAGATATCCTGGCTAATGTCAGCCATGACCTGCGCACCCCGCTGACCCTGATTAAGGGCTATGCCGAAACGGTGCGCGATATTACCGGCGATGACAAGGCCAAGCGCACCGAACAGTGCAGCATTATTGTGGACGAAACTGACCGCCTGAGCACGCTGGTAAACAGCGTGATGGAGCTGAGCAAAGTTTCCAGCGGTGCAGAAAAGCTTAACCCCGTTGATTTTGACATGAGCCAGCTTTGCTTTGAGGTCGCGGGCCGCTATGACGCCGTGTGCGAGCAGAATGGCTGGACGCTGCAGCTGGAAGCCAACAAGGAATGCATGGTACGCGCCGATCCCGCCATGATGGAACGGGTGCTGCACAACCTGTTGGGCAACGCCACCCACCATATGGGTGCGGACGGTGTGTTTGTGCTGCGGGCCATCCCCATGCCAAACGGCGGTTGCCGGGTGGAAGTGGAGGACCACGGCCCCGGCATCCCGCCGGAGGAACTGCCGCACCTGTTCGACCGCTACTATCGCGCCCGCCAGGATGCCGGCAAGACCGGTACCGGGTTGGGGCTTTCTATCACCAAGGCCATTTTGCAGCAGCATGATTTCCCCTTTGGGGTAAACAGTACGGTCGGCAAAGGTTCCACCTTCTGGTTTGAGATGAAAGCCCCACAGTAACCAAAGCATGCCGCATGCAGCCCACACAAGAGAGGAGTTTTGCCCCATGGAAAAGCTGAACAAACAGATGGACGATGCCCTGAACACCAAAGTGGCCGCCCTGAATGCCACTGACGATGAAACCGGTGACGGCAAGGTGGACGCCCTGGACCTGAAGCACCAGCTGGATCGCGTGGAAGCGCAGCTGGAATTGCAGGATCAGCAAAACCGCGCCCTGCTGCACAGCCAAAAGCGGCTGCTGTGGGCCGCTATTGCCATTGTGGTGGTGCTCTGCCTGATTATGGGCGGGCTGCTGCTGCGGTTCAACACGGCGTATAACCAGGTGATCACCACCTGCGCCCAGGTGAACGAGATTGCCGGCACCTTGCAGGACAGCCTTGCCAAGCTGGACACCGAACAGCTGGACAGCATGATGCAGACCCTGCCCGACATTGCCGATAAGCTGAGCCAGATCGATGTGGACGCCCTGAACGATGTGATGGCCAAGCTGCCCGCCACCATGGACGCAGTGGCCCAGCTGCAGCAGCAGTTGAACAGCGTGGCATCTTTCCTGGGCAACGTGGGCTCCATCTTTGGGTAAGCGGCTCCCCTGCTGTTTTTGAAAAACGGTTATCCATAACGCAAAAGCGCATGTGCATCTTTCCCGGTTCGGGAACAGCACATGCGCTTTTTGTTACAATTTTACGGCAGGATGTCAGCCGATAACTTCGACCTTTTCCATCACGACCGGGGTGCGGGGCTTATCGTTCCAGTCAGTGGCAACTGCGGCGATTTCATCCACAGCGTCCATGCCGCTGACAACATGGCCAAATGCAGCATACTGGCCATCCAGATGCGGAGCATCCTGGTGCATGATGAAGAACTGGCTGCCGGCAGAGTTGGGGTCCATAGCGCGGGCCATGCTGATCACGCCGCGGGTGTGCTTGATGGGGTTGTTCACGCCGTTCTGCAGGAACTCGCCCTTGATGTGCCAGCCGGGGCCGCCGGTGCCGTTGCCGGACGGGTCGCCGCCCTGGATCATAAAGCCGGGGATGACGCGGTGGAAGGTCAGGCCGTTATAAAAGCCCTAATTGACCAGTTTCAAAAAGTTTTCGCAGGTGATCGGTGCTGCAGTAGCATCCAGTTCAATGTCAATGGTTTTGCCGTTCTGCATCGTAATACGAACCATAGGTGTTAGTTCCTTTCGTGTTGTAATAATCTATCCGCAAAGGTCGGGCGCGGGGATGTCAGGCGGTTTCGCCTGCCTGTTCCGCATCCGGCGCTTGTTGGCTTTTGCTTTGCTCGGTTTCGGTACCGGTGATGTAGCTCATACTGCCAAGGGTCTTTTCCAGAATTTTCTCGTCCAGCTTGCCCATCCAGTGACCAAGGGCGGCCGTCATAAACAGCTCGCAGCGGTGCTGGGCATCCTTCAGCAGGGCAAAGGCACCGCCGTGGCGCTCTTCGCCGGTGGCGGGGTCAGTCCAATCCTCCGGCAGGTTCAGCTTGAGGTGTGCCGGGGATACATGCCCGGTGATGAACCCGCGCCCGCCAAAAAACAGCTCCAGCACCCAATAGAACGCCCGCCGCACGCCGTGGCGGCTGGTGAAAAGGCGGCGCAGGCGGTAGGTGTAATAAAAGCTGTCCGCCAGGGCTTCCACGCTGATATCCTGCCCATATACCTCCAGAATACACTGGTGCAGCAATGCGGCAATTTCCGCCAGGTCCTGCCCGACCGGCACCGGGCTGGAATCATCCGCCGGGACCTCCGAAACGCCGGTATCCTCGGCATGCAGGGTGGAATCCAGCGCAATTTCAAAGTAGCCGTGGCCGCCTTTCATGCCGTAGGGCTGGCCGGGGCTGCTGACGAACACAACGTAAGGGTGCATAATGGTATCCGCCGCATAGTGGCACAAAAAGCCCAGCGTATACTCGATCTGCGCCTGGGTGTGGGTGTGGTGCAGCAGGGCCAGCAGAAAGGCGCCGGTCTTATCCTCGTGCATACGGTTGCCAAGCAGCGGCAGGTTATAGGTGCGGTTTTGGCCCTTTTTCCACACTTCATAGCAGAAAAAGCTGTCCGGCCCATTGGCACCGGCAGCAAACGCTGCGGGGCATTGCAATTTATAATGGATGGCATGCGCGGCCTTTTGGGCGGTGCGCACATGGGTGTAGCCTTCCGGCATAGGGGGGTCACTTCCTTTTGAGATAGCCCTAAGGTGTCTCTGAAACGTCGAAAATATATTGGCAACACCGCACAATTCCCGCCTGACGGCTTAAGCACCGCTCCTGCGGCTCTTTGCCTTAAATCCTGTCTGTGTTTGCGAAATATCCGGCATTTTCTTTGTTTTCAGATATACCTTAAAAAGGGGTATATTCCCCAGGTGTACCTGAACAGAATATACCCCTATATTGTAATGCGAATCGAATATCTTGTCAAATTTACTGCTTGGCGTGCTCTGCTTTGGGCAAAAAGCCGAAGTACAGCACCGCGCCCACAATGATGATAATAATGATGGACAAAATGCCGTAATGGCTGGACTGGGCGTTGATCGCATCGATCTGCTCCGCCGTTGCGGTCTGAGCGGTCAGCCCCTGAGCCCCCAGCATTCCATTTGCCACCACACTGCTGACAACGCCGACCAAAGCCGGGCCCATGATGGAGCTGAACTTGCCAAAGATATCGAAGAAGCCGAAGAACTCGCCGGAGCGGTCCTTATCCGGGATCAGCTTGCCATACATGGAGCGGGACAGCGCCTGAATGCCGCCCTGGCTGGTGGCGCACAGCACAGCCAGCACCCAGAACTGCCACAGGCTGTTCATAAAGAACGCAAAGATGCAGATGAACATATACACGCAGATGCCAAAGCCCACCATGGTGCGGGCACCGAACTTTTCGCTGCACTTGATGTAAAGCAGGCAGAACGGCAGGCCCAGAATCTGCACCAGCAGCAACGCCAGCATCATGCCTGTGGAATCCAGCCCCAGGTTGGTGCCATAGGTGGTTGCCATGCTGATGACGGTGTGCACGCCGTCAATATAGAAGAAATACGAAAGAATATAGATCAGCATCGGCTTGTTGGCAATGATCTCCTTGATGGTGGTACCAACGCCCTTAATGCTGCGGGCAACATCGCCTTTTTCATACGGCTTGCCAGAGGTCTGCTCGCAGTTTTTCAGCAGCGGCAAGCTGAACGCCAGCCACCACACAGCGGTCAGGCCAAACACAAACGCCAGGCAGGTCAGCATGGGCACGCCAACCAGGTTCATGATCAGAAAAATAAGCAGCGGAATGGTGGAGCCGCCGATGTAACCCAGGCCGTACCCCATGGTGGAAACTTTATCCATGCGGTCCTCGGTGGTAACATCGGTCAAAAAGGCATCGTAATAGATGGCGGAAGCATCAAAACCAATGACGCTGACGATGTACAGAACCAGGATCAGGCTGGCCACCTTGCCTGCTGCCACCGGGCCGGAGGTAAAATTCATCCCAGGCGTAAACGCCATGCCCGCGCAGGCTGCAACGCCAAGCAGCATGAAAAAGCTGAACAGCTTTTTGCGCATACCGCGGATATCGCCAAACACGCCCAGGAACGGGGCGGCCAGCGCCACGATCAGCATGGCGATGCTGGTTGCATAGCCCCAGGTGGACATGCTGGAAACACTGTCCGCCGTATAGCCCGCAACCGTGTCAAAAAAGATGGGGAGCAGCGTTACAATGATAACGGAATGGGCGCTGTTGGCCCAGTCGTACATCATCCAACTGATTTCCTGCTTGGTATAGCCTTTAAGCATGGGGTACCTCCTGATTTTGCATCCCGCCGCCGGGCAGGCCGCATTTACAGGGCAAAATTGCCCTTATTGGTATTGTAGCATTTCAGGCAGGCAAAAACAACAAGCCCCGCGTAAGCGGGGCGTAAAAATCTGGTCAACTTTTCCGTCGTTTTTAACGAAATTGCACAAATATATTATTTTTGTTCAAATGTCAGTTTGCATTTTCAGAGGCAGCTTCCGCAGCGCCCGCTGCGGGTTCAGTGGCTTCCATCGTCACATCGTCCTGCGCTGCGGGTGTTTCCTCACTGGCTGCGGTTTCCCCAGCGTTGTCAGTGTCCGTCAGGTCCTGGCCGGCTTCGTTTTCCACGCGATTCTGCATGTACTCTTCCAGCTTATCACCAAATTCAACGGTGCCGTATTCATTTTGGTAATCGGTCAGCGGGTTGGTGCCAAAGGCGGCCATGTAGCGGTTCAACAGTTCATCGCCGTCCTTTTTGGGCACATCATCCAGGCTGGTGTAGGCATCGCCGTCCACATAGTACACGGTATCAACATGGGCCGCAATGTTTTGCAGGTTGCCGTGCATTTCCCACTCATCCAGCCATACACTCCACACTTCGCCATCGGTCAGGTTGCTCTGGTCCACATCAAAGCGATAGTATTCTACCGGGATATCCGTGGCATTTACCGCATCCATTACCTTCATGCAGTCGCGCACAAATTCTTCGGCGGTGGTCTGGGCACCGTAATTCATGGTCAGGTACACCGTTGCGTGCATCGTACCCACCGGCATATCCATGAACCAGCTCTCGCTGCTGACATCGATGGAATAATCATGTACAAAATCATGGGCATTGGGGATATTGCTCAGTGCCTTCTGAACAGACTTCTTGTACTGTTCCTCGGTGGTAACACGCTTGGTCACGTTTTCGGGAGTGAATGCCTGGGCTACTGCGGCCACTGCACCGGAAGCCCCCGCCGTGAGCATGATGATAATGCAGAGGAAGATGGAAATGACGTCATACTTGATCTTTACATCGGGGCGTGCGGCGTAAATCAGCACCTCAATGCCCAGAACGATCAGCACCACCGGGGCATACTTTACCACGCTGAGCACATTGACATTCGGCATAAAAATCTGGGCCAGCTGGATGGCACCGATGGCAACCAGCATCAGGCCAAGGCTGAAAGTGCCCACCCGCCGCACTTTGACCGGGGGTTTGGGGGCCGTTTCGGGCGCGGCCTGCGCGGTGGTTTCCTGGCTGGCATCCTGGCAGGTATCCTGGGTCGGTTCCTCCGGCACAGGGATATTCTGGTTAAAATTGTTTTCCATAGTTAATCACCATTTTCTCTTTTGTCTGTTGAATCATTGTCAGGCTATCGGGCGGCGCTGTTTTTATTCCAAATGGCCGCAGGTTACCAGGCGGGGTGCTGTGCTGCACCCTGCCCTACACTTTCTTTTCAAATTTGCTTGCTTTGCCGGTTCAGCCCTGGTACGGGGGCAGGTCGTCGGTATCGTTATGGTGGGCATGTTTGCCAAAGCCCAGCAGGCGGCCGCCAAAAGCAATCAGCAGCACCGCTACCACAACGGAAGGGATTGCGTTGTTGATGGTATAGATTATATCCCAGTAAACGCCCAGCTGCTGCAGAATATTGCTCACGATCGGCCAGATCACGCGGTCATACATCACATAGGCACCCGTAAGCAGCAGGCACCAGCCGATGATTTTGTTCATTTTGGGGGTCATTTTGGTTTTGGCACCGCCGAGCTGATTCTGCCAGTCCGGCGGGAGCAGGAAGCCATCCGGCTTGGGGTCCCCTGCTACCAGGTAGCGGATGAGGTCATAGGTGTCAAAAAAGCTGAACATATACACCACGGCGACGCCCACCACCAGCGGGGAAATGATGGTGCCCAGCATGATGAACAGGCAGAAGTAGACCAGCAGCGAGGTACCGCGCTTCATATACCCGTAATACATCTGCCCTGCGCCGGGGATGCAGGCAAAAATAAAGGTCAAAAATGCGTTTTTCTTCATAGTGTATCACTCTCCGTGGGCGGGGCTGCCGCCGTTATTGGTGGGGTTGCTGCGGGGCACAACCGGGTCGGCCAGCTGGGCCAGCCCACTGTTGATGATAAGCTGCATTCCGTCGAACATATTGCTCAGGCCGCTGCTCATGCTGTCAAACATACCGCCAAGCGCCTGGCTTACCGTTACTCTGGGGGTAACGTCCGGCAGCTGCTGCACGGGCTTTTGCACCATACCAACGCCGCCAAAGAACCCGAACCGCCACAGCGCAAAGGCCAGCATTACGGCGGCAGCCGTGGAAACATAGCGGTTTGTCATAATGCGGAAGCTGCGCAGCCGCATCAGGGCCTGCACCTGGGGGATCAGGTCCCGCATGGGCTGTTTCAGCTTTTCGGGGGCCGATTCAATCAGGGCGGTATAGCGGGCAAGGCAGTAATCACAGAAGGTCAGGTGCTCTGCGGTCTCCAGGCTGCCCAGTTCATCCAGGCGGCTCTCCTGCAGGGCGTGCAGCCCCTCATCCGTCAGGTGGCCTTCAGCATCAAACAGGGCTTCGTTATCAAATGGGGTGTTATTTTCGTTTTGCGGAAACATTGCCTGTTCCATTATTCCTGCCTCCTTTCCATGATCTGTTTGCGCAGGATCGCTTTTGCGCGGAACAGCTGGTTCTGAACAGTGGGTGCCGGGCGGCCCAGCTTTTGGGCTATGGCCGCCACGGGCAGCCCGTCCAGCAAATACATGGCCGCGGCCCGGCCATAGGGTTCGCGCAGGGTGCGCACCATCGTTTCCAGCTCTGCGGCATCGGTCTGGCGCATAAATTCATCCTGCGGGTCCGGCTCTGCGCTTTGCAGGCCGCTGCCGGGCGGCGGTGTGCCGCGTGGTTCCGGCATCGTTTCGTCGGATTGTGCCTCCACCCTGCGCGCCCAGGAGCTTTTCAGGTGGTCCTTGCATTTGTTGGCTGCCACACGCACCAGCCATTGCTTATAGTATTGGGGCTCGCACCGGTCAATGGACGACCATGCCGAAAGGAAGGTATCCTGGGTCAGATCCTCGGCGGTGTGGGGGTTGTGGACAAACTGCAAACAAACGGTATAAACCAGTTTTTGGTATTGCTGCATCAGCTGGGTAAAATCTGTTTGGTTCAGTGCCCCACACCTCCTTTCGCATTCATCTGCCGGCGCGCTTTCTTTGTTGGAAGCGCTTCTGTATACTAATACGAAAAATGCTCCCGGCATTTTGCAGCGGGAGCAGATATTTTTGAAAAAATTATGAAAATTTCAGATTGTCGAAAAGGTCTTCATAGGGGGCGCATTGTGCGCCCGATGCCTTGCGGAGAATGATGTGATGGAATATATGGCAAGGTCCGACATACGGGGTGAGATCATGCACCCCTACATGTTTTATACCCACATGCTCTGCAAAAGAAAGGCACAGTTTTTTCGACGCACCGAATATTTCTTGGACGTTTTGCAGCTTTACAGTTCCAGCAGCACCGGGCAATGGTCGCTGCCCTGCACATCCATCAAAATCTCGGCCTTTTTGATCTGTGGGGCCAGCCGGTCCGATACCAGGAAATAGTCAATGCGCCAGCCTGCGTTCCGCTCTCTTGCGCGGAACCGCATGCTCCACCAGCTGTACATGCCGGTGGCATCAGGGTACAGGTAGCGGAAGCTATCGGTAAGCCAGCGGCCAGCAGCTCGTTCAGCTTGCCGCGCTCCTGGTTCGAAAAGCCCGCAGCACCGCGGTTGGGGCCGGGGTTCTTCAGGTCAATATCCTCATGGGCCACGTTCAAATCTCCGCACAGGATCACCGGCTTTTTGCTGTCCAGGTCTTTCAGGTAGGCGCGCAAGTCGTCCTCCCACTGCATGCGGTAGTCAATGCGGGCCAGCTCGTTTTGGGAGTTGGGTACATAGACATTGACGAGGTAGTAATCCTCAAATTCCAGTGTGATGGCACGGCCTTCGTGGCTGTGGGCTTCCACCCCAATGCCGTTCCAGGCGTTCAGGGGCTTTACGCGGGTATAGATCAGCGTGCCGGAATAGCCCTTTTTCTCAGCGCTGTTGATGTATTCGGTATAGCCTTCGGGGGCAAAATCCGCCTGGCCGGGCTGCATTTTGGTTTCCTGGATGCAGAACACATCCGCATCCAGCTGGTTGAAAGTATCCTCAAAGCCTTTTTTCAGGCAGGCGCGCAGGCCGTTCACATTCCAGCTGATAAGCTTCATCGGGGTTTCCTCCTATTATTTTGCCACACATTTTTTCTTCCACGCACCAGATACAAAGCGGACCACAAAGCAGGTCACGCGGCATACCCAGTCCACCACCATGGCGATCCAGACGCCGACAGCACCCATACCCATCTGAACGCACAGGATGTAAGAGAACGCCAGACGCCAGATTCCCATGGACAGAATGGAAGTAAGCATGGTAAAGCGCACATCATTGGCTGCACGCAGGGCGTTGGGCAGAACAAAGCCCGCCGGCCACAGAAAGATGGCGCTGCCCGCATGGATCATAACCAGCAGCCAGGCCAGGTGGCGGGTTTCATCCGAAAGGGTGTACACGCTGAGCAGCGGATTCAGGAAGATCAAAATCAGGGCATTGGTAGCGCCCTGGGCAATGTAATCCCACAGCAGCAGCTTTTTGGTAAAGTAGCTGGCCTGGTCCAGCTGTTGGGCGCCCACACAGCGCCCCACCACAGTGATCATGGCAAGGCCGATGGCCTGGCCCACAATGCAGCCCATGCCGTCCAGGTTGTTGGCCACCGCATTGGCGGAAATATGCACCGTGCCGAACAAAGAGATCATACTGACGACCAGCACACGCCCCAGCTGGAACAGGCTGTTTTCCAGCGCGGAGGGGATGCCGATATACAAAATGTTCTTTGCCATCTGGGGCTGCAGGTGCTTGACGCCATCCCAGGTAACGCGGGCGACATTATCATGCCGGGTGGTCAGTTTCAGGATGATGACAGCGCCCAGCACGCGAGAAACCAGCGTGGGCACCGCAACACCGGCAACCCCCATGCGCAGCACAAAGATGCAGAACGCATTGCCCATAATATTAGTAATGTTCATGATAACGGATACCCGCATGGATACCTCGCTGTTGCCGACGGAGCGGAAGATGGCCGCGCCCGCGTTGTACAGCGCCAAAAACGGGTAAGAGATTGCCGTGATGGTAAAGTAGATCATGGCTGCCTGGAACACATCGTCCGCAATGCTGCCAAAGAACAGCCGCAGCATGGGCCCGCGCAGCAACAGGCAGAGCGCCATGACAGCCGTACCCAGGATAGAGCTTAAAGTAACCAGCTGCCCCGCGCTGCGGGAGGCTTCCCCCGGCTTTTTGGCTCCCAGGAACTGGCTGGTGATAACCGCGCCGCCGGTGGCCAGCGCGGCAAAAATATTCAGGATCAGGTAGTTGATCATATCCACCAGCGAAACACCGGAAATGGCGGCTTCGCCTACGCTGGATACCATCACGGTATCGGACATGCCCACCAGCACGTTCAGCGCCTGTTCCACCACCAGCGGCCACAATAGTGTTAGCAGCATACGGTTGGTAAATAGTTTTTGTTGTGTCTGCATTGTCAGACCTTCCTTCTTTCCTCTCCGCTCTAAGGTGTGTATCTGAAAGAAAAGAAGATGCCGCATTTTGCAAGCGCAAAATCCGGCTGTAACTGCCGAAACAGACTGTACTTTTGACTTTTCAGATACACCCCAGGGCAAAAACTACCCCATTTTTTATCATTCAGGCAGAAGTATACCACAAAAAATGCCCCCGTGCAACGGGAGCATTTTTGCTGTATGCGGTTCAATTTTGTGCTGATAAGCAAATAACAAACAGTACCCTTATTCGTACCGCAGGGCGTCGATGGGGTCCATCTTGGCGGCCTTTTTGGCGGGGTAATAGCCAAAGAACACGCCGATGGCCATGCTGAACGCCACGGCAATGATGATGGCCGCCACGCTGGGTCTGGCCGAATAGCCCATGATCTGGCTGAGCACCGAACCAAGGCCGATGCCCAGCCCCACACCGATGACGCCGCCAATAGCGCACAGCACAATGGATTCAATAATGAACTGGGTCAAAATGGCCGTGTTGGTTGCGCCCAGCGCCTTGCGGGTGCCGATCTCACGGGTACGCTCGGTGACCGAAACCGTCATGATGTTCATGACGCCGATACCTCCCACCAACAGCGAGATGGCCGCAATGGCGGAGATGGCCAGCGAGATCTGGTTCAGGATTTCGGTCATGCTTTCCAGCAGGCTGGAAATGCTGGACGCACTGACGGTCCAGCTGTCGTTGCGGGTATAGTAACTGGCGAAATAATCGCCCACCACATCCACAAAGGCGGTCACATTGGTGCCGCTGGATGCTACAACGGTAATGCTCTGGTAGCCATCCCCCGCCCCGGCAATGCTGCGGGCCACATCCAGCGGGATATAGATTTCGGTCTGGATATCGTCATCGCTGGTAGAGCCAAACATGCTGGCGTAAGAATCTTCTACATACTTATAAACGCCGCTGATATAAAACGTATACGGCATTTTGTTGATGGTCAGGGTGATTTTCTGGCCCAGCGCATCAGCGTTGCTGCCGCCGACGGCCTGCTGCACAAATTTTTCGGATACCACGCAGACATAGCGCCCGGC
>OJKY01001402.1_pt1 | contig 14630 bp, 15 predicted proteins | sample 1596571 | NCBI WGS metagenome assembly OJKY01 (sample SAMEA4350170, study PRJEB24818) | metagenome | biome: human; feature: gut; material: faeces | place: Denmark | collected 2013-09 | reverse complement strand
GGAGGGGGGGAGCAGAGAGGTCGGTAAAAGATTTTTGCGGCAAAGGGCTATGAACAAATGTATGAGGCACGGAAAGAAAAGCCGGCATGGAAAACTTTGTCCAGAAAGAAAGATGACGCAGTAGATCCGACAAAAAGAGAGCAGGTAAGAGCCTATCGGGATACCTGGAAGAAACTTATCGATGACATTCGAAACAATGATTTTTTCCAGCCGCCATCTGAGATGGAAGCAGACCGGAAAATCTGCATTCCGGGGATACATGAGCTGGTCAGTCTGGTAAAAGAATACCAGAGGGTACTTGCAGCTAAGAAGGCAGAAAAAAATCTGATCGATTTCCGGGATATGGAACAGTTTGCCTTGCAGATCCTGACAAGAAAAGAAAACGGCATTTTGGAATATCTGCTTCTTCACCTTGGCAGACCGGTAAGTCAGGAAGAATTGATCGAGCATGTCTGGGATGCATCCGTGGACAGCTTCAGCGGATCCATCCGCGTCCATATGTCTTCTCTTCGCCGAAAGCTCAGGGCGGTACTTGGATACGATCCGATTTTAAATAAAGTAGGCGAAGGATATCAAATACGAGAGGAGTCCGACCGATGAAAAAAATATCACTGCAGTGGAGACTTACCTGTATCATTACCCTGTATATTGCGGTCATCTGTGGATGTCTGACCCTGCTTATCTATAAAAACGGAATTTATTATATCGATTCCCTGCAGGAGACCGTAGATGCCAGGGGCGATGATGCCGGAGATCAGGGCGGAGACGGTGCCGCAGACGGTTCCGATCAAATCTATATCAGCATTCCGGAGGACAAGTGGGATGAATTTGCCAGGGATTTCTCTGTTCAGGTGTACAACAATAAAGCAGACTACAAAAGAAACAGCCTGATCCTTTCCGCCTTATTGGCCCTTCTTGGCGGTGTAGCTACCTACTTTATCAGTGGCCATGCACTTCGGCCCATTCGTGAGTTCTCTGAAAAAATTGAGGAGGTGCAGGCACAGAATCTGGCCGATTCGCGAATTGAAGAAAACAAAGTAAAAGAACTGGACCAGCTTCGTATTTCGTATAACAAGATGCTGGAACGTCTCGCAGATGCTTTTGAAATCCAGAGACAGTTTACGGCAAATGCAGCACACGAGCTTCGCACTCCACTGTCTGTCATTCAGGTACAGCTCGATTTATACCATTCCACCCCGCATCCGGGCAATGACGCCGACACCTTACAAACACTGAAAATGGTGACGGAGCAAAACGGCCGACTCAGCAAAATGGTCAAGACACTGCTCGATATGAGTGAGCTTCAAACAGTAAGCAGGGATGAAACCATTGCCATTGACGCCCTCGTCGATGAAGTACTGGTGGATCTGGAACCGCTTGCCCAGGAAAAGGAGATAAAACTGATCGGGAACTGTAAAGATACCACTATGGTCGGAAGTGACATTTTGATTTACCGGATGGTATACAATCTTGTTGAGAATGCAATCAAATACAACCATTTCGGCGGACAGGTTACCGTAACCGCATACCGGAGCGGAAAAAATATCTGCCTGTCCGTAGAAGATACCGGAAGCGGAATCCCGGCTGAATTAAAAGAACGCATATTTGAACCATTCTTCCGTGTAGATAAATCCAGAAGCCGCCAGCTTGGCGGAGTAGGCCTTGGGCTGGCCCTGGTTCGTGAAATCGTGCGCGTACATGACGGCAGAATAACCGTTCAGTCCAGCCCGTCCGGTGGAACGATCTTTGAGGTAGTCTTTACACAGTGACATCATCCCAAAAGCCAGTCGATGATATCATCTGTTCTGGTGTGACTCCATTTCTTCTTTTTTTCTCAGTATGGCATATTATACGCAGAACATCAAAATATTTTTCCATTTCGGAAATTTTTATTTTATTCAGCCCAATATTTTCCCGTTTCAGAAGCAAAACCGCATAAGCCACAGCTGCACTTCGGATTACACCTGGGTGCTGTCTGTGGTTCATGCGGTATGAGGCACAGCCTTCATGCTTCCTTCCGTTGGGCAAAAAAAAGAGCGAACCAACGCATTATCACATGTATCAATTCGCTCAAAATAATACTGATTCGGATGTGCTTCAGTCACTTTCCTCAGCGAAAAGAAGCCCCGTTTATCACACATTTGCTGTTTTCTGTTCAATCAAAAAATCACGCACATCTTCATCAAACCGTTTTGCTTGTGGACATTTTGCAACCACATCATCCCAATTTTCACAAACAGTTTCAATTAACTTTTCGTATGTCCGTTTTTCTTTTTTAGGACGATTTTTAATTTTCACTCCATGATATTGCGGTGAATGTGCAATGATGTTAACCCACGGATCAAGTAATGTTTCATAATCATCGTACTGATCACAGGCTGCCACAATCCATGTATCCGTTGCATCAAACGGAATCATATAGCTCACAGCCAGTCCATCTTCCGGAAGCAACAACGTCCCTATGAATGTTCTTAAAAAATCAGCCTCTGCATCTGGAGTATTTCCATGGTGTTCACACGGTAACGCAACCGGACATTCGTTTCTATCTCCAATTATTTTTTCACAGGTAAGCGGATGTGCTCCTTCCGGCGCATCACAAAGTGCCCTTTGACAAACACAATGGACTTCTTTCTCGCATCTTTGGACATCTCCATCCATATGGACAACCAAAAGATCAAGTACTGGTGTCAAGGAATGCATATAGGCCTTCAGCTTTCCCTGATTGTCTTCACACCATTTCCAGACACCTTTCCAACCATTTCCAAACTGTCCGATCATGTTGGGTTCTGGCTGAATCATTTGATAATTGTTTTCTTCATTGGTAATTGTATCAATGACTGCTGCAATCAGTTCAAAATCCCGTGGGCCTTCTGCAACAATTCCTATCGTTTTCATTACAGATTTGGTACGCCCCCTAACCGTCCTTCTGTCCACAATCTCGACAGAGAATAACCAGAATCCATTAACTCCTTAGTCACCTGAATTCTCTGTAAAGATGTGTGACCTGATTTTCTGCTTTTGTTTACTGCAAACAATCTTATATCATCATTCATTAAATCAAGTCCGTCCAAAACCAGAGGGTTGTGGGTTGTTACAAAAACAGTCTTATCCTGTTCCAGAATTGTTTTACAGAACAGCTTTGTCGTCTCTCTCGCAAGTCTAGGATGCATTGCATGATCAAAACTATCCACAGCAAAAATGCCCGGTGCATCAGGGTGCAATGCCAAGCAAAGAAGAAACAGAACATACAACGCTCCTTCACTGGCATCGTAAGCGGTAAAGCTTGTTTTGGAAGTCAAATATCGATCTTGGAACTCCAAAATTCTTCTCGTCGTCGGAACAGCAGCATTTACGCTTGACTTTTTAGGTGCAGTCACATCAAACCCACTTGCCCAATCGATCAGTTCCAAGACTTCATCCAGTGGAAGATTCTGCAAGTAGCTTTCACCGTCTTCATCTTGCCTCATGATTTCTTCAATTGCCTCTGCAAGTCTGCCTCCGCACAAACCGATAGGATTAACCTGATACGGATCAGGGAGCGTTCCTCTCAATGCTTGTGTGTTAGGTTGATAAATCGCATAGTTCTTAAACTTCTCAATTTCCGGTCTAACCTCAGCAAGTTCTTCATTAGGTTCGAGCATCAGTAACCCCACATACGGATCATATGTTGTTTTTGATGCACCGCTTCTTCCCCACAGTGTTTGATTATTTACAGTCAATTTTTCCGAATGATAACGCCACATGTCTCGTCTGGCTGAATCCGATTCATTTGGAACATTCAAATTGACTCCATATTGATAGTCCTTTTCATTTTGTCGCCAAGACACATCAAAATTGATGGTTGGTGCTTTTCTCCTTAAATCGGAGAATGCCGACTTATAAAGTCCCGGAACACTAAGACGAATACCTTTCCGCTGCATACTTGCGTTATCTACTCGATCTGTCATAGCAGCACAAAGCAAACCAATAGCCTCAAGGATTGTTGTTTTTCCAGAGCCATTTGCTCCAATAAAAACATTTACACGTCCCGGCTCAAACGACACCTCTTCCAATGTCTTGAAATTTTTAAAAACTAGCTTTTTAATGTTCAAAGCACTCACTTCCTTCATAAAGCCAGCTCAAGCTTAACATAAGCTTTGCCATGTTTCAAATTAAGTATACCAGTTTTCTAAAATAATTACAAACTTATTTTAGAATTTTTCTTCGTTTTGAAAATTTGTACTCGATATACAGGTTTCTTTTGTCTTTCCATAATAAAGACCCTCCTAACGATATTTATTGCATCACAGAAAAACCTTCTAAACATTATTTTACAGAAAAGTTTCATACTCTCGTAAATGATGCTAATGATGGCATAATATCAACTCCGCGAATCAAAATGGCAAGGATTCGTATACTGTTATTTTTCGTTTTTTCATCCAAACGTGCATCTTCCATCTGCCCAACAATAAATCAACTCTTTCAAAAACTCCCTGTACTGTGTCTCAATTTTCTCTTCTTTCACATCATCTCCCGTCTTTTTTCTGTACACTGCGATGTAATGAATCACTGCCTTTCCACCCTCTGAATTAATAATACGATCTATAATTTCCTGACTCTTTTCATCAATTGGACATCCAATGAATTGATCCATAAACGCTTTGATTCCTGCCCCATAATCCCATAATGGTATCTCCGGATACTTCGCCAGCATTCCAATCTGTGCATGATATTGTTCTTCTGCATTTTCAATTCCAAGCATCGGATATTCTTCCATTCCAATCATAGCCACATATCCCTTCGGATCATGGCTCCGCTCTACTTCTTTCCAGAATTCTTTAAATATTCTCTTTTTCGTCTGTGAATCTATCTGTACTCCGTGTGTGTTACTGTTATGAATGCTGAATTCCATCCTTCTTTCGTCCATACTTACAAGAGACATTCTGTGGAAAACCGGAAACAGTTCACTTATATATGTCGTAAATGGTCTCCTTAAAACAATCGTCTCTTTATTCAGCATATCTTTTGCAACTTCAGATAATGGTCTGATTCGATAAAACAGTTTCCAGTTAAGATAGGACTCTGTGCAGAATTTACGCCATACTTTTTTCTCTTTTTCTCCAATCGGGCAGTTTTCCCCTGGTATGTCTAATACAATTTCAGGAATCCCTGAAAATCTCAGGAATATTTCCAACGGTTTTACATTTGAAAAACAGTGCTCTGCTCTCCATTCCACAAACACTTTATCCAAAGCCGAATTCGGCAGGCAATATTTCCATCTAATAGAATCCGGAACTCTGTTCCTGAATTCCGGTCGCCATCGGATCAACCCGCTTATGGCACTCTCCTCTACGCACTGATACATATCTTTTGTAAATTTCCATTGCGAGCAGAACGGAAATGCTTTTTGATAAAATTGAAAGCTTTTCTGCGTAATCAAATTTTTATATTCAAACAACGTATTTTTTTCATTATCGTCAAACTTCACTTTTTCAAACGCAACATAGGAAAATCCAATTCCTGCAATCTGCAGAAAATGCTGCAGCAGAGTTCGCATCTGCTGATCAAAATCCGGCTGTGGAAAAGATTCCCCGTGCATTCCGTTCCAATCCATTTTCCATCTTTTAATCAACTGATCTGCAAGGCAAAATATATGCTGCACCTCTTCCATCCCAGACTCTGAATCCCACAGTTTTATGCTTTTATCTAACATTTTTACAATTAAAAAATATGGCAGTGTCTTTCTGGTAAGCATTTTATGGTTCCACCGCTCTGGCATTCCCCAATATTTTTTCTTAAGTTCACAGCCCTCTGTCCATATTTCTTTCAGTGATATCTCTTTCTTCTGATAAATTCTGTTTGCCATTGCATCAATATCATTTGTGAGATTTCTAATATCATTGTTTTGATAAAATTCATCCAACATGAAAACATATATTCTTTTTGCAAATGCAGTAGCCTCTTCCACAACGCTTTCCAGTTTTCTGCGTGCTGCCAGAGATAATTTCATTCTTGCTGCGTCCACCCAATCATTTCCTGCACCATCCAGCACATCCATCTGATTCAGATATAAGCTGTCACTGCATTTACCAGATTCCATCCTTTCTGTAAGACGAATCCCCTTATAGCAAACGTTATCTCCTCCCATGCTCTCCATTCCAAAACTTAATGCACAATCCTTCTCCCGATCCCACACCATTATCGACCGGTAGTCATCTGTAAACGCAAAATGATATCGTTCTGACTCGACAGACTGATCAATCAATTGATTTTCTTTTTCTGTTCTGCTCAGTTCATTGTACCAGGTCGACTGCGAAAAAGCTGGTATTCCATAATCCTGATCCGCATAGATGGAAACCATAGGTGTTACGCACCACGTTTCCATTATCTTTTTAATTTCCTTTTGTATTCCATCATTTACATTTTCGAGAAACAATTTTCCACCATTACTTCCGGTTACCCATTCTTTCAGTTCTTCCGTTAACAGAAACGAAAAACTAAATTCTGATCCCCTTTGCAGCGTCTGATTCGTTTTCTTGCAAAATGCATAACCACCTTTTTTCCCTGAATATAATGTCATCTCATTTGCCTTGTTCTCACTATCGGACTTAGTTCGTATCGTCAGGGAATCTGTTACTGAAAATACCGTATGCAGTCCAATTCCAAATGCCCCTGTCGGTCTCAGCCATTCCGGCATTCTTTTGATTTCATCCTGGTATTCTTTTCGTTCCGGCCAGCTTCGTCCTGTTGTCAGAATATTACGTTTAAACTCATCCATGCTGATGCCAATCCCTTTATCCCGAATCGAAAAATAAACTTTTCCCGTTTCACGACTATAGTCTGTGTGAATCATAATCGCATGCTCCTCAAAAATATTGGGATATGCTCTTTCTACATCAAACGGCGATGTTTTTTCATTAAATTGAAAGCCATACGCAGACAACGTCCTGTATAACTGCATCTTTGTTGCGTCCAGTGCATTCTGTATCAGTTCTCTCACAAAAATCAATTTATTATTCTGGTAAATGCTGATATCTTCAATCAGTTTAAATGCCTTTTCAGATGAGAAAAGAAACTTCAGATTTTTATGTGTAGATTCGGATTCCTCTCCGTCAATCAAAATCTTATACTTCAGTTCAGGAACAGAAATAAACTTTTTCTCTGGAAATAATTCCATTGAATGCATCTTTCCTGCAGTAACCTCCTGCTCCAGCCAGGATTTCCAGTTGATATGCTCTTTCACCGTATTCTGAAATATATTTTTCAGTGCAGAATCCCGTTCTGCTTTCTCCATATGTTTCAGCCAGTTCTCTTCACATTCCCTCTGAATCATATCATAACAGACATTGGCAACAACTACTATCCCATCCGAAGATATATGTAAAGTCTCTACACTCTTATGTTTGAAATAATGTGCAAGATTTTCTTCTCCGAGATTGCCGAATACTTTGATTCCAACACCATTAAAACGATTATTATCCATATCACATAAATCGCCCATACGGATCAGATATGCAACCATTCTCGGATGGAATTCTTCAACACCGAATGAATCTGCCAATGGCATTTCTTTTAAAATATCCTCAAACGACCAGTTGTGCGCCATGGATATCCGATAGATGTTATGAATAATTCTGTCTGGCAGGAATGAATCATCTATCGACAGTAATGAACCAAATTCACTTGTTCTGGCATCTGTCACATGCTTGATTCTCTGGCCATGTCTTGGGCGGAAATACTCCATCAGAATCACAGCAACAGAACGGCGTACTTCAAGAACCGAACATCCTTCTCCTTTTTCTGCCTTATCAATCTTCCGCGCAGCTCTTCCTACTTCATCTTCTCTCTTTCTGGCAGAAGTGAGAAAATCCTGAAATCCCTCCGTTTCCCATAATTGTTTCACTTCTTCGTCTGAATACAGCATTCCTGTATCATGCATATAAGCACACATTAAGATTAAAAACGTATCAATGCCCGACATTTTCTTGATCGTCTTTTGTCCAAGAATCTTTTCGATCGCTGAAATAATATTCATGGAATGAACGGCATCGTGCGTACTATAAGTTGGAAATGACGTAACGACAGAGCCGATATATCTTGTAACTTTCTGCTTCTGAATATTGAATACACTTTCCAGATTTTTTACAGTTTCATCGTATTCTGCTATCTTGTGCAGATGCGTTTCTAAGGTGATTCGTCTGGTTTTCATTTGTATTTTGCCCCTTTACTATCAAATATGTTTTCTCGTATAACTAAAAGATTTTCCCATATAATTTTTGCATATATTCACCTATACCGGCTTCGCCACCCGTTTCACATCGGTATCATATTCTTGATTTGTCACATCTGATCTTGTATATCTTTCATCCAGCAAGTCAATCAAATCTTCGACCTGTTGATATGTATTTAAAACAATCAGACCCTCTTGATTTTCTTCAAATTTGTCTTTCCAGTCTCTCAACCTGTGTAGCATCCTTGAGGTACATAATTTTCATCTTCTCCCTTTTCGGTGACGTGTGAACATCCGCAATACTTTCAAAAAGCATTTTTGCTCTTTTGAATACAATTCTAAATCCGCCTCTATGATATCTGAGCAGCAAAAACAAGTCTCCTTTGTACAATACTCCTTCCATATTTCATCCAAACCTCTGGTATGGTCATCATGAGGATGTGTCTAGCACACAAAATCTACCTTCTTTATCCGTTCTTTTTCAAGAACCATTTTAACTGCATTCTGCTCTTCCGTCTTATAACAGTCCACAAGACCCGTCTACGCTACCATCCCATCTGTTTTGATAAAAAATACAACACTTTCTCCTTGATCATGATATCCTATCACATTCAGCTCCAGCTTCAATGAATCTTCAAAAAATAATTTTCGCATCGCTATTCTACCAAACGGATCTTAACTCTTTTTCTTTTCGGTCTTGTTTCTATCGTTATTACTGTATCTGCTGCTTTTACTGCATAGTCCGTAACAAATTCATTTTTGTTTTTCTTTTGCTGCTTTTCTCCATAGCTGGTTATATACGGTGTTTTGAATTGTGTATCAAACTGTATCTTCGCCATTTGCTTCTACTCCTATAATCATATCTTTGTCAAAACTTCCATCAATCAATTGATTTAAAAAAGTTTCCGTTACTGCATCCTTATATAATTCGAAAAGCCAATCGTTCATCTGCATAATTTTTTCTTTATTTTCCATCAGTTCTTTAATACTTTGCGAATCAATCAAATACATATCTGCATCATAATTTACCTGATAGGCCTCTTCTCCACGTAATTCTCCTCTAACAAGAGTTCTAATCAGATTTGCATTGTAACCTGCTATTTCCAGACTGTCCCTTATCTGCATAACTTTCTCTTTTATATTATCTTCACCTTGAATTCTAAAAACATGATAATGTGATGGTTCAAAATATTCGTTCAGACGATTTATGTCTCTTAAAAAACATTGGTTTATCTTTCTCAACCCAAATCTTTTAAATATAAAAAATGGAACTTGTTCAGGCTCAGATATTATAATTGACATCACCTTCCAAAGCACATCACAATGCTTCAAACAATCCACGTATTTTGTTTCTTCAATAGAAATACATGCACAAGACGATGATATGCTTAATTTTATCTGTGGATTTTCATTATGAAATACAAATACTTTCTGCTCACGTATCTTTTTTCCATACAGTTCAGCATAATCGCCACTTTCAGGATCATTGAATTCAAACTGCATTTCCTTTTCAGTCTCAACAGTCCTGCTCGTATAATCATGCTTTTTTAATTCCATACTTATGCTAGATATTACCTGGTCCAGCTCTGTATCATCCATTCCATCATAATCAAATCTAATAATAATTTTTTTCAGGAAATTGTATTTGAGTTTTTTTCTATCAATGCTATTTTTGTCCATCTTTCTTCACCCCAATCCCCCCCCCCATTCTCCGTATACCGGTATAGCAAATGAGCATTACTATGCAGGAGTTCTTCAAACATTGCTATTTCTTCATCCGAATACCCTTGACGTTCTGTCCATTTGTAATCAGGCAATTCACATCTTGCCGAATCAAATCCATCTTCTTTCGGCCGTTCAAAGTTTACAATCAATTTTTTCATTCCATCTTTTCAACGATTTGTGAATGAACAATCTCCGTTTCTTCTGCCAGGGTCATATATGGATACATCATGTAACGTCACCCCGTTTCTTATTTTTAAACTCATTATAGCATCATACCCTATCGTTGTCATGTGAATCAAAACTAAATTCCTTCACATCTCTTCGCTGGGAAACAAATCAGCTTTTCTTTTCCTCCTCTTCTGTTCCATCACACAATTTTACTTCAATGTGCATTCCTAACGCCGAAGCGTATTTTTGCAGCACGACCAGTGTTGGAACCCTTTTTCTGCTCTCCAGCCGCGCCAGATTCGGTGCAAGAATTCCCGTCATATCCGCTAAGTCCTGCTGTGTCAGCCCCTGCCTGCGTCTCTCCTCTATAAGTTCTTCTATCACTTTGGACGATTTCTGCAAAGTGATCGTTTGAATCGCTTCCGCATATGCTTCCAACCGCTTCGCACGAGCTTCTTTTTCTCTTTGGTAATCCTTCTTATTCATTTCAATATCGTAATCCATATATTTTTCCTCTCGCATATATTATATAGATCATATCATAAATGATAGGATTTTTAAAGTCTCCTAAAAAATTTTATATTTTCTTCAAGCATATCTTCTCTTCCCTTCTTCTGTTTTTTATTGCCTCGATCATTTTTCTTCTCCTTCACTTCTTTCGGCATATCGATCAGTCCGAAGCGATAGAACATCCCATAGATGTAAGTCACACCCCGGATGTCACTCAGAGCCTTTGGTCGTTCAACTACTTCTCCTACCTTTTTGATATTCCCCAGTGCCAGCAGCACAGAACTCCACGCCAGGCTTTTGCTCTTCCCTCGGCGGTCGATCCACAATTCCTTTGTATATTCGCCGCTTCTGCCCTTTCGTATTTCATAGGTAAAGGGTAAGCCGGAATAGGTTTTAAATTGCACACCACAATAAAGCAAGACCGTCTCCCACAGGTGCTCCTCTGTCGGCTCTGATCTCAGTTTTCTTATCACTCTGTATCTCCGCTGCCGCTCTGCTCCAACACTGATTTTCTCTTTATCTGCTGTACTCGGGAAGTACACGCCTTTCTGATATGGCAGGTATGAGGTGACGGAGGCTTTGGAGAGTTGAAGAGTATTTGCGGTTGAGAGGATGGCTTCTTTATAGTTCTGTGTTTCTCGATACTCCTCAAAGGTATCCTGTACCTTCTCCGCCACTTCCGATTCATACACACCAGCCGTGATAAGCAGCTTTCTTACTTTGATGGGGTTTAGAGCCAGAGCATCTGCGATGGATTGGAGGGAGCAATCCTCCTCATAAAGCGCCACAGCAGCATCCATCTGTTCTTTCAGATTCTCCCCGGCATCATACTCAGGCTTCAACTTCTTTCGACCGCCGCCAGGCTTTCTGGCTTTATATGCTCTTTTCTCTCCCATAACTCACAGCACCAGCTCATTGAAAGCTTTTTTTTCTGCCTTACGAAATATCATTTTGTCCACCTCTTTACTCATGCAGCTCCAACGGCAGTCCATCCGGGTCATGGAAGAAGGTCATCTTCTTGCCGGTATAATCATCAACACGAATCGGCTCACATTTAATTCCCACCTCTGCCAGTTCTTTCACTGTCTGCTCCACACTCTCCACGCAAAAGGCAAGGTGACGCAAGCCACATGCCTCCGGGCGGTTCACACGCTTCGGCGGGTTTTCCTCAGCAAAAATCTCCAGCTCCGTGTGTTCATTGACACGAAGATCCAGCTTCCAGTCCTTGCGCTCCGGGCGATAGTTTTCTCTGATGACAGAGAATCCCAACTTGTTCACATAGAAATCCTTTGCGGCTTCATGGTCGGATACGATGATTGCAATATGATGTATTTTAGATAAGTTCATTTTTTGTCACACTCCATTTCTTCTATCTCATTTTATTTCCGTTATAAACTATATATCAGCTCTCAAAATATACCGTGTGCGCCTCAGCTCCGGGGAGAGCCTGTGTTCCACACACGGCATTTATTTTTTCTACCACAAAACAATACTCTTCTATAGACGCTTTCTTGCTTTCTTGCCTTCCTGATTCCGTAGTACATCAACCCGCCAATCACTCCACCAACTGTATTATAGAAGATGTCTGACAGCTGAAACGTACCCAGGCGAAGCAGTAATTGCAGCGTCTCAATACTTACCGAAAAGATCAACGCTGTCTTTCCGCTATCCCACAGTATCTTCCTCCAGCTGTTTCCTGTCTTTTCTTCGAATGTCCACATAAGCACACCGGTGAACGGCACCATCATAATGACGTTCTCGATGCCCTCTGTTGTCAGCGCCTGCTCGCCATTCACTGTCTTCCAGATACCCCATCCGTCCAAGACATTGGATAGCGGATTCAACCACAAATTTCGGTTCAACAGCGTTCGGAACAGGATCATTGAAGTCACGAATGCCAATAGAAACAATTTCCGAAAGAACACGCTTCCTTTGAACCTCTCGTACCATGTCACCAGAGCGCACTTCCAGCCTTTGCCCGCTTCGCCCGGTTCATACGCATACAGGTAAAAAAACATGGCCAAAAAGGAAAGCAGAAGCGAAAATCCGAATGGTTCATACAAAGCCGTTAAAATATTTGTGATGATTTTTCCGAGCAACTCCATGGTTCCCTGCATCATAGTTTACAGATCACAGAAGAGATCTGCCTTGTACACGCCGTTTTCCAGCATCTTTTTGAAGCTGTCCTTTACTGCTGCGACATCCTCATGGTAGGTCATGCCGTACCAGGTATCGTTGGTTTTCAGAACCTTCACAGACATCTTTCCCTGCTCCAGCTGCTCACCGATGAAGATCGGAATCAGAAACTCTGCTTTCAGAGGATTGCCCGGCACCTCTTTCTCAAAGAATTCTTGAAAGCCGTCTCCCAATGTAGTAAGAAAATCCGGAGTCAGACCCCACATATTCATAGAAACCAGCGAATTCACATCAACAGCCACGCCATCTGCCTCCGCTCCGGTTGCGGTCTTTACAATATTCTTGGTTTCCACAACTTCTGTCAGGTTGTTCTGCTCATCCATTTTGCAGATGCCACGGGTCACACCGCCGTTGTCGGACAGCGTGTTTTTCAGCACAAAGCCAGCCATACAGGACTTGCCGCCATTTACCAGATACTCATGGACGGCACGGAAACCTTCCTTGCCATAGTAGTCATCGGCATTGATCACGATGAACGGTGTGCTAAGAATATTCTTTGCTGCAAGCACGGCCTGACCGGTTCCCCACGGCTTTGTACGGCCTTCCGGCAGAGTGCCCGGGATGTCGTTACTATCCTGGAACGCGTAGTCTACCGTTACCTGATGATCGGCGCAGATCGCGGCGATGCGATCACCGATCACCTCTTTGAACTCCTTCTCGATATCCTTGCGGATAATAAAAACTACATGGTTGAAACCGGCCTCGATTGCATCATGGATTGAGTAGTCCATGATGATACGATTCGAAGCATCTACCGGCTCCAACTGCTTGATTCCTGTTCCGAAACGGCTGCCGATTCCGGCGGCCATGATAAGTAATGTTGTTTTCATAATGTTCCTCTCCTCGTATTTTCTAACACTTACCGAAAGCATATTTTCTCTCTCAAATACTACTCCGAAAATCCGTTCCGAAGCTCTGCGCATCGCTTTTTCCTCACGCAATCCTATTTCGACGACGTTCCAGACCTCAGATAATTCTTATTTCACAAGAGAAGCTTTCAATAACTGTTTTTCCATTCTCTGATAATTTTTTATCACCTGTACAGAACTGTTCTTCTTCAAAAATTCATGCACTTTGTTGTATGCTTCTCCGCAATATCTCCGATATCTGTCCTTAAAATCCGACGGCAATTTTTTTAATACTGCTGGAGCTACATATTTCCTCAATAACTGAATTTGTTTTTCCTCATTGTCTTTCAGAGAAACTGCCGGTTTCATCAACAGAAGATGGGCTTTTTCAAAGTAATCTGCCACATCCACGTTTTTTTCATTTTCAATACGCAATAAATAAAGTCTTGCCTGCTGTGTATCTACCTGAAATGGAACTGTATATTCAGAATCGTGAAAGAAACTATATGCAGCTTCCAGAAAACGTTGTGCCAGATCATACTTTCCGATATTCGCACAAGCAATCGCATACTGAAGCCAAAAAAATGTATTTTCCCTATAATACTCCAACTCTTTCAGGCTATCATAATAATTCACCAAAAACTTTTCCTTTTGACCCGATTTTAAAAGGAATGTATTTACATGCGAATACGATATAATATTTTTTAAAATGTTCTCATAACGATTAATCGTTCGATATCGATTCGCGTATTCTGCCGTCAATTCCAATACTTTTATAATCACATCATTACAGTCCAATTCTTTCAGGATCAAATTCGCTGTAACAGCCGATTTAATGCGAAAATCTGTTGCTTCCTTCGAAAAATCTAAAATCTCCTGTACATTTTCATCTTGTGTAAAACGCGGATCAAACGCCGCGTTAACTCCGATAATTTTACCAATATCCTGTGCATCTATATTTAAGCTCATAATTT
>OJKY01001397.1_pt1 | contig 14687 bp, 6 predicted proteins | sample 1596571 | NCBI WGS metagenome assembly OJKY01 (sample SAMEA4350170, study PRJEB24818) | metagenome | biome: human; feature: gut; material: faeces | place: Denmark | collected 2013-09 | reverse complement strand
ATTTACAGACACAGTACATCAGTGATTTTGCAAAGTTTTGTGGTTATGATGGAGTAAGATATTACAGTACATTTGATAAAGACGCATATAATATAGCATTATTTGATTCAAGTGCATGCTCATGTACATATCATAGGAATTTTTTAGTAGGAGATTTGGAATATAAATTGTCTTCTGTATAGGTGTTTCTAATTGATATTTCGTTATCCTAATTAACCTGTTCAAGATATAAAGAAAAATATGAAAAATATAAGGGAAAACGGGATTAAAGTATCGTGAAGGTGGACGTACTGTAAGATCGGGAATTTTGAAAGGAATAATACACCAAAAGCAGATTTACAAAGGGAGGGAGAATAATGAGATGTCCATATTGTAACGAGGAAATGATATGTGGCGCGGTTCAGAGTCAACGCGAAATTTTCTTCACAACGAGAGCTGACAGAACTTGGCTTATACCGGCACTGGCAAAAAAAGATGAAATAGTATTAAGTTCTCATAATTGGTCGAAACCAACCTGTATTGCGTATCATTGCCCTGTCTGCAGGAAAGTTATCATTGATTATTCAGTTAAAAGCGAATAGAAACTGACTGTTCGGAAAAAAATATATACTGAATAAAAAGATATAGTTTAGATATGCCACCGCTTTTGGACGTGGATGGGGTAGCGAAGAAATGTGATAGGATAGTGCTGCAGGGAACGCAAGAAGTATTGAAAGTGAGGCATGATGAAAATGAAGTCACGTTTACCTCAAATAATCTACATACTGACGGCAATCTTCACAGCCGGCACAGCTGTAACTACAATTTTATACAGTCAACATCGAAAGAAATCGCATAGACTATGTGCCAGTCAGAAGTTACTTGCGGCAAAAAAGTAAAAATGCTTCCCGCCTTGACAAGCAGTAAAGATCAAAGTAAAATATAACCTATCGGAATGGTAGGAAAACTGCGGATAAAAAGGAGAAAACAACATGGAACATATTGCCAGAAAAGATGCTTTTGAGTTACTTAAAAAATATAATAAAGATCCGTTTCACATTCAGCATGCTCTGACTGTAGAGACTGTTATGAAGTGGTATGCAAATGAACTGGGATACGCAGAAGATGCAGAATACTGGGGCATCGCAGGACTGCTTCATGATATTGATTTTGAATTGTACCCGGAAGAGCATTGTTTGAAAGCACCGGAGCTTTTAAGAGAAGCTGGAATTACAGAAGATCTGATCCATGCAGTATGTTCTCATGGATACGGAATCACAGTAGGATGTGGAAAGATGATTGATGTAGAACCCGTTCATGAGATGGAAAAAGTACTATTTGCGGCAGACGAACTGACAGGTCTGATCTGGGCGGCTGCGTTGATGCGTCCGTCAAAAAGTACAAAAGATATGGAATTAAAATCTCTGAAGAAAAAATATAAAAGCAAAGGATTTGCTGCGGGATGTTCAAGAGAAGTCATTGAAAGAGGTGCAAAGCAACTGGGCTGGGAACTTGAAAAGCTTCTTACCATGACCCTGCAGGCAATGGCAGCATCTGAAGATACGATCCGGGCTGAGATGGAAGAAGAACAGGAATAGGGAAGCACATAGGAATTGAACAGAATTCCACCTGATAAAGAAAATGATTGGAGAGGTAAAGAAGGCTGCAAAAGCATTTGAAAGAAATGTTTTTGCAGCCTTCTTATATAAAAAGCAAGGGGAACAAGCAAAGTGATGGAACAAGCACGATAAAATTGTATAAAATAACAAAAATAAATAAAAAGAAACGCCGATATTGAAAAAAAAGAAGAAAAAAGATATAATTATATGCAAAAGGAAAATGGCACAGAGATAAAAAATAGGCAAAATATCTAATGGCATGGAGGGGCGAGTTTATGAAAAACAAATTAAAGCGAGTTACCATTGCAACTTTATCTGCTTGTATGATTGCAAATGCGGTACCGATACCGGGGAATGTAGCAAAGGCAGCGGTGACGCAGGAGATGATCGATTTTACCGACGAGAACAGTCAGGGCGGCTGGGTAAAAGATGGGGCAAATGGAACGATCACTTTCCAAAATGGTGAGGGTGATGATGGATTTATGGTACTTGAGTCTGCAGGAGAGTCCTTTTTCAAATATGGAAATTCCAAAACCCGTCAGGATGGAATTCTTGAAATGGATCTTACCCTGACGAAAGGACCGAATGGGGCGAGAATGTTGATTTTGTTCCGTTACAATTCTTCCTCTGACTGGGAAGGAATTGGAGTAGACGGTACTCACTGGTTCTGGCAGAAAGGTTCTTCTAACTGGGGAGATCTTAATTCCACAAAGACGACGTTTGATGCATCAGATATAAACCAGAAGCATCATATCAAACTGGAGTATCGTGGAAAGCAGATCAAGGTTTACCAGGATGGAGAGGTGATTATTGATCAGACAGTAGATGCATTTAGTGATACGATGTCCGGACAGATTGGAATGAGAGTCTGGGGAGAACCAACAGAAACCCATGGATGTGCTTTGAAGTTTGACAATATAAAAACTTCCGATATTTTTTCAGCAGTTTCGATTGATCCGAAAAGTGTGAAACTTGAACAGGATACAGCGGCAGCACAAGATATTGAAGTGGCAATAACAGGCGAGAATACATTAAGTGCGATTAAAAATGGATCAGAGGTATTGGAAAGGGGAACGGATTATACTGTAAATGGTCAGAATGTCACAATTAAGACAACTTATCTTGAAAAGATCAAAAGTCAATCCAGTACAAAGCTGGTTTTTGAATTCGAAGATGGGCAGACACAGACATTCACGATTAATATTAACATTCCGGAACCGACGGTATCCTATACAAGAAATTTTGCGGCAGACGGAGCAGACGGCTTTACGAAAAAGAGTGGAAGCGGTTCTATGAGTCTGGAAAATGGTGCCATGAAGCTTCAGGGAGATGGCGTATTTATTGATGATAATTCGGCAAGCCTGAAAGACCAGGAAATTGAATTTACATACGATCCAATGAATGATAATTGTGGATATGGGGCAGTTCTCCGGTATGTAAGTGATAATGAGTATTTCTATGTTGGACCGTCTTCACAGAATAATCAGCATTATACCAGATGGAATATCTGGAATGCACAGGGACAGTCACTTCTTGGAAGTGAATATAATGACAGTGGTTTTATTCTTGCAAATAGAGTGGTTCCATATAAGATAAAAGTAAGGATTGTGGACAAGTATGTGACAGTATTTGTTGATAATGAGGAAATTCTTAATAGAGAACTTAGTAATGTTACGACAAATCCGGGAAAAGTGGGATTCAGAACCGGAAGTAATAATGGAATGCTCATCCAGAAGTTTACGCAGGAGAATGCAGCTGTACCGACAGTTGTGGAAAATACAGAGCCTGTAACAATTCAGTCAGATGCCATGACAGTCCGTCTGGACCGTGCATTCCCACGGGTAATCGATTATACATTAAAGAACGGTGGGGAGACTGTAAAAGGACAGGAACTTGCATTACATCAGATTGAGTTAAATAATAAACTTTATACACCGGATGTTACAGCAGATATCAGTGAGAATAAAGCAGTTTATCATGTGTCAGAGGCGACGACAGGAATTTCATTTGATGTTATATTTACTGTAGAAGGAAATGTCCTTTCTATGAATGTAAAAAATATAGTTGATGATCAGACGAAACTGTACACTTTGAATTTCCCGCGTCACAGTTTGATTTCTATGTCAAGTAAAGATGCGGACGGAAAGCTGACTGTAAATAATTATCAGGGACAGAATGCGATTTCGCTTTCTTCAGCCAATGCATCAGAAGCATATAATGAGACGACGCTTGCAGTGTTAAGTAATCGGAATGTTGCTGCTGCATTAAGTGGAGAATCATATAAAAACCGTCATGAAGTAGCATACCAGACGTTTGCGGCAGGAGACCATAATTCTACAGGTTTATGGATGAATGAGTATACTTACCGTGGACTGGATGGAGAGATAATGTATCTGCCTGCAGTCAAGGTAGCGGTCACAGCAGATTGCAATGGAGATGGAAAAGTAGACGCTCAGGATGGTGCGATTGTACTTCGGGATAAGTGCATGACCAGAAAAAGTGGAGCGGACGAAGTGACAGACTCCTGGACAATGATCGCAATGAATGTAGGATCAGAAGCTCAGTATCCATTTCTCCGTATTTTGGATAATGTGAAGAAGATGTATCTGGCTACAGATGGATTTGGGCAGAATATTATTATCAAGGGATATCAAGGTGAAGGACATGATTCATCTCATCCGGATTATGCAAATTATAATAAGCATGCCGGTGGTCTGGAAGATTTCAATACTTTGCTGAGTGAGGCAGAAAAGTATAATGCACAAATAGGTATTCATGTAAACCAGACAGATACTTACCCGGAAGCTCCGCAGTATGGAAAGCTTGCAGCAAGCCTTCCGGCCTGGGATTGGTATGATAGTTCAAAAGGCATTATTCGTGAGAACGACGATCTTGACACATCAGAAAATGGATTGGATGGACGTTTTTCGCAATTATACGATAAAGATACGCAGGGAAAGATTGATACGACATATGTAGATGTATTCTTTGGAACAAGATGGCCGATGTATAAATTAATACAGAATATAAAAGGCCGCAACATTATTCTTGGAACAGAGAATCCTGATGAAATGGTTTCCCACAGTGTATTTGTCCATGGTATTCAGACCGGGGCAGGCAACTTTAAAGGAGCAGGAAATCTGGTTCGTTTTGTAGAGAACAACCAGTCTGATATTTTCCAGGGAACAACTTTGTTCAGAGGAATACAATCGAGAAACAACGGCGGCGATACAGGCGGAGCAAGCAAAGGTGGTGCTGGTATTGACGGTTGGCAGCAGTCTTCACAGGGAAATAATGCAGCAAGTATGAATGATTCGCTGGATACATTTTATTGCGAAGTACTTCCGGCTAAGTTCCTTGCACAGTATCCGCTGATGCAGTATGAAAGCGAATCGCGGGCAGTTCTGGGAAATAGTAACGAAGTAGTAACTGAGATCGTGAATAACGTTAATGTTATTACGCTGGACGGTGAAAAAGTTGCCGAAGGAAATAAGATTTTCATTCCATGGGAAAAGGATGATGATGAGCAGGGTAAGATTTATCATTATAATAAAGATGGAGGTTCAAGTACCTGGACACTTCCGGAATCCTGGGGAAATGTAACTGAGGTAACGATTTATAAACTGTCTGCAGAAGGAAAATCTGATAAGAAAACGCTTCCTGTGACAGGACGTAAAGTAACAATTGATGCGACAGCAAAAACAGGATATGTACTTTACAAAGAGGATGCTGTAAAAGTTGATACGGCTGATACAATGGAGTGGTCTACAGGATCTCCTGTGAAAGATATGGGATTCGATTCCTATAATTTTGATGAGTGGAAACCATCATCTACATCTGATAGTGTAGATCATATAAAGATTAAGGATAATAGTCTTGGAAATGCACACCTTTATATAGAGGGAACAAAAGATGGACAGGTAAGTCAGACTTTAACAGGTCTGGTTCCGGGGCAGGCTTATTCGGCATCTGTATGGTGCATTACTGATGATGGACGAAAAGCATCAATTGAGGTAAAGAACGGGGACGAAGTAGTTTCAAATTATATGGAACAGAGTAATGTCACGTATGGAGTTCATCATAATGATAAATATTTGACTAAGGCTCAGCGTATGCAGGTACGTTTTACTGCGGCATCTGACACGGTCAAATTAACGCTTTCTGCAGCAGCAGGAAAAAGCGATACATCGGTTGTTGACTTTGATGATGTGCGGGTGGCAAAAGTTGATGCTTCTACTAACCCGGATTCGAATAAGTATACTTATTGGGAGGATTTTGAAAATGTAGATCAGGGCTTTGGAGTATTTGTGTCTACGGAGTCTGATCAGTCGCATTTATCTCAGAAAAATCCAGTGAATCCAGAGTATACGACGGATGTGATTGATGGAAACTATTCTTTGAAGATTCGTGCAAAAGATTATATGAGAACCATTCCATCAACGGTTAGATTTAAACCGAATACAGAGTATAAAGTAGGCATTGAATATAAAGCACCAAGTGCAAATGCGTTTACTTTTGCAGTAAAATCTGATAAGGCTTCAAAGACGCTTGCAAGTGCGGTGGCAAATGCCCAGAGTGGAAAGCTTGTTCTCGAGTTTACAACAGGTGATGAAGAAGACTGCTATGTAGATATTACAGGACAGAGCAGTGAATATTATGTTGATAATTTCTATGTAGAAGAGGCATACATCCCGGCAGACTTTTCAGAGTTACAGAAGGCAGTAGATGAGGCAGAAAAATTAGACAGAACGGTATATATGACAGAGTATTATGCCGGTCTGGACAAGATTCTTGCGGAGGCTGAGAAAGTACTTGACAATCCACGGACAGAGCAGAGTGAGGTTGATGAGATGACCCAAAAAGTGAGGGATGCAATAAATGCATTACAGCCACTTGCGACAAATGCTGACTTTGCAGCACTGGAAAAAGCAGTAGAGGAAGCTGAGAAAATTATAGTAAAAGATTATAAAGACACATCGGATTTTGAAAGTGCATTAGCTGCTGCAAAACTTCTTTTGGAAGGCAAGGAAACGAAAAAGGAACTTAAGCATACAGAGGTAGCAACAGCAACTGATACGCTCGTTGAGAAGCAGAAAGCACTAAAACCGGTAGATCCAAAACCGGTTGACCCAGATCCGGTAGATCCAAAACCGGTAGATCCGAATCCGGTAGATCCAGATCCGGTTGCCCCAGGCAAGCCATCTACTCCGGATAATTCGAATGGTGCAGGACAGACGACAGGAAGTGGCAAGCCATCTGCTGACCAAAAAAATCCGGCGATGGGTACAAAAAAATCTGGAAAAGCAACAAAAACCGGCGATACAACTCCGGTTGTACCGGTGGCAGGAGGGGTACTGGTCTCTGCAATGATGCTTCTTGCAAATTTTCTCAAAAAGAAAAAAGACAATTGAGATGAAAGAGTGATGTTTGAATAAAAAATATGCGCCGTTCAGGCAGACAGGAACAAGAAAACCTGTTGCCTGAAGGAGCATATTTTATCTTAAGCACTCTTTGCATTTCCACTGACCAAGGCCTCATATTCACGCAGCTTCTCTTTCGCCTGTGGAGTTAAGTGCCTTGGAACTTCAATCTGAACCGTTACATACTGGTCACCGTGAACCGAAGGGTTCTTCATGGAAACAATTCCCTTTCCTTTCAAACGGATTTTAGAACCGGACTGTGTACCCTCACGGATCTTACAAAGCACATTGCCATATAAAGTCTGAACCAGTGCTTCACCACCAAAGACAGCCGTCGTGAAAGGTACAGTAATTGTCGTATAGACATCCGTTCCCTTTCGCTCGTATCCCGGTTTGTCAGCGACCTTGACCTTCAACATCAGATCCCCGGCATCTCCGCCATTTGTACCGGGCATTCCCTTGCCACGGAGACGGATCGTCTTACCGGTGTCGATTCCTGCAGGAATATGAACCTTCAGTGACTGGGAAGAATTTCCCGGAGCATTTGGATCCTGTAATGTAATGACCTTGTCACAGCCAAAAGCAGCTTCATCAAAGCCAACGGTTACTTCTGCATTCAGATCGGATCCCTTTGACTGAAAACCACCGGACTGGAACCCACCATGGAAGCCGTTCCCAAAACCGGAAGAAGTCTTGCGGGATGTTCCTCCGTGGAACATATTTCCGAAAATATCTCCGAACATATCATCCATATTACCACCCTCAAAGTGGTATTCCTGATACCCACCGTTTCCGGTAAAACCGCCACCACTGAAACCACCACTGCCAAAACCATTGCTGCCAAATCCGGCTCCACCAAAGCCACTTCCATAGAATCCACCATGGAAACCACTGGTGCCGGCTCCACCGGCAGCACCGCTCTGGTCAAATGCAGCGTGACCAAATTGGTCATAAAGTTTCTTCTTTTCAGGATCACTCAGGATATTATAAGCTTCAGTGATCTCTTTAAATTTCTTTTCAGCTTCTTTATCACCGGGATTCGTATCCGGGTGATACTTTTTAGCAAGCTTTCTGTAGGCTTTTTTTATTGCTGACGGATCAGCACCTTTCGCCAGTCCGAGCAGTTCATAGTAATCTCTTTTCATAGACTCACCCTCATATCTTTCCGTTACATTTGTATCATCTGATCTGCATTACTTTTTACACTATTGTATGCAAAGAAACAGTACGATTCATACTGTTCTATATGTAATATAGCAGAGAGAATAAAAGCAGTCAAGGGAGAAATGAAAAGAATGTTCCGAATTAGACAAAATAAGCGTGGGAATCAACCGAAAAGAACGAGTTGAAAAATTCTGCTGTTGTTATAATAGTATTAAGTCAGAGTGGGTAAGTTCGTGCGTAGAAAGAACAAGATTTCAGAACAGGAGGGGATGCGGAGTATGAAGAATCGAAAAAAGCAGTTCCTGAAGATCGGAATTGCAGTATTGGTGATCGCGGTTGCGGGAATTGTTGCCGGGGTCGTCCGATACAGAATTGATAATCGATTCGATTTAACTGTTGGGGGGCATACAATCAGTAAAGATGAATATGTGAACTGCATGAAATCTGTAGAGTATGATACAGAGGTGCAGATTCAGCAGGACTATGATGCCGTTTATGAAGATGGCTTCTGGGAGAAAAAGTATGATGGAAAATACGGCTACGAAATTCTGACGGAAAATACAGTGGAACAGTTGAAATACATCCATGCGGTCTATGACCTTGCAGAAGAATGTGGTGATGTATCAGACAGCAGTTATGAGGCTTTGGAAAAGCGTTGGAAAGACGAAAATGCAAAGCGGAGTGAAAAGGTTGAAAATGGGGAAGTGGTCTATGGACTGAAAGAGTATACTTTTCAGATTTATCTCCAGTATGAAATGAGTACACTCAAAGAAAAATACTGCAATGATGATACCCGTGAGGGCATGGAACTGACAGAGGACGAGATACTGGAACACTACAACAGCCGTGAGTGGATCTTCGGGGACAGCGAAGAGAATGCTGATCTGGAGACAGCAAGAATTGCGGTGGAACGTGAGTTGCGTGAAAAGAAATATGATGACATCATCACGCAGCGTGAAACTGATTCTCAGGTGGACGGAAACATGGCAGATGTAAACCGGTTTACCTTGAAGAATATAAAATGATGGAAGGAGCAATATTATGAAGAAGAAATGGATGAGCGGTGCTCTGGCTCTTCTGCTTGCAGGAACTACGGTTGCATCAATGACGCCGGCAGTTGCTGTTAATGCTGAAGGACAGAACACTGCAACAGGAACAACATATTATGTTGATTCCGAAAATGGAAATGCCGATAAAAATGCAACAGGTACTTCCAAAGATGATGCATTTAAAACTCTGGCACAGGTAAATGCAGTGAATCTTCAACCAGGAGATCAGGTACGTTTTAAGAGAGGATCTGTCTTCAATGGAGAGGCACTTCATTTTACGAAGGAGGACAGCGGTAGTGCAGATGCATCGGTTGTTATTTCAACTTATGGAGATGAGAGTGCAGCCAGACCGCAGATCAATACAAATGGTCAGGGACGCTGGAATCTGAACTATGGAAATCCACTGGATAACCAGAACCATAAATGGAAAGGTGAAGTATCTTCCTGTATTCTGATTGAGGATACAGAATACATTGAGATCAATGGTCTGGAACTGACGAACAACAGAGCGACAGATAAAGTACCGGAAAAAGATTCAAATGGTAATGTACGTGACGACAATGATGCTTATGCAATGGACAGAACCGGTGTTGCCGGAGTTGCAAAAGATAATGGAACAGTAGATCATATCGTACTGAATGATCTTTACATTCATGATGTAACAGGTAACGTCTATAATAAGCACATGACCAATGGTGGTATCTACTTTATCATGGAGAAACCGACAAATGAGGCAACAACAGGTGTTGCAAGATACAATGATGTTAAGATTAAGAATTGCTATCTTGATACAGTAAACCGGTGGGGAATCGCAGTTGGATATACCTATCAGTGGGGAAGATTCACAAATGCTTCTCTGTCAGATGAGGTGATGTCTACATATGGAGCATCCAAGGTTGTAATCGAGAATAACTACCTGAACAATGTCGGTGGAGATGCGATTACAACAATGTACTGTGACAATCCTTTGATCCAGTATAATGTGTCAGAGAATGCAGCAAAGCAGATTAATAAAACAGACTACTCACAGCAGCAGCCAAGTCTGGATGCAAATGGAAATGAGACTGGTAAACAGGACGTTGGAGCAGGACGTGTGGCAGCAGGTATCTGGCCATGGAAGTGTAAAAATGCCATTTTCCAGTACAATGAATGCTTCGCAACGCTGAATGCATCCAGCGGTAATGGTGACGGACAGCCTTGGGATGCTGACTACGGTGATGGAACAAACTATCAGTACAACTACAGTCACGGTAATACGGCAAGTACGATCATGTTCTGTGGACCGCAGTCCATCAATAATACATTCCGTTACAACATCAGCCAGAATGAAGATATGGGACCGCTGGATCCTGCTGGAAATACAGGAAATTGTCAGGTTTACAATAATACCTTCTATATTAAAGCGGGACTGAATACAATCTGGCATAGAAGTCATGGAAATGGTGGACCGGTTACAGCAGAAAATAATATTTTCTATTTTGCAGGAAGTACACCGGCAACAGTTTCAAACTGGAATCCGAGCAACAATAAAGTATTCGACAACAACCTGTACTACAATGTATCCAATTACCCAACTGATGCAAATGCAGTAAAGGTATCCGCAGGAACAGCAGTACTTGTTGATGCAGGTTCAGGTCCGGTTGCAGCAGCAGAGGACAAGCAGGCAAGACTGCATGAAGATCCGACAGCTACTACAAAATTTGATGGATACAAACTGGCAGCAAACTCACCGGCTATCAATGCTGGTAAAGTAATTGTTGACAGAAATGGTTATTCTATCGATCATGACTTCTTCGGACATGCAATCACAGCAGTACCGGAAATCGGAGCAGCAGAAAGTGATGCAGTTACAGCACTTGTACTTCGTTCCAATACATACACAATTTCAGGAACAAATGTAAGTGATCTTCCGAAGAATACAACAGTAGAGCAGTTCCGCAACAACATCATCGTTGATACAGGCGTTACAGTTACTGTAAAAAATGGTGATAAAGTTCTTGGCGATGCAGATATCGTGAAAGGTGGAGCAACCGTCGTTCTTTCTTATGAAGGAATGGAGGATGTAACTTATACAGTAGTTGCAAGTTCTGATAAAGAACTGAAATCTTCTTACTACATGGTAAGCGGAAAGACACTGAGTGTTCCTTATACAACAGCAAATGCTACAACAGTCAGCGAGCTGAAGAAGAACATCACAGTAGCTGATACAGCAACAGTTTCCGTACTGAACAATGGAACAGCATTAGCTGACGGAGATGCAGTAACAGCAGGAGTGACAGTACGCATCACGGCTGAAGACGGAACAACAAATGACTATACGGTAGCTCAGAAGAATACATACAACTGGACACTGGACTATGCAGGACAGCAGCAGGGAAATGTATGGTTTGCACAGCAGAAGAACGGTAATGGCGACTGGGCTGATATGACAGCTTATGATAATACTTATCCAAACTGGGTACTGAATACATACTATGGTGTTGGTGTAGATGCTCCAAATCACAGTACAGCAATGAGCGATTCCATTCATGGACTGATCTCTGCTCCACCGCAGACTTCTTATTCGACAGCAATGGTATTCAGAGCACCGAAGAGCGGTACAGTATCCTTCAATGTAAAAGATGGTGAGCCGTATCTGCGTCAGGCTGGAAACTCAGGCGGAACAGTTACATTAAGCCTTCTTGTAAATGATACAGTAAAACAGAGTGTAACACTTTCAACAAGTAATCAGAAAGCAGCAGACTGGGCAAATTTTGATGAGATTGAACTGAACAAGGGCGATGTGATCCGCGTAACAGCAAGCTGCAACAGCAATCCAAGCAGGCCGTCTGTTCATGTTACTCCGATCATCACATACGTTGACAAGGCAGTAGTTGATACAGAAGCACCGGATGCTCCGACAGCAGTAAGAACAGCAGATGTTACAGAGACAACAGCTCATGTTGCATGGGAAGCAGCTCTGGATAACGTTGCAACAACTGGATACAACGTATATGTAAACAGAGAAAAGGTAAACACAGAACTGGTAACAGCTACAGAGTATGATCTGACAGGTCTTACACCAGCTACAGAGTACAGCGTAGAGATTGAAGCAGTAGATGCAGCAGGAAATGTATCTGAGAAATCAGAGGCAGCTACATTTACAACAGCAAAGGCAGTCGATACAGAAGCACCAAGCGTTCCGACAGACGTAAAAGCATCTGATGTTACAAAGACAGGTGCAACTGTTACATGGACAGCTTCTACAGATAATGAAGGAGTTGCCGGATACAATGTATATGTAAATGGAACTCAGGTAAATGATACACTGGTAGCAACAACAGAATATGTACTGACAGGTCTTACAGAAGGAACAGAGTACACAGTAGAGGTAGAAGCTGTTGATACAAATAACAATGTATCCGCAAAGGCAGCAGCTACATTTACAACAAAGAAAGATGCTGTAAATCCTGATCCGACAGTAGTTGATAAGACAGAACTCAAGGCAACTACAGCAAAGGCAGATGCAGCACTTGCAGCAACAGACAAGTACACAGCAGAATCACTGAAAGCCCTGCAGGCAGTTTACGATCAGTACGCATCCGTTCTGAATGACGAAAATGCAACGCAGGCTCAGGTTGACGAAGCAAATAAAGCCATCGCAAAAGCCCTCAATGCTCTTGTAGAAAAGAAGACAGATGACGGAAAGAAAGACGACGGCAACAAGGGTGACAATAAGAAGGATGATACAAAGGTTGACGACAACAAGAACAACAATTCTTCTAATACATCCAAGTCTGACAATAAGACTACAACAAAGGTAGACAATACTAAGAAAGCAGCTAAGACAGGCGATACAACAAACGTGGCAGTTTGGGCATTCGCACTGGCAGCATCCGCAGCGGCAGCAGGTGTTGTAGTAAAGCGTAAAAAAGAGAACTAAAAACTTTGCAGTTTTGTAAATGTGAAATTTAGAAACAAGCGGGGGAGGTTATGAAAAATGCTGATCTCCTCCGCTTTGATAACATAATGGGAGGAAAGACATGAGAAAAAAAGCCTTATCAATGCTTATGGGCTTGGTTCTTGGAGTTACGACGATTTTCAGTTCTGTTGGAACAACAGGAGTAACGGTATATGCCGCTGAAAATGGCGTAACAGATGCGGACTGCACAGATAAAGATACTGCAGCACCAACACCGGACAATACAGTACCTGATGCAAATCAGTATAAGTATCAGAAGGATGAACTTGCAGCATTTTGTCATTTTGGTCCGAATACATTCAATGAACTGGAGTGGGGATTTGACCAGTCAACACAGAAAAAGCTTTATGAAGGAAGGACTCCGGATGAGATTTTTACTCTGGAAAGTGATTTCGACGCAGAAACATTAGTAAATACACTGAAAAATGCAGGATTTAAAAAGCTGATTGTAACAGCAAAGCATCATGATGGATTCTGTATCTGGAACAGTGCACATACAGAGTATGACATTGCAAGTACAAGTTATAAAAATGGAGAAGGAGACATCCTTGCAGAAATTTCAGAAGCATGTACGGCAGCTAATATGGACATGGGATTATATCTTTCACCATGGGATGTAGCAGAGTCAACCTTTGGTTCAGATGGTGGATCGATCAATAATGCCTACAATGAATATTATAATAACCAACTTGAAGAAATCCTGAGCAATCCGAAATATGGAAATAAAGGGCATTTCGTGGAAGTATGGATGGATGGAGCGAACGGTTACAATAATGTACCGCAGACATACAATTTTGAAAAATGGTATGCAACAATTCAGAAATATGAAGGAATAAAAGCAGGTTACAAAGCAGATTGTATGCTGTTCGGAGCAGGAACTCATACAACAGTTCGCTGGATCGGAAATGAAAATGGTTTTGCAGATGATACGACATGGGCAAAATCAAAAATCCTTAATGGTCAGATCCATAATGATGACAGTCAGCGTAACGGAGATTACAAAGGAGATCCGACAGACGGATATTCCAATGGATATGAAGATGGTAATCACTGGACAGTACCGGAGGCAGATGCAAGAATTACATCCGGATGGTTCTGGGGAACACAGAAAAATACTCCAAGAACTCTGACAAACCTTGCAGAGATGTATTTTAGATCAGTTGGTCATAATGCAACATTACTTTTGAATGTACCTCCGAATAATGAGGGAAAAGTAGACCAGGCGATTCAGGATCGTGTTGTGGAATTTGGCCAGAATGTTCAGGATACATTCAAAACCAATCTTGCAAAAGCAGATGGAACAACAATTACAGCAAGTAATGTTCGCGGCAATGATATTGACTTCAAGCCGGGAAATGCAGTGGATGATGATGATGCTACATACTGGACAACAGATGATGATACAACAAGTGGAAGCCTGACGATCAAGTGGGATTCTGCAAAGAGATTTGATGTTGTATCAATCGAAGAGGCAATCCAGAATGGACAGCATATA
>OJKY01001388.1_pt1 | contig 14732 bp, 9 predicted proteins | sample 1596571 | NCBI WGS metagenome assembly OJKY01 (sample SAMEA4350170, study PRJEB24818) | metagenome | biome: human; feature: gut; material: faeces | place: Denmark | collected 2013-09 | reverse complement strand
CCAGTGCGGCTCTGGGCTTCGGCTTCCGTTGCGGCTTCCTGGGCCTGCTGCACATGGAGATCATCACCGAGCGTCTGGAGCGTGAGTTCGATCTGGACATCATCACCACCACGCCCAGCGTGCGCTACCGCCTGACCCTGACCGACGGCACTGTGGAGATGATCGACAACCCCTCCAGCTACCCGGATCCCTCCAACATCGTCAAGCAGGAAGAGCCTTTTGTGGACGTGCACCTGTACACCCCCAACGACTATGTGGGCGGCCTGATGGATCTGTGCCAGAACAAGCGCGGTACCCTCATCGACATGAAGTATCTGGACGATGTGCGCGTGGATCTGCACTATGCCATGCCGCTGGGCGAGATCGTGTACGACTTCTTTGATGCCATCAAGAGCCGCAGCCGCGGTTACGCCAGCTATGATTACGAGTTCAAGGAGTACCGCGAGAGCGACCTGGTCAAGCTGGACTTCCTGCTCAACGGCGACCCCGTGGACGCGCTGTCCATGATCGTGTTCCGGGATAACGCCTACGCCAAGGGCCGCCGCATCTGCGAAAAGCTGCGGGACAACATCCCCCGCAACCTGTTCGAGATCCCGGTGCAGGCCGCCATCGGCGGCAAGATCATCGCCCGTGAGACGGTCAAGGCCATGCGCAAGGACGTGCTGGCCAAGTGCTACGGCGGCGATATCACCCGCAAGAAGAAGCTGCTGGAAAAGCAGAAGGAAGGCAAAAAGAAGATGCGCCAGCTGGGCAGCGTTTCCCTGCCCAGCGAGGCTTTTACTGCTGTGCTCAAGCTGGACAGCGACGACGATTGAGCCCCCGCTTTTCCCTTATAAAATACAGCGCCCCTGTGCACGGAACCCATCCGGTGCACAGGGGCGCTTTTGTTGTTTCGTCTTTTCAGCGGCGGTTGTTCCAGCTGGACAGGGCAACGACCACCGCGCACAACCGCATCTTCAGCAAGGCCAGTTTGATGCGGTCATTGCGGCTGCGGGCGTCCTGCAGGGGCATGTCCCGCACAGCGGCTCGTACCGCCGGGATGCGCAACGCCTGCCGCAGCCATGCGGTGCGCTGCCGGAAGCTCAGCGGCCCCAGGCAGACGTTCTTGATGCCCAGCTGCAGGTCCAGCACCCGGCTGTGGTTTACGGCCCGGCGGCAGGCGGGGTCATCGTTCAGACCCCAGTCCCTTGCCACGGCTTCCACCGCGTCCGAGAGGTAAAAGTTATCCGTCAGGCGTTCCGGGTGGTAGCTCTGGGAGGCCGACCCCGAGGCACGCAGCTTATAGCGGTAGAGCTTTTCCGGGATGCCCACCACACAGTGCAGGTGCTGCCGGTAAAAGGACACGAAAAACAGGGCGTCCTCCGCGATCTTATGATCGGTAAAGCGACAGTTGCCCTCTTCGATGCAGCGGCGGCGGAACAGCTGCCGCGTGACCAGCGACATGGCCGACAGCTGCGGGAACAGCTGCGGGCAGGGGTCGCCCCGGTATACCCCTTCCAGAACCGGGGCAATATCGGTGCAGCCGGTACGGGTGCCGTCGGCCGCGTAGTGCTCCTCATAGCCGCCGAACATAATCAGGTCCGCATCCGTCTGCTTTGCCGTGCGGCACAGCATCTCCACCATCTGGGGCTCCAGTGCGTCATCGCTGTCCAAGAATTGCACATAGGTGCCGCGGGCTGCAGCCAACCCGGCATTGCGGGCCGCGCCGACCCCGGCGTTCTTCTGATGGATCACCCGGAAGCGGGCATCCTGCCGGGCGGCCGCATCACACAGCGCCCCGCAGCCGTCCGGGGAGCCGTCGTCCACCAGAATGGCTTCCCAGTCCGGGCAGGTCTGGGCCCGCAGAGAGTCCAGTGCCGCCGGGAGATATTGCTCTACGTTATAAACCGGAACAATAATACTGATCTCAGGCATGGGCCGCGCTCCTTTTGGCGATCAGGCCGGTGTACAGCTGCTGCAGGCGCAGGGTCTCCTGCCGGATGTCGTACCCGGCAGCCCGCACCTGTGCCGCCGCCTGCGCACGGTCGGGCAGATTGCGGTCCGCATCCTTCAGCACTGCGGCCCATGCTTCGTCCGGCTGTTCCAGCGAAATGCGGCAGCTGTCCGGCCGCAGCAGGACTTCCTCGGTGACGCCGGTGGAGAACACGCAGGGCAGACCGGACGCCTGCGCTTCCATGCCCACCACAGGCAGGCCCTCAAACAGCGAGGGCATCACGAACACATCCATGGCCTGATACCAGACGGAGGTGTCGCTCTGCACGCCCAGGAACTTCACATCCTGCGCAATGCCCAGCCGGGCGGCTTTGGCTTCCAGCTCGGCCCGCAGCTCGCCCTCGCCCACCAGCAGCAGGCAGCTGTCCGGCCGCACCTTTTTCAGGGCCGCAAAGATGTCCAGCAGGCGGGTGTGGTTCTTCTGCGCCATCAGGCGGGCCACACAGCCCACCACCAGCTTATCGTTCAGGCCATATTCTGCCCGCAGCTTTGCCCGCACCTGTGGCCGGTAGCCAAAGCGGTCCAGGTCGATGGCGTTGCGCAGGGTCACGCCCCGGGCATCCCACGCGCTCTGTCCAAAGTAGTAGATGCCGGCCGCCCGCCCGCAGGCCCAGTAATCGGTGGCCGCGCCGGGAATGAACTGTTTGCAGAACCATTTGATCGGCAGCTTGGCGTCCTTGGGCAGACGGGTGTTGTGGGCGTGGGCGATGCGCACCGGCAGGCCCGCCTTTTTAGCGCCTTCCAGCGCAAAAAGCTGCATGGCCTCGTTGTGGGCGTGCAGCACCTTGATCTCCGGGTGCTGGGCCAGCAGCTGCTGCATAGAGCGCAGGTAGGCCGGGTAGCTCTGCGGGGCTACGCCCGGGCTCTGGAAGATGCGCCCGCCCAGTGCGCGGATCTCGTCATCAAAAAAGCCGGACTTTTTCTTGTTGACCAGAAAATCGAACTGGAACCGCGTGCGGTCCAGATGCCGGTAATAGTTCATCAGCATCGACTCGATGCCGCCCCGGTCCATGTTGCTGACCGACTGCAGGATATGGATCATGAAGAACTTCCTTTCTCCCGGTACTGTGCCCGGATGCGCCGCTGCACCTCCTGCGCCGAGGGCGGCTGCCATGTCTGTTTTTGGGCGGCAGGGTCCTTCGCCGGCTTTGCAAAGCAGCAGACCGCCAGCGGGATCATGCGCAGACCCATGGTACACCAGAAATAAAAGGCCGTGTTGTCGGTGAGGTAGGTCATGGACAGCGGGTTGAGGATGGCAAAATACAGGATGCCGGCCTCGGGCCCGTAGCGTTTGGTCCAGAACCAGGGCAGGATCAGGTACAGGAACGCACACCAGAAGCACAGCCCCGGAAACCCCAGTTCCACGAACACCTTGAGGATGTCGTTGTGCAGCGGGTAGGCCACATCAATGAGGCCGATCTCATAAAAGCGGGTGACCATGGCGTCCACCGCCTCGAACCCCAGCCCGATGAAGGTAGGCGAAAACTGATAGTAGGGTTTGGCCAGGCTCCAGATGTAATCGCGGCCCATCATGTTGACGCCCACCGCGTTCAGCAGCCGGGAGATGGCCCCGGTGTGCACCAGATACAGATACACCCAGAACAGGGTCACCCAGGCCACGCCGGTGAGCATGATCAGCTTTTCCTTGGCATGGCTGCGGCGCAGCACCCAGATGTAAAAGGCCGAGACCACCAGCGCCGGCAGCAGGATGCGCTTCATGCCCGCCAGTACAAAAAAGAAGGAGCAGCCCGCCAGCACCCAGTTGCGGGTGCGCTGCTGCTTGGTTTCTTTTGGCGAAAAGAACAGGTAGTACAGCACAAAGATGCCCTCCAGAAAGGTCACCTCGTGGATCTCCAGCCGCTCGGCATAGCCATAGGTGTTGTTGCCCAGCGACAGGATGCTGGTGAGCAGGGAGCTCACGCTCTCGCCCACACCATAGGCGGGCACCTCGCTGAACAGGATGAAGAGGTTTGCGCAGCAGATGCCGATGGTGAACAGGTCGATGCTGAACCGCCCGTACAGGTACACGCAGCAGATGGCCACCACCGTGGCGATGCTCTGATACAGGATCTTTTCCACGCCGCGGGTGATGGAGGCAAAGGCCGTGAAGTTGCGCACCCAGATGAACATGGACCAGGCGGCAAGCACCGCCAGATACAGGATGTACAGCCCGGACGGCCCGGCCAGTTTTTTCAACCGGTCAAAATCACCCCGGATGAAAAATTCCAGCCCGGCCAGCCCCACAAAGGCCAGCGTCACCGCCTTGGGCAGACCGCCCAGCACCACATTGATGCTTTTGCCTTCGCCCAGCCCGGACACGGTGAACAGCAGCACCGCCAGCAGTTCCATCCAGCGGGGCTGGCGGAACTCCCGGCTGCGGAACGGGTCTTTTTTGCCGTAATATTTCCGGGTCAGGATCTTGGAAACATCCTGCACGCGGTCCACCTCGCTTTCCGTGCCGGTGTAAACCGGTCAGTTGATCAGCTGGAACAGTCTGCCCTGCAGCAGCCATAGCCCATAGTCCGCTTGTTCCAGCGCCCGCTGCGCCAGCCGCACGGCATAGGGCAGCGTCCGGGGGTCCGGCAGCTTCGTTGCCCACCGGCGGTACAGCAGGCAGCAGCAGGCAAAGGCCGTCTGCCGGTCCGCCTCCGGCAGACCGGCCACACACACATAGCAGTAATTGGCCAGCTGCAGGATCAGGTTGCAGGCAAACAGCGCATCCTGCGGCAGGCCCAGACGCACCGCACCGTCCAGCATTTCTTCAGCCACCCAGTAGGCCTGCAATGCTTTGGCCGTATTCTGGGAGGTCGCGGTGAGCCCCATTGTATTTTTGCGCCACAAATATACCACAGGTTTTGTCGAAGCAATGCACTTCGCCCGCGGAAAGACCCAGAAATGGATCATGGCATCCTCAAAACAGGTGTACCCGGAGGGGAACCGTACCCGTTCAAACAGGGTCCGGCGGTACAGCTTGCCCCAGGGAGTGCCGGGCAGCTCCACCACATCCAGCCGCCGGGGGCCGGTGTAGCACGCTTCTGCGTACTGCTGCACCGCACCGCGGGTGTCGGCTTCGTCGCAATACTGCCAGCCGCCCTGCACGATATCCGCCCCGGTGCGCGCCTGCGCCGCCAGCAGCGTCTCCACTGCGTCCGGCAGCAGGCAGTCATCGCAATCCACAAACAGGACCCAGCGGCCCACCGCCCGGGCCAGACCGGTGTTGCGGGCGCGGGCCGCGCTGCCGCCCTGCTCCGGGTGCAGCACGGTGACCCCTCCCTGCCGGGCGTACTCGGCCAGAATGGCCCCGCTGCCGTCGGTGGAGCCGTCCTCCACCGCCAGCACCTGCAGGCGGCGAGTGGTGTTCTGGTGCAGGATGCTGTCCAGACAGGCGCGCAAAAAGCGCTCCCCGTTGTGCACCGGCACGATCACCGACACATCCACCGCATCGTCCTGCGGCGGCAGCAGGCAGGGCTCCCCGGCATCGCACACCGGCTTCGGGCAGATGCCCGGCGCGCGGGCGGCAAAGGTCTCCAGCTGCTGGTCGGAAAAGCGCTGATACTTCACGGCTCCCAGCACCCCGGCGGCACAGCGGCCCGCCGTGCGGGCACCCCACGCCACGGCAAGTGCCAGCGGCTCACAGCCGGTTTTGGAACGGACGAGCTGGCAGGCCCGTTGATTCTGTAGCATGACTGCCGCCTCCTTATCTTTTTTACACCGTCTCGTGTGCGGTCTCCGGCTGCGGCTTATTGGCATCCCGCAGCTTCTTGAATGCGCAGCGCAGCAGATCCCGGATGTTGAATTCCTTTTCGTCATCCGAGGTGGCACTGGCTGCCCTGTACTCGATGGCGTAATCCGGGTTCAGGCTGTTGTACTCCTGGATCTGCTCGTCCAGCACTTCCAGAATGGCCTCCGCCTTGACGGCGTTGCATTCCCGGAAGAAGCCCACGATCTGGCCCGCACCGTTGGAACCGATGAAACTCTCCTCGGTGCCAAGGGCCGCCACCAGCCCGGCAAAGTCCCGCAGGACATGGTTGCCCACCGAGTAGCCATACTCCCGTGAGAGATGGTTCAGGCTGGTAAACTGGAAGTACATGCAGGTAAAGTGGCTGGGCAGCAGGCCCTGCTTTTCCAGCCGTGCCATCATGGCATCCACACGGTCGCGGTTGGGCAGACCGGTCTTTTTGTCCACATACATAAAGTATTCCACAAAGTCGCGGGAACGGCCCACCACAACGGCCAGTGCGCAGCCCACGAGGAAGAAGAATACAAAGCCGATGGCCAGATACAGCTTGGTGTTGATGCTGGGCCACACTCTGGTGGAGCTGGTGGTCTGCAGATAGTCCGCGCTCAGGGAGCGGTTGTGCTCCATGCTGGTCTGGTTCACGATCTGGTAGTAGTCCACCAGCGTCTGCTCGTACTTATTGATCTCCGACTCGATCGCGGCATGGGAGGCCTCATCGCCGCCCACCCCGCCGGCTGCCTGGAAGGTGTCCAGCAGCTGCTGGGTGTAGGCCCGGCGGATGGCGCTGCTGCGCAGGGTCTTGTCGATCTCCACATACTCCAAAATCAGCGAATCGTAGGTGATCTGCTTGCTCTGGTTGTCATCGTAGGCCTCTACGTTCTTCAGGATGTAGTCGGTGCCGCTGTCGTTGGCGTCGTTGTGGTAATGGTAGTTGATCAGGTCGCGGTTCTTCTCCGAGTAGTTCCGGATCAGGCCGCTGAGGTAGGCTTCCCGCTCCTGATACACCTGCTCGTTCTGCACGCTGCTCTCGATGCTCTGGGTCAGGTTGCGGCACAGCTTGTCGGCGTTGCGCACCTGCGGCCCGGTCATCACATTCGCGTACAGCGACGGGATCTCGTAGTCGTACAGCATCTTATAGATGTCGTACAGGTCCTCGTAGGAATAACCCGTGACCGAAGAGCGGAAGTTGGGATAGTTTGTCTTTTTATCCTCCAGATAGTTCAGCACTTCGGTGGTGTCGGCCGACAGCGCGTCCACGCACTCGTAATAGTCGTAGCCGCTGTTCAGCAGGCCGCTGGAGGGGTTCATGGTCAGAGGCAGCTCCACATATTCCTCCGTGTAGATGGTGGAATAGCTGCTGACGATGGCATCCAGCACCCGGCGGGCGTAGCTCGCACCCAGGCTGCCGTCCACCACCAGTGTCACCTTGTATTCGTCCGGGAAGTAGGTAGACTCTTCCCCCTTGTCGATGAGAGCTTCCTGCAGGGCCTTCTGGTCGTCCGGGATCAGCTCTTCCACCGTGCAGTGGGAGCGCACAAGGTTGATGCCGCTTTGCAGCCCAAGGCTCTCCATGGCCTGCGAGATGACCTTGGAAGAATAGATCTCGTCCACGTTCATGGCGGTGCCGTCCGGGGCAAAGCCGTCCTTGATGCCGTCGTGCAGGTACTTGATGTTCACACTGGCGGTGTAGGTCTGGTTGTTCTTGCAGTACCAGTACACCACCACTGTGCCCGCCATGGTCACGGCCAGCACCAGTGCAAAGAACCGCCGGAGGTAGCGCAGGATATCAAACTTTTTCAACGCTGTTCCTCCTTCCGGATCTGCCGGGCGGTGCGCACCATGCACAGGCCGAAGCACAGCACCACAAAGACTGCCATTTCCACGATCACCCGCTTGAGGCCGATCTGCTGCACAAAGGAGCCGGCCGCATAGTTGAACACCAGGTAGTTCTGGGTCTTATAGATGATATAGGAGGCATCCGTCACCCGCAGTGCCTGCTGGATCTGATCCATGGTGGTTTCCAGTTCCTGCAGCATGGCGTTCACCGTGGTCAGACCCGCCGGGTCGCTCATGGTCTGCATTTGCTGCACCACATACTGGGTGGTGGTGATCACATCCTGATGGGAGGTCGCCTCCGCCAGGGCACCGTCGGCGTCGCTGGCCATGGTGTCCAGCGCCGTTTTGGTGCGGGACATATAGAACTCTCTGTTCTCGTCCAGCGTGGGGATCATGACGATGGCGCTCATGCTCTCATCGTACAGGCCAATGCCCAGATTGTCGGAGTTGTAGTAGGCCATCTGCTCCTGATAGTCCAGCTGCTCGATCTGCAGCTTGTATTGCAGCATGGCCGTCAGGGAAGAAACGTCCGCCGACAGGCCGCCACGCAGGATATAGGCCTGGATGCGCGGGATCTCGTAGTTGATCACGTTCTGGATCTGCTTGGACAGGCTCAGGAAGGTGTTGCCGGTGGTGGCGTCCTGATAGCTCTTGTTCTCGCTGACACGGGCCGTGAGGTAGCGGTCCAGCTGGTTGGCCCGCAGCGTCAGGCTCTTGAGGCGCAGATACGGCTCGGTGTCAAAGTAATCCGGCATGGTGCAGGAGAACACGCTCTGGTTCTCGCCGTAGTGCTCCATGAAATAATCCTTGTAGCTGCCGCAGAAGATCCGGAGCAGCGTGGCTGCGGTCAGGTGCTGGCAGGGTTCTTCCAGCTGCAGGCTGATGCTGCAGCTGGTGGTGATGTAGTTTTCCGAACTGCTCACGTTGGTCACATCGGTGGGTTCCACCGTAATGGCCTTGCGCAGCTGTTCCACCGTCATCTGACCTTCCAGTCCGGCGTTGTACAGGGTGCTCTGCAGCACCTCGTCGGAGGTCAGGTCGGTAGTCGTAAACCGGGTGCGGTTGGGGTTGAGCCCCTGCGATGCCTCGGAGTAGTTCAGGGTCATCTGGGCCGAGGCCACCCGGCTGCTGTCCTGATATTGTGCGGTGCACCGCAGTGCCGCGAGCAGGATGCACACCACGATCAACGGCACCCGCAGGCTCCAGAAGCGCAGCACAGCCTGTTTGAAGATCTGCTTGATCTTTGTCACCACGTCTCCGGGCCTCCTTTCAAGTTCGTTCATCTCAGTACCAGTTCACATCCACCAGAACCAGCTCCGGCGGATTGTATACGCGGGGGATCTGGTTGGAGTCGCCCAGGCCGCAGCCCACGATGAGGGGTGCCCCGCTGTCCAGCTGGTACATGCCGCCCGCATACTCCGGGAACAGCCCCTCCTCTGCGGTGTACAGCCGCCCCAGCACCGGCAGGCGGATCAGGCCGCCGTGGGTGTGCCCGGCCAGTGCCAGGTCAAAGGGCGCATCCTGCATGTAGTCCACAAAGGCCATGGGCACATGGTTGATGCAGATGCGGAAGGTGTCGTACTGGCGGCTCAGGCTCTCCACACAGTCGCTGGCACCGTATTTGTAAAAGTCCTTCAGGGCCCCTTCCAGCCCGATGAGCTCCACGTTGTTTTCCCCGATCTGGATGGTGCGGGTCTCATTGCGCAGCAGCTGCACCCCGGCCTCCGAAAATTTTTCGGCCAGCTGGTCATCCACCCCGCCGTAGATCATCTCGCTTTCGTGGTTGCCCAGCACCCCGTACAGCGGGGCCACATCGGCAAGGCTGCGGCACAGCGAAAGCATATTCTCATACTCCGGGTTCGGGAAGGTGACAAGGTCACCGCCCAGCAGGATCAGGTCCGGGTCCAGCTCCTGCACGGTCTGGATCAGCTCCTCGTTGTGCTCGCCGTATTCCCGCAGGTGCAGGTCCGACAAAAACAGGACCCGCAGCTTTTCCGACACATGGCTGGAGGTCACCCGGTAAAAGGTCACCTGAAAATGACTATTCGTATAATCCGTGTACAGTTTCAGTCCGGCAGCTGCCACGCCGCACAGCAGCACAAAAGCCGCCAGCAGCTGCAGCAGCCGGTTCTGCCACCATCGGCGGCGTGCGCCGTCCGGCGGGGGCGTTCGTTTTATTCTTGCATGTTGCGCCATGCTCTTCTGCCTTTCCTCGTCAATGGGTCAATGATTCATCACCCGCCGGAACAGCTCCGGCGAGAGGGCAAACAGCGCTGCCTTGGCCCGGCGGCGGGGCGTGCAGGCAAACTGCAGCATCCGCAGCCGCTGCGGGCGGTAGCCCGGCAGGGTCCTGCAATCGAACCGCGCCGCGCAGTCCAGATACTTCCAGCACAGGTCATCCTGCAGGCGGCGGCGCAGCGCCCGCGGGGTCACTGTACGGTAGATCTCCGCCAGACTGTCGTAGATGCGCAGCCGGTCCTGAACACGGCGGGTGCTCAACCCTTCCGCGTGCGTGATGGAACCGGCGCGGCAGTTATCGTAATAGTAGATCTCCTGCACGGTCAGCACCACCCGCTGCGCCTGCAGCAGCACCCGCGGCGTGAACTCTTCGTCCTCGTGCAGGATGCCCTTGCAGAACTGCAGGCCGTTCGCCCGCAAAAAGCCGGTGCGGTACAGGTGCCGCCCCACTTCCACCCGCAGGCCACCGGTCTGCAGGCATTTCAAAAGATACTCCTTACCGGTGTAAACTGTGTGAAAGGTGAAGTTTTTTTCCACCGCTTCTTCCCAGCGGGTCATCACCGGTTCCTCGCGCAGAAAATGCACCTTGCCGATGACCACATCGGCCCGGTCCTGCAGCGCCATCTGCAGCAGGCCGGGGCAAACGTTCTCTGCCAGCCAGTCATCACCGTCCATGAACAGGATATACTCGCCCTGTGCATGGCACAGCCCGTAATTGCGGGCGTCCGACAGGCCGCCGTTGGGCTTGTGGAACACTGTGACCCGGCTGTCCTCCGCCGCCAGTGCGTCACACACCGCGCCGCTGTCATCGGTGCTGCCGTCATCCACGATGAGCACTTCCAGCGGCACATCCGGCTGCGCCAGCACCGAGCGGACACAGCGCTCCACATAGTCCCGGATGTTGTACACCGGGATCACGACCGAGAGCAGGCCCTCGCACATCGTTTCTTCATTCCGCATCGTGTTTTTCCTCCGTCGCTCCTTTTTTGATCGTAAGCGTGTGCAGCAGCCCGCGCAGGGTGTCCACATTGCGCCAGTCCAGCACCGCGTTCACCACAAGGAACAGCGGCAGCACCCACAGCCCGAACAACGCACCCTTCAGGCACACCATCAGGTAGCCGCCGCCATAGCAGCGGTCAAATCCCAGCAGGTACAGCAGCACAAAGCAGAGCAGCCCGTTGACGCCCAGCCGCACAAAATCGCCCACCGGCGACTCTCCCAGCACTTTGGTCCGGGTAAAAAGGATCAACGCCGTATAGCGGTACAGGTGCGCCGCCAGTGTGCCGAACAGGCAGCCCGCGATGCCGAACCGCAGCACCGACATCACCGACACCAGCAGGTTGATGCCCATCTCGATCAGGGCCTGCTGCCGGGTCTCTTCAAAGCGGCCGCTGATGTTCAGCAGCATCCCCGACGGCTGCTTGGCGCTGGACAGCAGCTCCACCGCCGTAAACAGTACCAGCAGGCGGGTGTCGAGGTACTCGGCATCGGTCACGCCCGCCGTGTACAGCGCGATGATGGGCATCAGGAACACAGCCACGGTTGTGAACAGTGCAAAGGCCGCGGAAAGGTAAAGGGCATCGTACAGCCGGTACAGCCGCTTGAACTTTTCCGGCTCCACATAGAACAGCTGCCCCAGCCGAAAACTGATGCTGTTGACGATCGAGTAGAACAGCTTTTCGATGTTGGAGAAAAACAGCATATAAATGGTGTACACACTGGCCGACGCCAGACCGCACAGGCTGGAGATCAGGATCGTGTCGGTGTTGTTGAACACGATGCTCGTGAGCTGATGCACCAGCACCGAGCCGCGCTGGGCCAGCGCCTCCAGATTGGGGGTATCGTGCGCGTTGAGCCACGGATAGTTTTTGCGCATATAGGCCGTAAGCACCAGCACCTGGAACACCGAAGGCACGCAGTAGGTCACCTGCACCAACAGGATGCTGCGGGTAAACAGCAGCGCCAGCATGCGCAGCAGGTTGCCCGCCGCCATGGTGGCCGTGGTGATGTAGGTGATCACATAGTTTTTGCCTTCCACTTCCATAAAGGAGCGGTATTTGCCCTGCACCAGATAGCTCACGATGCCCGGGATGCCGTAGAACACCACGATCAGGCTCACGGTGCCGTAGGACAGCACTGTGTTGATGCACAGGGGGTACAGCAGCGCAAACACCACCGTGACCAGCAGATACACGATACCGGTGCGGCGGTAATAGTGATGCGTGGCCGAAAAAATGCCGTTGATGGCTTTCCCGTCGCCCACGGCCACCGGAAGGTAATAGGCCTGCTGCGAGGCCAGGCCCACGCCCGCTTCCAGCAGAGTCAGACAGGAAAAGATCTGCTTGATGGTGCTGTCCAGACCGTTGAGCTCCGAACCGAAGCTGGTGAGGTACAGCCGCGGCAGCAGCAGGCCGAACAGGATCACCGACAGGTTGTACAACAGCGACGAGCACATGTTGTGCAGCACCCGGCGGCGGCTTTCGGCCGCGGTCAGGACCGGACCGGTCGGGTTTTGTGCGTTGTCCATCACACCGCACCTCCATGCGAAGGCATCGCCTTGAGCGGATCTCCGGTCACATGATGGTACACTTCCTCGTACCGATCCAGCATGACATCATAATCAAAGTTGGTGCGCACATAGTCCACCTGTGCCTCGCGCTGTTCCGGCGTGAGGGGCCGGGCGGTGTCCCGCTCCAGTGCCCGGGCCAGACTGTCGGTGTCCTCGGTGCGGAACGCGGTGCCGTAGTCGGCGGTCACAGTGGTGTTCTCCGGGATGTCGCTCACGAGGCACTTCACCCCCAGCGACAGCGCCTCCAGCAGCGAAAGCGAAAGGCCCTCGGTGTGGCTGGGCAGCACGAACAGGGCGCAGTTGCTGTACAGCTCCAGCAGCGCGTCGCCTACCACATAGCCCGTCGTGATGATGTTGGGGTTGCCCGCGATCTTCTCCCGCACCGTGGTGCAGTACTCGGTCTCCGCAAAGGGGCCGGCCAGCACCAGTTTTTTGTCCGTGTGGGCTTTCAGATAGCCCTCCACCAGGTCCAGCGGGCCCTTTTCCGGCGAGATGCGGCCCACATACAGAATGTAGCTCCCGGCTTCCAGCCCGTATTTTTCGCGAATCAGGTTGCAGGGCAGCGGCTGGCGCATCTGCACCGCATTGGGGATGAGGATGGCGGTACGATTGTACTTCTCCTGAAAATAGTTCCACTCGCTCTCCGACAGCACCACCAGATCATCCGCATACTTTGCGGCCACCCGCTCGCCCAGCCTCAGGTAGGCGCTGGCAAAGCCGCCCCACTTGTCCACCTTCCAATTCAGCCCGTGCACGGTGCACACCGTGTGCTTGCCGAACAGCTTGGCGATCACCAGCGGCACCGATGGGCCGATGGCGTGGTAGTGGATCACATCGCAGTCCCGCGTCAGGGCGTCAAAGGTGGCCAGGAACGAATAGACCATGGCATTCAGCGACGCCTTCTGAAAGGTAAAGATGCGGCGGGCCTGCACGCCCTCGGTCGTGTAAACATTGTGCCCCTTCTGCAGGCCGCGGTTGTACACCGTGACCTCATAACCGCGCCGGACCAGGCTGGTTGCCAGCCCGCCGACCATGACTTCCACACCACCCGAACGGGACGGGAAGTCCTTGTGCCCGATCATTGCCACCTTCATACCAAAATCTCCCTTTCCGTGACAGCGTTTGCTGCCGTTCTGCCGGTCGTGGCTGGCCGGCTTCTGTGTGCAACTCAATTGTAACATAACCGCAACACCTGCGCAATGTTTCCGTGCATTGTTTTTGGCAAAAATCCCCGCAGAGCCTGCATTTTTCTCCATTGACCGGGCCATACCTGCGCCAAATGTTTAACAAAGTTTAAGGCGTTCCGTGCCCCCAAATTGATTGACATACTTTTCACAGGTATGCTAAACTGTTTTTGTTGGTTCCGTGCAGATTTTTCCACAGAGCAGGGCCAAAAATCACAAAGAGACACAAGAAGAGAAAGAGAAGGAAACCACTATGAACAAGATCTCCCGCAAAGGCTTTCTGAAGATCGCCGCTGCCGCCGCCATGAGCGGTGTCACCGCCGGTGCTCTGGCTGCCTGCAATGCAGCCTCCGGCTCCACCTCCACCGCTGCTTCCGGCAGCGCTGCCGCTTCCGGTGCAACCGGCACCTACATCCCCGGCACCTATGAGGGCACTGCCGAGGGCATTTCCTCCACCGTCAAGGTCACCATGACCTTCTCCGACAGCGCTGTCACCGACGTGGTGGTGGACACCTCCGGCGAGACCGCTTCTTTCGGCGCTGCCGCTGCCGATGAGCTGCGTGAGCAGCTGCTGGCTGCTGGTTCTGCCGAGATCGACGGTGTTTCCGGCTCCACCATCACCTCCGATGCTGTGATGAAGGCTGCCAAGAGCTGCTACGCACAGGCAAAGGGTGAGGCCGTGGTGTCCAGCGTGCAGCTGCCCACAGGCGACGCAAACGACTGGCTGGGCAAAGAGCCTGATATCGACGAGGCCGCCATCACCGAGACCGTGGACACCGACATCCTCATCGTGGGTGCAGGCAACGGCGGTATGTTTGCTGCCGCCTATGCTGCTGCCAACGGCCTGAACTTCCGTGTTATCGAGCAGAACGCCAACGTGCAGGACACCCGCCACTGGTACGGCGCTATCGACTCCGCTGCCGCCAAGGAGGCCGGTGAAAAGCCCGCCGACCGCGCCAAGCTGCTGAGCGAGATCTCCCGCTACGCCTCCGGTAAGTGTGACCAGCGCGTCGTCAAGACCTGGATCAATGAGTCTGCCGCTATGCACGACTTCATGCGCAGCATTCTGGAAGATAAGTACGGCTGGGTGTGCGATTTCACCTCCGGCAGCGAGGCTGCATGGCCCACAGAGAATGCTGAGCACAATACCGACTACCTCTTCCCTGTGCAGGAG
>OJKY01001384.1_pt1 | contig 14752 bp, 15 predicted proteins | sample 1596571 | NCBI WGS metagenome assembly OJKY01 (sample SAMEA4350170, study PRJEB24818) | metagenome | biome: human; feature: gut; material: faeces | place: Denmark | collected 2013-09 | reverse complement strand
TGAGCACGATCTCCTACGAGGAGACCAAGCGGATCGAGGACTGGCTGAACAACTACCCCCGCAAAATGTTCGGTTATCTGTGCTCCGAGCAGCTTTTCCGGGAAGAAATCGCCCTCATTCTGGCCTCCTGAAAATTATTTTTGCTTTTTTGTGCATTTACTCTTGACAAATGGCCGCAAAATGCGCCTTTTCCCGCTCACAGGCCCATACCGGGCAGCGGCACACGATGATCTAAGATCACGTGTCCGAAGCAGATAAAGCGCTTTCCGCTCTCGGGGCCGCAGACGACGTCCGCGCTGCGGTCCCGCCCCAGAGAAAAGAGGTACGAAACGCCGAGCGGGTCGCGGTAATACTGCTTGCAGAGCATGTCGCCCCCGACGCAGAAGATGCCCACGTCGCCCGCATGCAGCGGGTCGTGATTGAGGTAGGCGACGCTGCCGCTGTGCAGCACGGGTTCTAAACTGTCGTCGCGGATGCGCACGGCGAATTCCGCTCCCGGCGGCACGTCGCCGTGGTCGACGATGTAGTCAAAATCCTCGCCGGGCACAGGGGCGGCATAGCCCGCCGCCTCGATCGAGCGGTAGAGCGGGATGCGGCGCGGCGCGCCCGCACCGTCCTGTCTCGCGTGCATCGTGCACAGGGCGCTGACGAGGCTGCCTACGGTCTCGCGCTCGAGCGGCGAGAGCGAGCGGCACTTTTCGATCAAATCCTGCTCTGCGCGCGAGCAGACGAAGCTGCCTGAGCGGAACGAATCGCGGTAAAGGTAGTTCGGGTCGATCTCAAGCGCATCGAACAGCCGGAGCAGCACCTCCTCCTTCGGCGAGCTGACGCCGTTTTCATAGTTGCTGATGGCAGAGGGCGAAACGCCAAGCTCCTCCGCCAGCGCCGCGCGCGAGAGATGAAGCTCCTCACGCCGCAGACGCATTTGTTTGCCAAAACTCATCAAGATCCCCCCAGAAAACGCAGGCTGCGACAAGATTTGACTGTATTCTATCGCAGAAGCTTGTAACTGTCAATCAATTATAACAAGAATCTTGTAAATTTATTCTTGACATAGCAAGATTCTTGTGATATCTTGATTTTGCTGACAAGTTCTTTGTACTTGCCAGCATGCCGCGGCAATCGTCCTCCTCAGTTTGCCCGCGGCGCACGCCGCCGATACCGGTACGGCGGCTGATCCCCGCAGCAGAAAAAGAAAATGCGCCTCCCCGAAAGAGGACGGACGCGCAAAAATAGAGAGAAAGAAAATATCGAGCCAGCCTAAGGGCAGCTCGATATTTTTGCTTTTGTGGTAAAACGACGAAAGTGTGATCTCGACGCAGGCCGCAGAGCGGCTCTGATACGCCACTGGCGTATCGCTTACATTTTCCAAACCACTACAAAACAAAAAGAACGAGCTGACTTTCATCAACTCGTTCTTGGTGGGGGAAGGTGGATTCGAACCACCGAAGTCACTGACAACAGATTTACAGTCTGCCCCCTTTGGCCACTCGGGAATTCCCCCATCTGAAATTGTTTGCTTGTCGGTGGAGCTGGTAGACGGATTCGAACCCCCGACCTGCTGATTACAAATCAGCTGCTCTACCAGCTGAGCTATACCAGCATCTCAGCAACGAACAGGTTGTATATTACCAGACTTCGATTCGTTTGTCAACAGGGAATTTGAAAAAAGGAGGAATTTTGTTGTACGCAGGAAAAAGACACCATGATTCGGTGCACGCGGTCTGCTCACTCTGCGCGCAGGACATTTACGCGGGAGAAACGCTGTGGTACCGGAACGGCGTGACCGTCTGCGCGGACTGCTTTCCGCGCTTTGCGCGCGAAGCGCTCCGGTCGTTTGAATACATATCAGGGGAGGCGAGCACGCTATGACGCTGTATCAGATGTCATTCGTCTACCGCGAGGACGCGCTGCGCTTCCGTATGCGCATCACGGTGCTGCGCGAGCAGGCCAAGGCCGCGCCGACGAGGGAGGAGCGCGAGCGACTCAAGCGGCGCATTTTGGAGCTCCAGCAGCTTCAGCGCCAGTCGCGCGAGCTGGCCGAGCTGACGCGGCACTATTACGAAAGGGGCTATTACCGCAATGAAAAGTACACCTTATAGCATGCGCAACAATGAAGTTTACGGCGATATGACCGCCTGGATCGCCGCGCACGCGGGCGACAACGAGAGCGACCTCATGCGCCTCAAGCGCAATCTGCGCCTTGCCCGCGAGGAGGAGCTTACCGCCCGCCAGCGCGAGCTGCTGCGCCTGCGGTACGAGGAAAACATGACCGTCACGGAGATCGCCGCGGCCATCGGGCGGGACAAGTCCACGGTGTCGCGCACGCTCTCCCGCGCGCGGAGAAGGCTTTACAAGTGCCTCCGCTATGGGCTATAATCAAAAGGCAACAAGCGAATAAGACCCGCACGGGTACATAGAATAATGGTCAGTGCGGAGAAAAGTGAGGGCAAGAGCTATGCTGCACAAAGCGCTGCAAAACAAATGGGCGCGCGTCCTGATCGCGGTTTTCGCAACATTCCTCTACGCGCTGGGCGTGAACCTTTTCGTCGTACCGATGGGCCTCTACTCCGGCGGCGTAGTCGGATTGAGCCAGATCATCCGAACACTGCTCGCGCAGGCCGTCGAGCTGCCCGCAGGGGTGGACATCGCCGGTATTTTGTACTTTCTCATCAATATTCCGGTGCTGTATCTCGCGTGGCGCGACCTCGGGCGCGCGTTTTTGATCCGCACGCTGATCTGCGTGGGCGCGTCGTCGCTCTTTTTGAGCGTGATCCAGTCGCCCGCCGTGCCGATCTTGGACGATCCTCTCGCCTCGTGCCTCGTCGGCGGCATCCTGTGCGGCTTTGCCCTCGGCTTAGCGCTGACCTGCGGCTGCTCGACCGGCGGGCTCGACGTTGTCGGCCTGTGCCTCACAAAGCGCGGCAGCCGCTTCACCGTCGGACGTTTTTCGCTGGGCTTCAACATCGTGCTCTACGTCGCCTGCGCACTGCTCTTCGACATCCAGACGGCCATCTACTCCGTCATTTACACCGTGTTCTGCTCGCTCTTCATCGACCGCGGGCACCAGCAGAACATCAATGTGCAGGTGCTCATCTTCACAAGGGACGCAGACCCCGAGCTCCCGCGCAGCATCATGTCGCGCCTTGGCCGCGGCGTAACGTACTGGGAGGGCAAGGGCGCATATACGGAGAGCGACATGCGCGTGCTGTGCGTCTGCGTCTCGAAATTCGAGGTCGCGGAGCTGCAGGAGACCGTGCGTGAGCTCGATCCCCACGCCTTTTTCATCGTGCAGGAGGGTGTGCGCATCGGCGGCAATTTTCTCAGAAAGATCTCGTAAATCCTTTCGGTTTTCCCGCGAAGACGCTTTGCACAGCAGAGCGTCTTCTTTTTGTTTATTTAACTATTTTGAAAAATCATCCATGTTTTCTAAAACATTCAAGGATGTTTTATTGCGCTTTTTTATCAATCGTGATAGCATTACCTCAATCTTTTATTGTGCCGCAGCAGTGTCCTTTCCCCAAAGACATGCGGCATGAAAAAGTCCCGCAGCGAATAAACAATCATCAAACCCCAATGAGATGTGGAGGGATCTTTTCATGTTTGACCAGTATTTTGAAAAATTTGATTTAGCCCCCGAGATCACCGCGGCACTCAAAAAGTGCAAGTGCATCGCCTACGCCGAAACGAAGGCGGAGCTCGAGGAGATGGCCTACGGCCCCACGCACACCTCCCGCTACGACGTGGTCTACCCCATTGAGGGCAAGGGCACGGTCAAGGAAGCGGAGGTCGTGCGCTGCAAGAACGGCTGCGTCGTCAACTTCATGGAAGACTACATGCGCCGCCGCGACCCGAACAGCATGGCCATCGGCGACGATCTGCCCTCCGACAAGCCGCGTTTCAAGGACCGCTTCGGCTATGAGTTTTCGTCCCTCCGTCAGGAGACGCTCGACTGGCTCTCGACGCAGCAGGTCATCATGCTGCCGTTTTCCGCCGGTCCGCGCGGCCACGGTTATCCGAGCCTGATGATCTGTCCGCTCAACGCCGCGTTCTTCGCGCTGTCGCTGGCGAACATGCAGGGCTTTACGAGCATTGTCGATGTGCCGGAGCACTATAAGCCCCGCGCCATCATCTTCGTTGCGCCGCCGTTCCGCCACACGCACTTTGACGGCAAGCAGGTCGTCGTGCACAACCGCTCCAAGGAGATGCACGAGGTCTGGGCTTATAACCTCTATCCGGGCCCCAGCGCCAAGAAGGGCGTTTTCTCGCTGCTGCTCGACATCGGCGAGCAGGAGGGCTGGGTCTGCTGCCACACGAGCGCGGCCATGGTCGAGACGCCGTATGAGTGCGAGGTCGTGTTCATGCACGAGGGCGCGTCCGGCGGCGGCAAGAGCGAAATGCTCGAGGACTTCCACCGCGAAGAGGACGACCGCCTGCTCATCGGTACGCATACGGTCACGGGCGAAAAATATTACATGACGCTTGGCGAGAGCTGCAAGATCCACCCCATTGCCGATGATATGGCCTGCGCGCTCAAGAGCTTCCAGGATCCTGAGAGCGGCAAGCTGCGCATCCTCGATGCCGAGGACGGCTGGTTCCTGCGTATGGACGGCATGAATGCCTACGGTAACAGCCCCCTCTATGAGCGCATCTGCATTCATCCGAGCGAGCCGCTGGTCTTCTTCAATATGGACGGCGTCCCCGGTGCGACCTGCCTCATCTGGGAGCATGTGATCGAGTCGAACGGCAAGCCCTGCTCCAACCCGCGCGTCATCTTGCCGCGCAAGATGGTTGACAACATCGTGCCTGATACCGAGCCCGTCGAGGTCGACGTGCGCAGCTTCGGTGTGCGCATGCCGCCCTCTACTGCGAAAGACCCGAACTACGGCGTCATGGGCATGCTGCAGGTCGTGCCGCAGTCCATTGCCTGGCTGTGGAGACTCATCTCTCCACGCGGCTTCAAGAACCCGTCCATCGCCGATACGAACGCCGGCAGCGGCCTGAAGGCCGAGGGCGTCGGCTCCTACTGGCCGTTCGCCACGGGCCTCAAGGTCACGCAGGCGAATCTGCTGCTCGAGCAGATCATGTCTGCGCCTAAGACGACGAACGTGCTGATCCCGAACCAGCACATCGGCGCTTATCATGTTGGATTCATGGGCGAGTGGCTCTCGCGCGAATACCTCGCGCGCCACAACGGTTTTGTGCGCGAAAAGCATCTGGTCCCCGCGCGCTGCCCGCTGTTCGGCTACGCGCTCGATGAAATGAAGCTCGACGGCCAGTTCATCCGTCAGACGTTCCTGCGCCCCGAGACGCAGTCCAAGCTTGGCAACGCGGGCTACGACGCCGGCGCCAAGATCCTGACCGACTTCTTCAAAGAGCAGCTCCAGCAGTTCGTTTCCGACGATCTCGACCCGCTGGGCCGCGAGATCATCGATTGCTGCCTGCATGACGGCACGCTGGACGATTATCTCCAGCTCACGCCGATAAAGCTGAAGTAATTTCAGAAAATTGCAGCACACAGTGCTGCACGGATAATAAGGGGGATATTCTCTTTCTCGAAAGAGAATATCCCCCTTACACCCCCAAGAGAAAGGATTTTCATTGCAAGCGAGCAGCTCGAAGAGCTGCAATGCTTGCCGATTGCACCTCTTGCGTGCGGCAGAGCCGCATTTGGCCCTGCTATACGATTTGCCTCTGTTTCTACTACCCGCTGCCGCTCTGCCCATCTTGTAGAAGTACAGCCTAATTTCCGTCTACCGCCAGTCGCTACAATGCGGCGAGCGAAGCAATGCCGCTATTTCGCAGGCAGTCTGCCGCCAGACGAACGTCACTCGCGCCTCACGACAGTAAGGCGCGGTTGAGAGTCGTAACGAGGCGGTAGGGGTTCATGGCGAAGCCATGTACACTGCACCCGATTGCGCAGCGCGTGCAGTTCTTCAAGATTGAGACTGCCAATGCAAACGCCTTTCTTTTGGACGGGCGACGCCCGTTTTCTTTCCACGGAAAGAAAATGGGGGTCGCGTTCGTGCAGCGCCTACGGCGCTGCTTCCCCGCGGCACAAGTGCCGCGATCCCCTCCGCACCTGTGCGGAGAAAGGAGCATTCTATGGACTATACAATGAAAGTCATTGCCAGAATCCACTCTGACTTTCCGGAAAAATTCGGCATCCCGCGCCAGAGCGGGCTCGTCCCCGCGCTTCGTGCGAAGATCGTCTTCGAACCGGAGTACCGGAATCCCGACGCGCTGCGCGGCATCGAGGGCTTTTCGCATCTGTGGCTCATCTGGCAGTTCTCCGCCGCCGTGCGCGACACATGGTCGCCGACGGTGCGCCCGCCGCGCCTTGGCGGCAACGAGCGCGTGGGCGTTTTTGCAACGCGCTCGCCGTTCCGCCCGAACGCCATCGGACTTTCCTGCGTGAAGCTCGAAGGTGTGCGGCACGAGGATGGCTTCGGTGACGTTTTGATCGTCGCGGGCGCAGATTTGATGGACGGCACGCCGATCTATGACATCAAGCCCTACCTTCCGTATGCCGACGCGCATCCCGAGGCGCTGGGCGGCTTTGCCCCGTCGCCGAAAGAGACGATCGAAGTCAAAAGCCCGCCGGAGCTCCTGCAAAAGCTGCCGGAGGGGCAGCGCGAGGCGCTGCTCGGTGTGCTTGCGCAGGACCCGCGCCCGCAGTACCAGAACGACCCCGAGCGCGTGTACGGTATGAGCTTTGGCGGCTGGGACGTTAAGTTCCGCGTAAAGGACGGCGTGCTGACTGTTTTATCTTTAGCGGAAACTGAACATCAATAAAAACGCTGTTAAGGGAAAAACTCTTCGCGTTAAGCCAATGCTAAGAGGACTTCCAAACGGTTGATATGCAAATTCTGCGCGCTATAATAGCGCCAGAATACATAAAAGGAGCGTATCCGCCGATGCAAGTTTCCAGCGCATTTGTTGTTATCATGGGTATGGGCGTCACATTCGTGGGCCTTACCTGCATCATCTTCCTGACGATGCTGATGGGCAAGATCCTCTCGAAGCCCGAGGCTCCGAAGCCCGCCGCAGCAGCTGCCGCGCCGGCAGCGCCCGCCGTTCCCGCTGACGGTCTGACCGACGAGGTCAAGGTCGCCATCATGGCGGCGATCGCCCAGCAGCCCGGCTTCAACATGGCGAATGTGACGAATGTCAGCATCCGCAAGATTTAATTTTGAATTCCACTTCTTCCTTTATCAGCGAAAGGGACGGCATCGCGCCGTCCTTTTTGCTACCATGAAAAAAATATTCGATTTAGCACAAAATTAGCAGGCTGTATGCTATAATGGGGACGGAAAGCATGCGGAGTCTTTCTCCGCGCCAACGATCAAGCGAGAGAAGGCGGCGACATGGCAAAAATCCCCGAAAAAATGCGTTGGATCTACGACCTTTTGCTGACGGCGGCGATCCTGGCTATGGCGACGGTGCTCTGCACGCTGCTGCGAAGGATCGACGACGGCAGTGGCTACGTGAACCTCATCTTCGTGCTGGCGGTCGCGACCATCTCGCGCTGGACGGAGGGCTATTTCTGGGGGATATTCAGCGCTGTCTCCGGTGTGCTGTTCGTCAACTACGTGTTTACATATCCCTACTGGGAATTCAACTTCACGATCACCGGCTACCCGTTTACCTTCCTTGCGATGCTGACGGTGTCCATGATGATCAGCGCGATGAACACGCAGATCAAAAAGCAGGAGCGGCTGCGCATCGAAACAGAAAAGGAAGCCGTGCGCGCCAATCTCCTGCGCGCGATGTCGCACGATATCCGCACACCGCTGACGAGCATCGTCGGCAACACCGCCGCGATCCTCGAAAACGAGGATTCGTTTTCTCCCGAGCAGAAGCGCCGCCTTTTGGAAGACGTGAATGAGGACGCGCAGTGGCTCATCCGCATGGTCGAAAATCTTTTGTCCATTACGCGCATGAGCGGCGGACAGGCAAAGATCGAGAAGGACTGCGAGGCGGCCGAGGAGATCGTCGGCGTCTCGGTCAGCAAGTTCACCAAGCGCTTCCCCGCGATCAAGGTTTCGATCGAGGTACCGGACGAGGTGCTGATGGTGCCGATGGACGCGACGCTCATCCGTCAGGTCATTATGAATCTGCTGGAAAACGCCGCCATCCACGGCGGAAACGTCACGCAGATCCGTGTCTGCCTCTCACGCGAGGGGACGAACGCCTGCTTTTCCGTCAGCGACAACGGCGTCGGCATCCCGAAGGAGATGCTCTCGACGATTTTTAACGGCGGGCTTTCCGGCGTGTCGCACAACAACTTTGATATGAAGAAAAACATGGGCATCGGCCTTTCCGTGTGCTACACCATCGTCAAGGCGCACGGCGGCACGATGACCGCAGAAAACTTAGATTCGGGCGGAGCATGCTTCCGCTTCTATCTGCCGCTGGAGGAGGGCATCAACAGTGAAATTGAAGGATAAAGTGCTCGTGGTGGAAGACGAGCAGAACATCAGCAACTTTATTTCGACGGTTCTCACCGCGAACGACTTCGACGTGCTGGTGGCGCAGACGGGTGCCGAGGCGATCTCGATGATCACCTCGCACTGCCCCGATCTCATCATTCTCGACCTGGGGCTTCCCGACATGGACGGGATGAACATCCTCAAGGAGGTTCGTTCGTGGTCGAGTCTGCCGATCATCGTCGTTTCGGCGCGCACGCACGAGCATGACAAGGTCATGGCGCTCGACCTCGGCGCGGACGACTACATCGAAAAGCCGTTCGGCACGAGCGAGCTGCTCGCGCGCATCCGCACGGCCATCCGTCACACGCGCACGCCGCTCGACAACAACGAGATCGCGCAGTCGGGCAAGTTCACCGTCAAGGACCTGACCATCGACTATGACAAGCATCACGTGCTCATCGGCGATCAGGATGTGCACCTGACGCTCAACGAGTTCAAGATCGTGGCGCTGCTCGGCAAGTACGCTGGCAAGGTGCTGACGTATGACTATCTCATCAAGCAGATCTGGGGGCCGAAGGCCAAGGCCGACAATCAGATTTTGCGCGTGAATATGGCGAACATCCGCCGCAAGATCGAGAAGAATCCCGCCTCGCCCGAGTATATCTTCACCGAGATCGGCGTGGGCTACCGGATGCTCGAAAACGACGCATGATGATAGAGCCGCTCGCGGCTTTATGATACCAGGGCGCGTGCGCGCCCCACACGATCACGCAGACGGCTCCTGCCATTTGGGGATGGCAGGGGTCATTTGCGCACTTTTGCACTTTTATGAAAAAGGTGTCGGACTGAAACAGTGAACGTTTCAGCCCGGCACCTTTCTTTTTTTGCGTGTTTTCATGCAGCAAAATCTTTTTGCTTGCTTATAAATACCCCGTATTGTGCCGCAGCAGATGTTCGACCATCATAGTTATGCTGACTTTTGTGTATATTTTTACCAAATCGTTTTCCGCTCTATTTCGCCTATTTATTCAGCGCTACAATCTTGGCATGAATTGTTATTCTCATTATTAACATTTTAAGAACATAAATATACAATCAGCATCACAGTCAGTCCTACGAAGGGGGAAACCACAGTACATGAACATTTGGGAAATTGCAACGAATTATTATCAATACTTCCTGCGAGGGACGCGAACGACCATCCTCATCTCTCTGCTCACCGTGTTCTGCGGCTCGATCCTCGGCTGCCTGATCGCTTTCATGCGGCTATCCAAGTTTAAGCCGCTGGAAAAGTTCGCCAGCATCTATATCACCGTCATCCGCGGTACGCCAATGCTCGTGCAGCTCTACATCGTTTGCTACCAGCTCGATTTTATCAGCTATCCGTCCGGTAGTCTCTTCGGCGTCGATCTGGAGCGGGCGCTGCCGTGTATCATCGCGCTTTCGATCAACTCCTCCGCCTACGTCGCCGAGATCATCCGCGCGGGCATTCAGGCGGTGGACAAGGGCCAGATGGAAGGCGCGCGCTCGTGCGGCATGACGAATGCGCAGGCCATGCGCTACGTGGTGATGCCGCAGGCGGTCAAAAATATTCTCCCCGCCATCGGCAACGAGTTCGTCACGATGGTCAAGGAGACCTCGATCATCCAGTACCTCGGCATCGGCGATCTGATGTACAACAACGGCATCGTGGTCACCTCTACCTATAACCCGCTTCCTTGCTACTACATCTCCGCCATCATCTACCTGGCGCTGAATATCATCCTCGGCAAGGGCCTGAACATCTTTGAAGGGAGGCTGAGAAAGAGTGAACGGTAACGTATTGTTCGAGATCAAGGACTTGCAGAAAAAGTTCGGTGGCCTGACCGTCTTCGACGGGCTGAGCGAGACCATCTGCAAGGGCGACGTGGTCGTCATCATCGGTCCCTCGGGCGGCGGTAAGTCCACCTTTATCCGATGCCTGAACCTCTTGGAGCAGCCCACCGCCGGCAAAATTTACTTCGAGGGCGAGGACATCACGGCCAAGGGCTTTGATGTGAACAAGCACCGACAGAAGGTCGGCATGGTGTTCCAGCAGTTCAATCTCTTCAACAACCTGACGGTGCTTGAAAACATTACGATCTCGCTCACGAAGGTCAAAAAGCAGTCGGAAGAGGAGAGCAAGGAAAAGGCCCTCAAGCTTCTAAAGCGCGTGGGGCTTGAGGACAAGGCGAACGCCTATCCCTCCCAGCTCTCCGGCGGGCAGAAGCAGCGTATCGCCATCGTGCGGGCGCTGGCAATGGAGCCCGATGTGCTGCTCTTCGATGAGCCGACCTCCGCGCTCGACCCCGAGATGGTCGGCGAGGTGCTGCAGGTCATCTCCGACCTCGCCCGCGACGGCATCACGATGGTCGTCGTCACGCACGAGATGGGCTTTGCCCGAAAGGTCGGCACGCGCGTGCTCTTCATGGACGGCGGACAGATCGCCGAGCAGGGCACGCCCGAGGAGATTTTCGAGCACCCGCAGAACGCGCGAACCAAAGAGTTCTTATCCAAAGTCATCAACGTCATTTAACAAACAAAAAATAAAATTTACGATATTATTGGAGGAAACAAAAATGCTTCACACGATCAATCCCGAAATTCTGTTCCTTAAACAGGAAGATGTCATCAAGGCCGGCCTTCTCGATATGAAACAGATCTTGGCCGTTACGGAAAAGACCTACACGATGCTCGGTCAGGGACTCATCAAGAACCCGCCCAAGACCAACACCAGCATCCCTGACAAGGAAAACTGGCAGTCGTTCTTCAACGCCATGCCTTGCTACATCGGCGGCGACATCAACATCGGCGGCATCAAGTGGGCGGCGGAGTCAAAGAAGAACGCCACGATCCCTGGCATTCCCCTACGGCATCGACATTTCCATCCTGAGTGACCCCGAGACGGTGCTGCCGTTCTGCATTCTGGACGGCACGCTCATCACCGCGATGCGCACCTCCGCCGTCGGCGGCCTGATGGCCAAGTATGCCGCCCCCTCCGATGCGGACACCGCGTGCCTTGTCGGCGCGGGCGTTATCGGCCGCACGATGATCTCCGCCGTGCACGAGGCGCTGCCCCAGATCAAGACCATGTACCTCTGCGACATTGATGTCGCCAAGGCCGAGGGCATCGCGAAGGAGTACGGCGACAGCTTGGGCGTCGAGATCATCCCGACGAGCGACAGCAAGGCTGCGGCGCTCAAGTCCCAGCTCATCGTCGGCGAGACGACCGAGACCAAGCCGTTCATGGACACCTCCTGGCTCACGCCCGGCTGCGGCCTCGTCTCCATGCACTCCAACGAGGTGATGGAGGACGTCTTCCTCAAGGCCGACGGCATCGTCGCCGACTACTGGACACAGCTCAAGCAGCACACGAACCCGCTGTCCAAGCTCACGAAGGAGGGCAAGCTCGATGAGAGCCAGATCATGGACCTGAGCGAGCTGGTGCTCGGCACGAAGAAGCTGCGCACCTCGGACGATCAGTTCGTCGCCGCCGCGTCCATGGGCCTCGGCGCGCTGGACATCATGATCGCCTATCAGCTCTATCTGAACGCGACGGAAATGGGCATCGGCACCAAGGTGAACCTTTGGGACAAGCCCCTGTGGGAATAAGACACGCAGGAGGGAACAAAGATGAACGCATTCAAGAAATTTGCGGCGCTGCTTTTAGCGCTTATGATGATCCTGTCTCTCGCCGCCTGCGGCAGCAAGAGCGATGACAACGCGCAGGGCAGCTCGGACGGCGATGCGTCGTCCGATGACACCGCCAAGTCCAAGATCGAGCAGATCAAAGAGGCGGGCGTGCTCGTGATGGGAACCTCTGCCGACTATCCCCCGAACGAGTTCCACACGGAGGTGGACGGCAAGGACACCATCGTCGGCTTTGACGTTGCTATCGCGCAGTACATCGCCGATGACCTCGGCGTCGAACTCAAGGTCGTCGACATGTCATTCGACAACCTGTGCATCAACCTCGCCAAGGGTGATTTTGACATTGTCATCGCCGGTATGGCCTCGACCGAGGAGCGCTTGAAGTCCGTCGATTTCTCTGACCCGTACTTTAAGCAGCAGCAGGCCATTCTGATCCGCGCGGAGGATGACGCGCTCTACAACAAGCCCGAAGACCTGAGTGGTCACAAGGTCGGCGTGCAGAACGGCACCATTCAGGTACCCATCGCCAACGAGCTTGCGGGTGAAGAGAACGTCGTCGGCCTCGTCAAGGCGCAGGATCTCATCATGGAGCTCAAGAGCGGCAAGCTCGATGTTGTGTACATCGACTACACCACGGCTCTTGCATTCGCCGCGGCGAACGATGACCTGACGGTCAAGGACGTCGGCATCGAAAGCGACAGCGAGGGCCAGTGCATCGGCGTGCAAAAGGGCAACGAGGACTTTGTCGCCTACCTGAACGAAAAGATCGCCGAGATGCAGGAGCAGGGCCTCATCGACCAGTACGTCGCCGAAGCCCAAACGCTGGCGGGCATCGAGTAAAGCCCGTCCCCCTTGCATGATATGAACAGCACCAGCATACCCTCTACCAAGAGAATTGGGGAGGATATGCTGATGCTGTTTCATTTTGACCGCAGGAAGAAGTCTGAAAAGGAGAAGAAGCCGCCGCGCTTTCTGGTGCTCCGGCGCAAATGGCTGACGCTGGGCGCGGCGGTGCTGGCCGCCGCGGCAATCTTTGCCGCCGTCAATTATCCCGCCGCCGTCAGCGCGTCGGCCGCCACGCGCCAACTGCCGATCTACTGTGTCCAGCGCGACCAGAAGGTGTGCTCCATCTCGTTCGACGCGGCGTGGGGGGCGGACAACACACAGAAGATCCTCGACGTGCTCAAGGAGTACGGTGTCACCTGTACCTTTTTTGTCGTGGGCAACTGGGCGGATCAGTATCCCGAACAGGCCAAGGCCATCGTGGACAGCGGCAATGAGCTCATGAACCACTCCAACGCGCATGATCATTATAATTCCCTCACCGCCGACCAGATCATCGCAGACGTGAACACCTGCAACGATAAGATCGAGGCGTTGACCGGCGTCCGCCCGACGCTCATCCGCTGCCCGTTTGGCGAGTATGACGACCACGTCATCTCCACCATCCGCTCGATAGGCATGGAGCCGATCCAGTGGGACGTGGAAGCGCTGGCAGCGGTTGGAAGAAGGAAATCAATGAAAAAATGAGCGGTGTTGATGAAGGACATCAAGCCATCGGGCTCATTCCACACAACACATATCATGAGAGATAGGGGGTATTTTTATTATGGAATACTATATGACCGACGAGAGAATTGCTGAGTATTTGAAAGCCCTCGAAAATGAAGAGCGCGCCGCGGCGACGGTTGAGAAGTATCGCCGTGCTTTACTGAGCTTTGCTGCATTCCTGAGCGGCGCGGCGGTTACACCAGAGATGATCCACCTTTGGAAAGACGATCTGCGCGCAAGTAACTACGCACCGTCGACCATCAACGCTTGTCTGGCTGCGCTGAACGGATTCTTCCGTTTCTGCGGATGGGCGGACTGCCGCGCGCGGTTCCTCAAAATTCAACGACGCCTGTTCAGGGACAGCAAGCAGGAATTGACGCGAGCAGAGTATGAATGTCTCGTCGCCGCGGCGGAGGCCACGGGCGACCGCGCCCTCGCGCTCCTGATGGAAACCATCTGCTCCACCGGCATTCGCGTCAGCGAGGTGCAGTATATCACCGTCGAAGCGGCGAAAAACGGTAAGACCGAAATTGCTTTGAAAGGTAAAATCCGTACCATTCTGCTGCCGTCAAAACTCTGCCGCAAGCTGCTCAAGTTCGCAACGCAGAGAAAAACCGCCTCCGGCGCAATCTTTCACGCCAAAAGCGGCAAAGCAATGTCAAGATATCAAATTTGGTCGAAGATGAAGAAGCTGTGCGCCCGCGCGGGCGTCGACGCGGGGAAGGTCTTTCCGCACAATCTGCGCCACCTGTTCGCGACGGCATTTTATCGCGCATACAAGGACATCGTCAAGCTGGCGGATGTTCTCGGGCATTCGAGCATCGAAACGACGCGCATTTACCTTGTTACGAGCATGGCGAAGCATCGGCGTCAGCTCGAACAGCTAAAACTTGTATCATAAAAACGGAATCTATATTCTGTTGCGCAAAAATGATAAAGCGAATACAGTTACCACTATGTTCATAACTAAAGTGCATGCAGAGATCGAGCTGTCTGCGCCAGAGAACGCTCAAATGGGTGCAGAGGCACAAGCTTACAGTGCGTTTTCCCCTGTAAACTCCATAATTTATATTTGGAATCATAATTTCCCTTGCCTTTGT
>OJKY01001377.1_pt1 | contig 14819 bp, 9 predicted proteins | sample 1596571 | NCBI WGS metagenome assembly OJKY01 (sample SAMEA4350170, study PRJEB24818) | metagenome | biome: human; feature: gut; material: faeces | place: Denmark | collected 2013-09 | reverse complement strand
GATGTCACCATTCACGATTTCAGGCTTGTGAAGGGCAATACTCACACAAACGTTTTGTTCGACGTCGTCGTGCCGTACGGGGTGAAGCTCGGCGCGCGCGAAATAAGGCGCGAATTGAACGAAAAGATAAAGTCCGACAAAACTTATTATTACATAATAAACGTCGATAATAAGTACGTCTAAGGGCTTCTTACGCCGTCGCGCCCGAAATGGCTTTCCGGGCAATTACAAACAAAAAAACGACAAAAAAATAAGCGGGTTAAGTCGAACTTAACCCGCTTTTCGTTGTGAAAAACTATTTTGCGATTTTTTCGATTTCGTCGAAAATTGCGATTATGACGTCTTCGGAAAGACCTTTCGTCGGGCAGAGAATGCTGACCGAATTTACGCCGTCCGCGAATTTGTAGTAGTATTCCTTCGTATAGGCGGAAGCGTCGACGCCTTCGCATTCGCGCGTGAGATAGGTCGTCATATCCGCGTCGTTACCCTTTGAGAAAATCATCGTGAACTTCGGGAATTTCAGCACTTTTTCGCCTGCCTGGAACTTCGTGCGGATATCCGCGATATCGATATCGTAATCTTTCGCCGTTTTGATGGTGTCTTTGAGTTTATCCGTCTTGATTTGCTGGAATTGCGAAATCTGGCAGGACGTATCGACAAGCCATTTGCATACGCGCGGGGGCAGGTTTCTCAATTCGTTGAAGCAATACCACAACGGACCGCTGGGGAAGTTGCTGTCTTCAAGGGCTTTATAGACGTCGTTAATGCGTTGCGCGGCGTCGGGATAGCACTTGATGGAAACCTTGTAACTGTCGTCGTTTTCGCGGATAATACCGAAAGATTTGCTGCTGTATTTGAACGTCCAGTCAAGCGAGCCGCGTTTTTTGATGGTGAAAACGTTGGGTTTGCTCATGAAATACGTCGCAAGTTCCTGCGAAGACAGGGTTTTCGTACGGGGCTGATTGAGGATCTCGTCGAATTTCGCACTGCCGACCATATTCACCGCGCACAATTCCATATCGGTTGCACCCAAGGCGTTGAAAACTTTGACGCTGTCGTCGAATTTCGCGACCTGCATGTAGTATTTTCCGTTGATTTCTTCGATATTCTTCTTATAGAAGTTGTCAATCTGGAAGCTGGAAAGTTCCACCGTTCTTTTGGTCGTATTGAGCGCGACTTCGGGTTCAAGAAGGTGATCGCTGATTTCCTTGGAAATCTTTTCGTCCTTTTCCTTTTCTTTGACTTCCTGCTTAATCTGCATATTTTCTTTCAGCGCGGCGCCGATAGGTCTTCTCTTTGACGTGCCTGCCGTGAGTAACGTGATGAGAAGCAACAGAAGTTGCGCGATGAACGGGATTATCGGCACGATTTTCGCAATCGAGAAGGGCGTTGTCTTGTCGTAAATCACGAAAATATAAACATATGCGGAGATAGCGGCGCAAATTACCGACAAAACGATGATGAGGATTTTCAGCAGACGGAAGTTCTTTTCGGGCGAAAGTTTCGCTCTCAACCTTTCGGAACGCTGCGCGAGCGTAAGTTCTTCCTTTTTGGGTTTTTCTGCTTCCGCGTCGGCGGCTTTATCCTTCGATTTTTTGTCGGGTTTGCCTTTTTTCGCGACGACTTTTTTGTCTTCCGTCACCGGCTGTTCTTCATTTTCGGTAACGGCTGCGGGCGTTTCTTCCGCGGGCGTTTCTTCCTGTTTTTCTTCGGTTGCGGGTTCGGATTTTTCCGCCGCTTTTTTTGCCGTAGCGGCATTTTTTTCGCGCGGTTTCGACGGTTTCTTCGCGGCTTGTTTTTCGGTTTTTTCAACCTTTTCAACCGGCGTTTCGCCGCCCATAACAGGGCGTTCTTCTGACAAATCGGGCAGGGGGACTGCCTCGGATTCAACGTTTTCAGCCGCTTCTGGCGCGCTTTCTTCAACGGGTATTTCGGCTGTTTTGACGGGGGTTTCGGCATCTTCGACAGGGAGTTCATCGACGGGTTCCGCAGGGGTTTCCGGCATCGTGATTTCGCCTTCGTCGAACATCGAAGGATCGAAGGTTGCCGCGCCGATTTCGGGCAATTCGTCCGCCGCAGGTTCCGGTTCGGACAGGCTGACGCTTTCTTTTTCCGCCTTTTCCTCGGCGGCGAAAGACTCATACTGACCTGCCGCAAATTCAGCCGCGGCAAGGGCGTCTTCGAGACTCAGAGGCTGCTTTGCTTTTTCGGTTTCGTCAACGGTTTCGGGACTTACGGAAGGCGTTTCGTCCGCGGCGATTTCAGCATTTTCCGTCGTGCTGTTTGCCACGTTTTCGGTAACGTTTTCCGCATTTTCCGTCACGTTATCGGTAACGGTTTCCGTCACGTTTTCGGCCGTTTCCAAAGCGTCGTCGACATTGACATTCTTTTTTGTTGCCATAGTATATCTCCTTAAAATTTTGAACAAAAAACTGTATGTTGTACCATAAATTATAATAAAGGAAAAAAATATTGTCAATGCTTTTTCGGTCGCGTCGGAAAAAATTATGAATTTGCACGGCGGAATTTTTTTTGACTGACATAAAAGCGACTTTATAATGCAAAATTGAACGATAAAGTATATTATTTTGCGTGTAAAAAATTGCGTATTTTTGGCGAATTTTTACGAAAAAACGTCGATTTCTTGAAAAATTCGGAAAGCAAACGCACGGCGGAATTTTATTGTACGACTGTATATTTTCGTACGAAAGTGTTGAAAACTCGTGCCAAAAAAATCAAAATAATTTTCCGAAAAATTTGAAAAATACCTTAAACCGCCGTAATTCCGCCTGATTTTTTTATGTTTTTGCAATATTTTGCGCCGAAATTTTTTTTAATGTTGAATTTTAACAAGTCGTATGTTATAATAAATTAGCAAAAGAATATTTTTTGTTTTGACAAAATAATTGCGAGGTAATATGTACAAGTATTCTTACAAGGCACTTTCGCCGGAAGGAAAACGCGTAAGCGGCACGATCACCGCCACGAGCGAAGACGACTTCAATCAGGTCATTTCGTCGCGCGGTCTGAAATGCTATTACGTCCATGCCACGGGAAAGGGCGACGCAAGCAAACTTTCAAAACTCGACACCGCGCTGGTGTTGCAGTTTTGCCGACAGCTCGCGTCGATGCTGAACGCCGGCTTGCCTCTTATTAAGTCGCTGGAAATGCTTTACGAACGCACCGAGAAACCGAAGCTCAAAAACGTGCTTGCCGCATTGTTTGAAGAGGTTCAGAAAGGTAACTCTCTTGCGGAGTCGATGGGTGCGCTTCCGGGCGTATTCCCCAACCTTCTCGTGAGCATGGTCAAGGCTGGCGAAATGAGCGGTAAACTGGAAGAGACTCTTATCCGAATGGCGGACTATTACGAAAAGGAAAAAAAGAGAAAAGGGCAAATCAAATCGGCAACGTCATATCCGAAAATCGTTCTGGCGATTTGTCTTGTCGTCGTTGTGGTTTTGCTTATCTGGATTATGCCGAAGATGATTTCGATGGTGTCCGAAGATAAGTTGCCGCTGGTCACGAAAATCCTGCTGAAAATCAAGGACTTCATCATGAAGGACTACATACTGATTATCGGCATCGTCGCCTCGCTTATTATTTTCATCCCGATCGTTAAGCGAATCGAGGCGGTTGACCTTTTCGTTTCCAAAATGAAAGTCAAAATGCCGGGCATCGGAAAATTGCAAAAAATGATTTATACGTCGCGTTTTGCAAGCTCGCTTTGCACGCTGACGAGTTCGGGCGTACATCTTCTCGACGCGCTGACGATGGTGTCGGAGATGATGGACAACACTTACGTATCAAGGCAGATCGACGACGCTGTCGAAGCAATCCGTCGCGGCGAGTCGATATCCGCCGCGTTGCAGACGGTCGACGCGTTCGACCCGCTGCTTACGACAATGATATTCGTCGGTGAAGAATCCGGTTCTCTGGACGAGGTTCTCGGGCAGACTGCCGCTTATTTCGAAGACGAAGCGGACACTGCAATCAAGAGTCTTACCGCAATGATAAACCCCGCCCTTATGGTTGTAATGGCGCTTGTCATCGGCGTAATACTTATCGCAATACTTATGCCTATGTTCTCGATGTACGACTCGATAGGCACGGATACCGAATAAAGGGCAGATTTGGAGCAAAATTATGATTTACTACTACTTGAACAACGACAAACTCAAAGCGATGTTTGCGACGGCGGGCGGAAAGAGAATTACCGTGAAAGAATTTTACGATATGGATTTCCCCAGTGAATTTCTGAACGACCCGAGCGCAACCAATATCGACCTTCAACTTACCGAAGCGATGCTCGATATGATCCGCAAAAACGATATCAAGTCGAAAGCGGCGAAATTCGTCCTTGAAAACAACAAGATACCGTTCCGCGAGATGATTTTGCCTTACGCAAAGCCGTCGATTCTGTATCCGATAATTTCGGCGGAACTTTTCACGGATAAAAAACTTGCGGAAAGTCACACCGTCGACTTTGTCGAGATTGACAGAAATATCGAAGATCCCGACGAAGAGATGCAGGAAGCCGCGCTGAACTCCCCTGAAGAGGGCGAGGAAGAACAGGAAGAGAAGAGCGAAAAGAAAAAGAAAGCGAAAAAGGCGCGTCTTATGATCACGTACATAGACAACCTTGTCATCGAAAACCTGAAAAAGTGCTGCCGCGAAGTCGGCATGAAACTCACGGCAATCGATATTTCGCAAAGCGCGCTGTCGAAACTCGTCGATTTTATGAAAGAAGACCTGCCGCAATATTTCGTGCTTGTCGACTATCGCATGACGACGATTACATCGTATCTTTTCGCGGATTACAAGCACGTCTTCTCGCTGTCGAAACCCATTTATTCGATGCCCAACGAAAACTATGCGAACGAAATGGCGTTTTTCATCAACGACTTTTCCGGCATCGTGAGCGAGGCGATTCAGTTCTTCCGCTCGAAATATACCGATTACAAATTCGACGACGTGTTTATCACGGGCGACCTTGACAGGTTCCAGTCGGTCGAAAGCGACCTTTACGGTTTCATGGGGCTTAACGTCAAGATGCTTCCCGTACCCGAAAGCGTATCGGGCGTCGAGCAGCTTGATTTCAACGCGCTTTCACCGCTTATCGGCACAATGCTCAAATAACGAGGTGGATTATGGCAAAGAGAAAGAGAAACATAGATTTTATCGCCGCGCAAAAGGCGATTGGAAAATCGGGGCAAAGCACCTCGTTTGAGTTTATTCTTGTCGTTACGGTCGTCGTGGTGGCATGCGCGATGGTCGGGTGGTATCTTGTGGCGCGTTCGCAGTACAACACTGCCGTGTCCGACCTTGAATCTGCCAAGACGGAACTCACCAACCAGAAAAACACGCTTGCCAAGAACGAAGACAAGTTCAAAAACTTCACGGTGGTGCTTGACAAAAACGGCAACCCCGTGACGAAAGGCACCGACAAATACGGCAACACGATTTACCAATACGAGTCGTTGACGGAAGTCGCGACGCGCGTTGCAAACGCACTTGCGGGCGCGCAGGCAACGTCGAAAGAAGCCGACGCCGCGATAAACCTTACCGGCACGATTTTCGACATAATCTTCACAAGCGCGAACAAGACGGAGTGCAAGGTGACGCAGTTCACTTTCACCAACGGAAGGATCACGTTAAAACTTACGGGCAAGGGTTCCCAGTCGATGCGAAACTATGTTTCGGCGATTAAGGAAAACGGCAGCGGCTATATTCAGAGCGTTGAGCCGTCGATGGACACCGCTACCGATTTTTCGGTAAGTTTCGACGTCGTGAACGATAAACTTTTCGGCGGCAGCGACAAATAAGGAGGACGGGAAAATGACGATTAACAGAAAAGAAAAAATATTGATTTTCGTGCTTATCCTGTTCCTGCTTGTAGGCGGCACGTACACTCTTGGCATCATGCCGAAAAACAACGACAAAAAAACCGCTCAGGAAGAGTTGCAGACGGTCGAAGGCGACATCGCGAAGGTCAAAAAGCAAATCGACGCGGTGAGCCCGGCAAGGTACAACAAGCTCGTTGAAGAAATCAGACAAAACGAGGCGGCGTTGAAACAACTTACCAGTCCGAGCAACAACCTTAATGAAGAACTTATACCCAGCAATATGCCCGGACATCAGGATTCTGTGGCGATTGCGGAAACGCTGTACAAGTTCTTTGGCGACCTTGGTTTCAACGTTGAGATAAGCCTTGGCAGGCCCGTCACGACGTCCACCAAAAAGGTTTACACCATATCGAGCGCATACAAGACGGACATGCAGACGCTTTACAAGGTGACCGACGCGATCGCGCGCGTGAAGTCGTACAATCTGGTGCATCTTTCGATGACGCCGGACGGAAACGACGTTTCGGGCACGTTCACGATGACGATCACGTACATTCTGAACGAATAGCACGACATTACTTGTGCGGAAGCGGCACCTTAAAATAAAGGATATTATATTATAATATAACTACAACTTACGAAAACGCGCGAAAGCGCAGTCACAAAGATAAGACGGGAAAAATAAAAAAGTACGATTGACGGAAGGAGGTCAATTATGCTGACGTTATTAAAAAATATAGAAAGGTTTAACAAGCGGTACAATAAAAAACGCGGCAGCGCGATGCTTATGGTACTTATGACTATGGCGATTATTATCGTCGTAGGCACTTCTATGCTCTTTGTGACGCTTTCCTCCTTCTCGAACAGCATTGCGGACACCCAGCAGGAACGCGCGTACAACGCCGCACTCACGGTTTCGGACACGTTGAAAGGCTCGACGCAACTCAACACGATTATCGAAACCTACTTTACCAAAATCAAAGAAAACGGCTTTGCCGAGGTTCAGTTTTACAACGATACCGATTTTGATAACCACGCGGTGAATTATACGATAGTCAACGGCGTGAAAGTTTACGTCACGTTATCGAAATCGCCAAGCAGCAGCGCAAACAAAATCGACAAAGTTCTTGTCGACATAAAAGGCGTCAAAGGCTCGCAGGAAAGCACGGTGAGTTTTGAGGCGGACTCTGTACCTGACGGGACCTCGACCACGATTCAGGACACGTTTGGCAACTCGTTTGTTGTCAGCAACAATATGGGCTCGTCGGTTACGTCGCCGTATCAGATTTATAAGCGTATCGAAGGCGACGTATCAATCAACTGTTTTGATACTGAAAACGGTGAACGCGTGATGAAGACGCGTATATTCAACCCCGTTGTTCTGGAAGGCGTGACGGGCAGTGTTTATGCCAACGGCGACCTTATCATCGGCGCGCCCGACAATATGCTGAGGGTGCAGGGCAACGTGTACGTTGACGGCAACCTTACAATCAGGGGGCTTGCGCTTGGCGTAAATCTTCCCGCGCTGACGAAAAAATACTACGCAAAGAAATACCTTTATTATTACACCTACGCGTATGGTGAATTTGGAAGCATTGCGGTTCCGCCAAACAATAATGCCGGATATAAAAATTCGAGTACGACAAAACTTGGCGAGGCAATGTACGAAAAGTTGAGTGACGGCACGTATAGACCTATTCAAACGTATGACAAGCTTTCGCACTTCACACTGATGGATCTTGCGGGCGACGCAAACGAATATACTTTCTGGACGAAAAACTACGGTGAAAACAATACCACCGGCAATTATACGTGGGAACAAGTCACGATTACGCTCAGGGTAAAAGACAAAAACGGAATCTGGCAGAATATCGATGCGGAATATAACCAGGGCGGCATAAACAACGCGCAATATCTCGGCGCGTCGATGTATGAGTATAAGGAAGGGGAAAGTGAGCCTGAAGGGGACGGCACCCCCATCATGCAATATCCGCAGGGCGGCAATATTTATTGCAGCGGCGACATTATCTTTGACACCGTCAACGTCGGCAACGTTTTCTCGTTTGACGCAGGTGTTTTCAATACCGGTTCCACCGACGCAGGTCATGAAGATCAGGACGAAAAACCCGATCCTTCCGCCCTTGATAAAATCAACAAGTGGTTAAGCGAACATCTTGGTATCGACCTTGTTAACCCAAGGTTCCCGTATTACAGCTATGCCTACAACCTTGACGGCACAGGCGATGGCACAATTCCCGTCCACACAAAGATCGAGGGCGACGTATTTTGTCAGGGACGCATGATTATCGCGCCCGAAACACAAAAGTCTTATATAAACTATAAGGACGAACAATGGCTTGGCATAGCATCAGACCTTTCAAACACAGAAAAATACATAAGCGGGAAGGTTGTTGCAAGCGACGACTTTGTCTTAAAGGACAGCGGCGCATTTTTGAGCCAAATCAAAGACAAATGGCAGCAAGTCACGGGCAAGAAATGGGGCGATGCGTTTGACTTCGGCACGGTAAAACTTGATGTGACATTGAACAGATTTTATACCAATGAGCTGGTTGATGATGACGACAATACGCTTGCAGAATACAGCGGAAATATGGCGTCGTTTATCGAGGCATATAAGCAGGCTTATGGCAAGGAAAAATTAAGCAATAGCGAGTCGATAAAACGCCTTAAAGAAAAGTTTGAAGAACTCGGGAAAGACGGATATTCATACCTTTTGAGCAACGATTACACGCAGTTTGGCAACGGAAACGGCCTGAACGGTGCCGATATTAAAGAGAAAAACGAGACAAAGTGGTATAATTTCCGCAAGCCCGAATTCAGCGCGACTTCCAACCTTTATATCCAGAACTCGCCGATAAGAAAAGGCACGTCGTGCGGTGATATTGATCACAAAAACAGTAATGGCGTTGACCCGTGCACGCTTGAAAAGTACGCGTCCGATGACAAATACCGCGTTGTCGAAAACGTTGCCGAAAAAGACGAGTACGGCAAACCCGTGACAACCCGCACGAAAGTGGGCGGCATATCGTACACCGCCGCACTTTCCGTCAGATACTGCGAAATTACCGTCAACAACGTATATTGCGACGGCACAATCAGCGTGCTTTCCAGTGACATTGGAGATGTAAAAGAGAAGGTACACTTTGTAAATTCGGCGGCGGTCAATGTGAAAAACAATTATTTCGGCAGCGACTTTGTGAAAAATGAACTTAAAAAAGCCTCGATTATGGACTTTTTGAAAAACGTTCTGCAAAAAAACAATGCACAGTTGACTGACGAAGAGATTTTGAAAGAGTATTTCGGCTTTGACGGCAACAAAAACAATTTCAAGGGCGAAACAAACTTTGTCTTTGATGTCCAGGACGACAGCCAAGACGAATACAAAGAAGAATGGGGTGGATTAAGTGGTCGTAAGTATAAAGATGACATTACTCACAATAGGAAAGTTGTTATAATACGAGCGCATTACGAAATGACCGAAACGGTTACTTGGACAAACAAAGAAGAATGGAATCTTTCACAAAAAGATTGTAATAGGGACTGGGAGCTTAATCGTTATCATAGATACTTGATCAAGAAACATGGAGAAGATTGGTCATACGAAGCATCTTATACCGAAGGCAAGTATGTTGCTGATATAGCATATTGCATTGAAGATAACGCAACGTCTTCAAAGAGCGGATATACTAATAATACGAATAATGCTACCAATAAGTTGATAACGTCCGACGGAGAAATCATAGACTATGATAAACGCAAAGAGCTGCTTGATTTGAACCCTGCGGAAGAAGCCCTTGTAAAGTATCTTTATGAATCAAAAGATAGTGGAATTTATAAGTACGCTCTCAATCTTACACAAACGGCATTTATAGATTTCACGACAAAACCAACAGACGAGACAGGCAAGGAGTATTCGGACATTGAGTCTTACTTCAAAGAAAAACACATTGCGGGATTTGATAAATTAACGGATAACCCTAGCGGTACAGAAGGAATAGTTTGGGGAAAGAAGGTTAGCCTTTCTGCTGATTGTTCTTTTTGGTTAGACTATAAGGAAGAGCATGATAAGAACTTAAAGGAGCATAACTCTCCGGAAAGCGTATCGTATTATACGTCCGCATCACGCGAAAGGACAGCAAGATATGACTTTACGCTGAAACCGTTCAAAGATATTACCGGTGGAAGTGAACTTGCGGGATATGACAAACTGTCTTACGTGCTGAACGGAAACGATATTCTGACAAGTGCGTTCCTTAATACCGATTACCTTATCACGATGTTCAGCAACGGCGCGAACGACTTTGACGGCATCGATCTCAACGCCTTGTTGGGCGCGGCTGCAAACGGACTTGTCGGCTCGGCAATCATAGGCGGCAAGTTAAAGACGTTTGGCGTAGGCAGTACGTCAAATCAGTTTGACGCAATGAAAGGCACTACAAAGGCGTTCAACGAAGGCTTATACGGCATGTATCTTGTCGTGGATAATAGATATTCCTTGGTTGACAACGCCGCGACCGTAAAGGCGATTTTTGAAGAAATCAAGTCGCCGGAATTTGCAACCGTCGTGGAAGCGAACGCCAATCAGAAACAGGCAAAAGAAAACGTCGAAAAAATCCTTAACGATTTGAAAGAAAAGGGCGATATTGAAGAGTACAACGCCTTCGATATTTATGGCTCAATCAACGAGTATGATAGATATTCGGGCATTACAAGTGGGAAAAACGTCAAAGATTATATATGCGCAAATAACGATAAACTGACAAAAAAATATGTAAGATCATCTTTCAAAAAGCCTGATATAAATAACGTGATGACTTACTTGCAGACGCTTACATTCCCGGATTCTGATCCTGAAAAATGGTGGAATATCGAAAGATGGTATTTTGTAGAACATTCTGATAAGGTTGAGGATGACAGTGGTTTAAGGTTGATGGATTTTTACAATACAAAAGCCAAGGAAAATGGTGCGCACCTTCGTGCGGACAGCACTTTTGCCATCGACGAAAAATACAATCAAACGTTCACGGGATTGAAAGATAAGGAACTGGACGGCTTTGATCGTGTTGCGGTGCGTTCGGAAGTGCAATATACGATAAAGCAAAATACGTACTTCAATTTTGAAGAAAGCAATACGCAAGTCGTGTTTGCGGCGTCCACAGACGGTGTTGACGCCCGAACTCGTATGAACTTCCTTATCGACACGTCGGAAAAAGACATTTATGTGTTTTTCCATTGCAAGGCGCTTGATAAATCAAAGGACAAGAAAGAACAAACAAGGTTCTTGTTCCAAAAATGTTCGTTCCAAGTGACGGGTAAAAACAATGCATACCTTATGCTTGTGGACGACACTTCATTTGCCGCAAACGCATTCAGTCTGGAAATAAGCAATACAATGCTTTCCGAGGACAAGACGGACGAAAAAGTCGGCACGCATTTCAAGTCGAACACGTATCAAAAATACGTTGCAAGATTCAAGGAGCATGGGGGCACTGTGTCCGCATTTAATTTAGTTGCTCTTACGAATGCAATACAAATGAAAGCATTGCCTGACGGCGATCCGGCAAAAGTCGGCAATATGTTCATAATCGGTATGGGCAGAAACTACGTCAAGTTCGGACGTGGCGGCTCGGTCAACGCGATGGTTTATATCCCCAACGGCATGTATTCCAACGAATCGTCGGGTCTTTTCAACTCAATCCCGATCGGAAACTCGGGCAATAACGAGGCGTCTATTGTCGCAAAAGATATTTATATCGGCGGAAGTAGCCGCGGACAACTGATTTTTTCAAGCTACGACGCGGCAAAAATCGGCAGCAAGAACAATAATAGTTCAGGCTTGGTTATGGACGGTTTGATTAACCCCGACACGGTGTCGCACGATACGAAATGGGTTGCGGGCGATTACTATTACGGCTAAGATGAGAAAGGTTTTGAAACGCTTAAAACTGAATAAAAAAGGCTTTACCTTTGCCGAATGTATCGTTGCAATCGCGTTGTTTGCGATTGTCGGCACGTTGGCGTTCACCATGTTCAACACGGCGACGCGCTATATGTCCAAGGCGAAAAAGGAAGAAGCCAAAAGGTCGCAGGCGCAGGAGCAGGCTCTTTTGAACACGTTTATGTACAAGGAAGGCGACGAGGTAATGGGATATATCATTTATCCGAGCCGCGTTTTGCAGGTGTCGTACATCAGCACGTCAAAAGGCAACGTGCCGCAGTACTCAGTGGTGCTTAATTACAACACCGATTACGGCTCGGTACCGTTTGCGGTTGCGGTCGAAAAAAACGGCACCCCCAAAACACAATATACATACAATATCACAAGATATCAAGTGACGTCGGACAAGGGCACAAAACGTATACTTTTTGTTTATGACGGCGATATCGATTACGACCTGAATGATCCGGCACAAGTCAAAGATCATATTCTTCCGCTTGAATGGGTAAAGAATAACTATAAGAACTGACATGAGAAAACTCACAAAAATCTTAAAAAATAAAAAAGGCTTCACCTTGGTCGAAGCGATCGCGGTCGTCGCCATTATGGGTATTCTCGCAACGGTTATCGGCGGGCTTGTCACGGCAGGCACGACGGCTTATATGCGCCAGAAAGAAAACGCCGCCGCAAAAGACCTTGGCACAATCGTCCAGAACGAGATCAAGCGGGCGGCAAGGTCGTCGGTTGAGGTATATTTGCAGGACGGCGCGCTCCCGAGAGATACCAACATGATTACAATCGGCGATACTCAAACCACGTACCAGATGAAAAACGCGCCGACGGGCGAGTACAAGGTGTTCTCGTCGTCCGAAGACGGCAGGCTTGTGTATTCGACGGACAGCGGCAACACCACGCAGGAATACTTCACGTCAACTGAAGCCGAAAAGCGCGCGTTTTACGGCAGTTTCACGATTAAGGTTTACTTCCGTGCGATTGTCAATACCTTTGGTGAGATTACGTCCGTCAAGGTGTTCTGCGACGTCTATAACGCCAAAGGGCAAAGAAAATTCGACTCCCCGGGGCTTGAAATCGACTTTATCGAGGCGGATTACAGCCAATCGACGGAAACCAAACGTTTCAAAGGCATTTTCAGTTTCGAGCAGGGCAATATCGGGGCAATCACGGGCGACGCAGCCGCCGGTCAATACAAAAACATGCTGCTGGACGCTAACTACAAGCCGTACAATAACAACGACAAAGGGTTCAAGAATTTTTATTTCCGAACCGTGACAGGCGGTTGATAAAATGGAACTTGGCCATCTGTTATTCACGATATTTTCCGCATTTTTCGGGCTTGCGGTCGGCAGTTTTCTGAACGTTTGCATTTACCGCATTCCCAAAGGCACGTTTTTCACCGAAAAGCACAGTTATTGTCCGAAGTGCGGGCAGCCGCTGAAATGGTACGACATGGTGCCGGTTTTCAGCTGGATTTTTCTTGGCGGAAAGTGCAGGAATTGCAAGGAAAAAATCTCCGCAAGGTACCCGATTGTGGAGTCGCTCAACGCCGTATTGTGGACGTTGTCGGCATATTTTATCGGGCTTAACGCCAACGCGTTCATATACGACGCGCTGTTTTCGGCGCTCATCGTGATGACGTTCATAGATATCGACACGAAAGAAATCCCGAACGGCATCGTCGTGTTCATCATAATTTTGTCGATCCCGCTGTTTTTCACGGCGAAGGACGTTGTGTGGTGGCACCGTCTTGTTGGCGCGGTGGTTATCAGCGTGCCGCTTTACGTAATCGCGCTCGTGACGGGCGGCATCGGCGGCGGCGACATAAAGCTTTATTTTGCGCTGGGGCTTGTGTTGGGGCTTTACCCGACGCTTGTGTCGGCGTTTATCGCGATAGTGTCGGCGGGGCTTATCGGAGGCGCGCTATTGCTGACGAAAAAGGTCAGAAAGGGGTACGAGCTTCCGCTTGGTCCGTTTATCGCGCTTGGTGCGGTGGTCACGGTTTTTGCGGGCACGCCCATAATCGACGGCATAAAAAACTTATTCGGAATATAATATTTATATATCATAAGGAGAAGAGATGCAAAGAGGAGCAAGTTTAGGCGACATCCTGTTGGAGAAAGGCTTTATTAAGCAGGCGCAACTGGATGACGCAAAACGTTGGCAAAAAACCCATCCCAACGAAAAAATCAGCGCGATATTATTGTCGCGCGGCATTATCACCGAGGACGAGATGCTCTCAGCAATGGCGGAGCGTTTCAACACGACCTATATAAATACGGAGCTTGTCGTCCGTCGTCCCGAAATTCTGAAAAACATACCTGAGCAAATCGTCAAAAAGCACTGCATAATGCCGCTTGACGTGAAGGCGGGGCAGATCATCATCGCCACGCACGATCCGCACGACATCGGCGCGTTCGAGGACGTAAAGATGGTCACGCGTATGGACGTCGGATTTGTCCTTGCACCGCAGCGTATCATCGAAAGCGCGATTGAAAAGTACTACACCAACGCCGGCAACTTCTTCGTGTCGGACGAGGCGACGCAAAAGGTTGTCCAGCAGACTTCGGCGGCAACCCAGCAAAAGTTGTCCGAAATCGAAAGCCGCGTTGACAACACTCCTGTCGTCAAACTTATCAACAGCCTTATCACGCAGGCGTACATGCGCCGCGCGTCTGATATTCATATTGAGCCATTTGAGGAGCAAATCCTTGTCCGCATGCGTATCGACGGCGAGCTTGTCGAATGTATGCGTTTGGACATTTCCACGCTTAACAGTATCGTTTCGCGTTGTAAAATCCTTGCGGGCATCAACATTGCGGAAAAGCGAATCCCGCAGGACGGCCGTATCGACTTCAACAACGGCGACATCAACATCGACCTTCGTGTCAACACGCTGCCCACGATTTACGGTGAAAAGGTCAACATGCGTCTTCTTGCAACCGAGGACGCCGCTCTTATCACACTTCCCGACCTTGTCATGCCCGACAAACTGTTTGAAC
>OJKY01001369.1_pt1 | contig 14891 bp, 21 predicted proteins | sample 1596571 | NCBI WGS metagenome assembly OJKY01 (sample SAMEA4350170, study PRJEB24818) | metagenome | biome: human; feature: gut; material: faeces | place: Denmark | collected 2013-09 | reverse complement strand
CTGCTGCAGGCCAGTCATTTTGACGCAGCCAATTATTTCGGATTCTACGGGCAGGAAGATGCCAAGGGTTTTGAAGTCGGCACTTTTGCCGATGCTATTTCTTTATAACAGGAGGTACAGCAATGGCTGATAATAACATTCCGGATTTCAATACTATATGGGCGTCCAAATCTCCTCTTAAACTTTATGATTTTAAAGATGCCGAAATCCTGGAGGGCTGGAACATTGTCGGTCCGACTCCTCCGGATCGGAGCATGTTCGATGCGTGGATGAATCGTGCAGACAGAAAGATGAAATGGATGTACGACAATATGTTTGCCGCAGATGCAGTGGCCGGATATTTGTTCTGGAGATTCAAAAAGAGCCCGTACTTTGTGGGAGAAAGAGTATCCCTTCAGAAGGAATATCCAACAATCTACCTGGAGTGTTTGGTCGCCGGTGAAACCGCAGACGAAGATATACTGACGCTTCCGGAAGGTAAAAATGTAGGTGACACTATAGTGGATGGCACCGTTCAGTGGGTTGTGCGGCAGAATGCATCTACTGCAGATGTAGATAAGAGCGTTTCGGGTCACAACAAATCCGAAACTGCGCACAGCAACCTGCTCCGCGTGAAATCTCTGGAATCCACAGAAAACGGAATCAATTATGTCACTCAGGATGGGAATTCTCATTCGATCGGATTTTGGGATTCTTTGAAGAAAACACTCACCGGAGCCTTTACTGCTAACGGGAATAATAATTCTCTCTTCCAGCAGCTTGATGGGATCGCTGGGCTGATTAAGAAAATTACCGGAGAGGCGAATTGGTACGATGCTCCGTCCGTATCTATGAAGCAGCTTGTCGCCCAGATGAATAGTGTGGCGGCCATTTCCGAGTACGATGTGGACAATCCAAACGCTTGGTGGGTGAAGCTTCGTGGAGAGCCGGGGCTAATTATCCAAGGGGGAATGAATGTAAGTGGCCAGACTTTTCAATTCCCAATAGCTTTTCCCAATGCCATTCTTTCCGTGCAGGGGATCGTCCATTCCAATGGAAACATCAACGGTAATTGGTATCCGTACCTTCGATTTTATTCTGTTACTCAACAAAGCGCTTCCATTTGGAGCGACTATGATGGAAGGACCTGGCTTGTTATCGGATATTGACTGACCAAGGGATATTTTTACAGAATTCCAGTGGATCCGGATCATTTCCTATTTCTTTCTCAAAAACACTTTCCTTTACATGGGGACTTGCTGAAAATACTACTGAACCCCGTATATGCGGGGTATTCAACATTACAAATACCAGATTTACGTATACGCAAAGAAGACAAAATAATAACGGAGCGGACCCCTCTGTACAGAAATCGTACTGCGTGTTTTTGGGGCTATAGCCAAGGGGGGATATTTCGCAAATTCCAGCGGGGCAGGAGCGCTAACATTCCCCATTTCTTTCTCCCAAAAAGCTTGTACACCTTTGGTTTGCTCTCAGTGGGGGTCTGAAGCTGTTTTTGGAACATTTTTCAAAGTAGCGTCCCTGACAAAATCTTCCATGAAAACAGAATCACAGAAAGTTCCATATTACTGGATCTGTATCGGTCAGTAGCCAAGGGGGAATGAATGTCGGAAATAAATCCTTTACCTATCCAATTTCATACCCGAATGCGGTGCTATCTGTTCAGGGAATAACACACAGTAATAGTAATCGAGATGATGCGTGGTACCCCTATTTAAATATGTCCGCTACTAACAACAGTTCTGCCTATATCTACGGAGACTACAGCGACACGGATCGTACATGGCTGATAGTGGGATATTGACTGACCAAGGGGGAAATGCTGCATGCGCATCCAGAAATTCTAAAACGGTGACGTTTCCGGTGGCTTTTTCATCCGTGATTTTTGCGGGGAATGCCCCGTATAAACTTGTAGGAGGATCAAACTACGGAACGGGCCAGGGTGTAGCATCGTACACAACTACGTCAATCACTGTACAGAACACATCAGAGACTAGTGAAAGATACTGGAGCGCTTTCCAATGGTGCGCGATCGGGTATTAATATCCGATAGAAAGTACACGAAGGCCGCTTCCTCCTGAGGAGGAGCTCCACCCGGCAGTACTTCCTGAAATTGAAGGTCCCCAGTCCATACCGCCGCTTCCGTTATAATCTCCCGATATCGCCAAGAGTGCATTGGGAAATTTAACTGCCCAACTCCCACTTGTTCCTACGTTATATCCCCCTTGGCTACTGTCCTACGACTATCCAAGCTGCCGATCCGGAGCTTCTACTGAATCCGGTTTTGGTTATATTCCCCGCATACCAAAAGTTGGCGGGGGCCCATCCAGAGGTTGTATTGTTTGTAGATGAGGTGATTGGTGTGGCCGGTATTTTTGAGAAGGCTACAGGAAATATTACTGATGTTTTATCAGTAAATCCCCCTTGGTCAGTAGCCAAAGCAAACCAAAGGAATGTAGGCATTTCCTGCATAGTTGTTTTGCCCGGCCCCGATTGTAAAAGTCGTATCATTTACAAACACGCACCATGCTGCTGACGAATCGGTTTTATCATCTGTATGGTAAGAAATACCGGTCCCGAATCCGTGCAGCCGTTTATGTGGCCAAGAAATAGGAAGATACCTATAGTCATATGCACTTTGACTTTCTAAAAAACTTCCCCCTTGGTCAGTAGATGTTTTTATCAATTATATTCCGGCGGAAACCAGGTATACGTAAGGCATAGATCCGCCGTAGGAACCGCAATTAAAGGAGGTCAATGTTATGTTCTGAGTGTAGGGCGCATGGGAATTCGGTAAACTTTGATAGTGTAGGGCGGCAAAAAGAACATTTTTACGGAATGAAATTGGAAAGTTATGTGTTCCCGGAGTGTATCTTCCCCCTTGGTCATGCCCCGACAGCCAGGTACATCCAGCCCGCATTCTTCCCGTCACGACTAAGTGTAAATTCCGTATTTGATGGATACCCTGATGTATAATGCCCTTCATAATCGTGGTATCCGGTCATGGTTATTTGAACAACAGGGACCTTCGAGAAGGATACAGGAAATGTTACTGTATTACCTGATGCACCAGATTTATTTCCCCCTTGGATAACGGGAAGTAAAAGGTACGTATTCTTCCGGCTTTCTCCGTTGTTTTCTAAAAATCTCAGACAAAGAAAACCGCCAAAGTTTGCGGATCCATGGATAACAATCAAAAATGAAAAAGAAAAATCCCCGTAGATAAGATAATTCTGCGGGGATCATTGGTATCATTCGCCAGTACCCGGAAGGCAGGGAAATAGAGATCCGGTATTTATCCGGTTGGTAACACATTGGTATCACCGTATCTTGAGAATTGCTTTCCTGAGCTGCCGCAGATTCTTGTGAGTATAGACACCATCGGTCACATTCGTACCGGCGTGCCCGAGTATGCGGCGCTTGGCGTTTTCATTCACCTCTGCATTATCCATCATGGTGGCGAAGGTATGCCGGCAGTCATGAGTAGTGTGCTTTTCTCCGTGAATTCGTTTCATTACCGTATCCCACACAGAACAGTAACGACTGTAAGTGTATGGGCGGCCATCCGGATCAGCAATAAGCATTTCCCCAGGCATTGCCAGCCTTACTTCTATAAGAGGCCATATTAGCGGGTGGATAGGTATGATGCGTATGCCACTTACTGTTTTTGATTGTTTAATATCAAGGAATTTCTGCCGGCGGTTTACATCGGATTTCCTAAGATGCAGCATCTCAGATACGCGCATTCCTGTGTACATCAAAATAAGAACGGTGTCAGTTCCTGGACCGTCATCTTTCCATAACCGGTTTATTTTTTGCCTGGAAAACGGATGATGTGGCCGCACTGCTTTATTTTTTCCGATATTCAGAAGCCCTCTGAAATCCCGTTCAATGTATTCCATCCTTCTGGCATAGTCGAAGAGCATTGTTATGAGAGATCGGACCTTTTTTCTGCTGCTGTACGACAGGCCGGAACGCTGCATGTCATCGATGACGGCCTGAAGGTGGTGAAAGCGTATATCAGCAAGGAACATGTCCCACAGTGTTATGCAGTGTTTGAATGCCACTGAGTATCCGGTTTGCGCAGATAGAGAAGAATTGTAGTGGGCAATATGATCCGGCAGCCATCGGTGATACAGCTCAGAAAATGTCATTTTGTTGTCTCTCAATCGGGGGTGATTGTGATGAATATTGTAATCAGTTTGAGCAATAAGAGCTTCTACTTGTGTCTCATAGAATCCGACCACGCGGCGCTTGCCAGCCTCAGAAACAACAAATACATACGGCCTCCGCCGGTTTCCTGATAATTTCTTAACAGACCCATATCCGTTTGGATTTCGCATTATATCAAACCTCCTTATATGGAGGTTATTTTAATTGAAAGGACAAAAGCATGGGAATTCTTTCTAAAGCTGCGGCCATCATCGCTCCGACGCCGCATAAGGTTACTCAGTATATTGATATTTTTGACGCAAGCGGGAAACGGGTAACATCGCTTCCGGTGACACAGGGGGCATCTGTCGATGATGTTTTGGCTGAAGCCAAAGAAAAATACCCTGAAAATACTGCGGTTGCTACAGAAATTGCAGATCACCGGCTCTATTCCAGCAACGGGTATACATACGACTTCGAGACACAGAAACCAAAGGCACCTCCGGAACCTACCGCAGAAGAGCTGCAGGCGCAGGCGCTGGCAGAATTGGATGCAGAATACCAGGCTAAATTTGATGAGCTGGATGATCAAATCATGAAAGCTGCAGCGCTTAAAAATACTGAGATGCAGGACGCTCTTATCAATGACCGGACAGCTCTTGCAGCCGAATATGCAGAGAAAAGGGGGAATCTGTAATGGAAAAGACATGTTTTATCTGCCTGCATAAGATGGATGAAAATACGGGGCTTTGCACAAATGCTTCATGTGTTCGCTCTCAGCCTCTTCCAGCTCCGGAAGCAAAGGTAGAAACCACGGAGGAAAAACAGACTGAGAAGTCTGGTGAATAGGGGGGAATATAATGAAAGAATTTTTCAATAATCATCCTGGAGCATTAAAAGCTGGAATCGGTACTCTGGCATTTTTTGGAGTAGCCTTCCTGCTGATCCATGCGATGAACTAATGGAGCGGCCCATATGGAAGCTGTTATTTATCATTACCTTGGCGAATCCCTTTATATGCTTGCGGGACTGCTTGTCGGTTATCTTTGGAAGGCTTTGAGGGCGCGCCAGTATGAAGCGAGGGAAAAAGACAAAACACTGGATCTCGTTAAAGACGGTATGTGCGCTTTACTGCGCGACAAGCTGCTGCAAAAACTTGAGAAGTGTGCTGTTGGCGGGTATTGTTCCGTGGAAGCCCGGGAGGACATTGACCATATGTACTTCATTTATCAGGCATTGGGCGGGAACGGCACAATCAAAGCCCTGAGAGAAAGAGTGTTCAAACTCTCACTGGAGAAGGAGGGAAATAATTGAAAGAGAAATTGCTCGAATATTTCAATAAAGTCATGGAGAAAGTGAAAAGCTACATTCCTAAAACTACGGCACAGGATTCTATGATGATCGTGATCGCTTATAGTTTTCTCATCCTCCTGATCGTTTTGGCGTTCATGTTTGCCTGGGTGATTGCTGGTTTGAAAACAGGTACATTCGATATGAGCATTATGCTCAGATTTTTTGAAGCTGTCACAGCCCCTTCTGTAGTGGCTGCCGTTACATTTCTGTCTGTATTCTTTATAGACAAAAACGGAGACGGCCGTCCGGATGCTGCTGAACAGCGCGCAGAAACCTCTTCTAACAGGCCTATTAATTTGAGATAGGGAGGGAAAAATGAAATACGTTGCAGACCTGTCAGATTGGCAGGAAGGAATAGATTTTTCTGAAATACATAAGAAGTTTGATGGTATTATCGCAAAGATAAGCGAGGGGCCTTCCCCGCAGACTTGTTATCAGAAATTTATAGATAGCGCCATCAAAAACAACATGCCGTGGGGAGTCTATTGTTACAGTCACGCTACGAATGAAAAAGACGCAGCAAGGGAAGCAAGAACACTGATTGATCTTCTTCCCGGTTTTCCTGAACTCGGTATCTGGTTTGATGTAGAAGCCCCGGAAGTTCTTGCGCTTTCCAACAGTGAGATTACCGCCATTGCTTCTGCTTTTATATGCAAGTGCAATGAAGCAGGATATTCTGCTGGTATATATGCTTCACTTTCTACTATCACGGATCGAATCAATACTGACGATCTTGCTGGATACGTACCCTATTGGGTTGCCGCTTATGGTTATTCTTCAAATCCGTTGGCAACCTACGGATTGAATATAGCGGGATGGCAGTATCGTGACGACTACATCGTCGGAGAGCATCATGTTGATGCTTCGGAATGGTATAAATAAGGTGGGCGTATGAATGAAACAACAAAAAAGATTCTGGCTGTCATTACTGTTATCGTTATTGCTGTTATTCTTTGGCTCCGGATGTGCGGAAGCTGCTTATACAGTGACGGATCAGCAGCTGACACAGCTCGAGACCGTCTTCAGTCAGCTCAAGGAGCAGCAGCGCAGGCAGGAAGAGATATTGAATCGGCAGAAGAATCAAATCGAGATGCTCGGGAATCAGCTGGCAGAATCGCAGACAGCAATGGAGAACTCGAAGAAACAACTGCAAGTATCGGAGAACTCATTAGCAGAGGCGAATCAATCGTTGCAGAAATCCGCCGAGGAGGCGAAAAGGACTCAGAAAAGGCTTGAAAGGCAACGTGATATTTGGGCCACTATAGCCGCTATTACTGTGGGCGCAGCTATCGCCCGGAGGTGATCCGGAAAAATAAGTGAAGGAAAAGTTTGTATGAATGGATCTGCATCCAATCACACAAGCTTTTCTGTACTCCTCTGATATTTTAAACATTATATAAATGCAGCTTCTTATTTGACGACCGTTTTGACGACCAGTGTAAATTTTATATGGATAAAAACATATGAACGAGATAATAAAAAGTGTTATTTTATCTGATTAGATACATATTTAATACAACTCAAAATCTGGCGGTGGCAACACCGTGCGGGTTCAAGTCCCGCCTCCGGCACCACTAAAAATAAAAGACACCATCGGGATTTCCCGGCGGTGTCTTTTATTTTTATGTATAAAAAGAATTCTAATTTGACGACCATCTGACGACCAGTGTATTTTATTTGGCTTTTTTCCCCTGCAGATCCCAATCATCGGTTGTATTGACGACCGCATTTTTCATGGCCGGCGTAACGTGGGCATAGGTATCCATCGTAGTTTGGAAACTGCTGTGGCCGAGTTGAACCTGGACAGTTTTAAAATCCACACCGTCCTCCAGAAGAAGTGTTGCGCAGGTATGCCTCAGACTATGCAGCGTGAACTCTTTCAGCCCGCATTGATCGGCGTAACGGCGGAACCAGTGAGAAAGGGCATCCGGATGAATTGGAATACCGGTTGGACGGAAGAATACAAGACGGTGATCCTGAAATAAAGGATTTGCAAGTTTGGTGCGGAGATAAATTGCATATTGTTCGTGCAGGATATCCAGTACACTTTCTCCGACTGCGATCGTGCGCATGCTGGATTTTGTCTTTGTAGCTTTTACCAGAGATGCCTTTCCTCCGGTCTTAATGACCGTTCTTGTGATGGAAACGGTATGTGCATCAAAATCAATGCCGTCCCAGTCCAGACCGAGTACTTCTTCGCGCCGCATACCGGTGTAGGCTGCTATTGTGAAAATATTGCGATAAAGGGGGTCAGAAACGGTTTGCAGAAAGAGCCTTACCTGATCCTTTGTCATTGCCTTGATTTCTTTCTTTACGAGCTTTGGACGGCGTACAGCAAGCAGGGGATTAGCAATCATCGCACCATCCATGACGGCCTGCTTTAGCGCGGCACTGACAACTGTGTGGCAATAGATGACGGATCGGCTGGAATACCCACGATTCAGCAGCTCCTGCCAGTATATGCGAAACATGGCGGGGGTAAGCTCGTGCAGAAGAACGTTTCCGATCGGCGCGCGCCGGATCAGACGGTGAATGACATCCCTGTAGCTGATCTGTGTACTTTCTGTAACATTGGACCGGATGGTTTCAAGCCATGCCTCGCACCACTCCCAAAGCCTTATTTTTTTTTCTCAGCAAGAGGACATTTATCCATGAGGGCTATATATGCATCCCGTTTATCCTGTGCTTCTCGTTTTGTGGATCCGTAAAAATGTTTTTTCTTTCCGTTGACTCTGGCTGTTACTTCGTAACGGCCGTCAGCACGCATTTTTCTTTTTTGCACCATAATAAAACAGCCTCCTTGTATGCTAAAAAGGGGCTGATTTATGGTAAAATATATACGTAATCAGCCCTGGATGGTGGGTTACATCGCTGAATAGTATTAGCAGTACCATTCAGCACCGGCAGTATCCATACGCCAATATGGATACTGCTTTTTTAGTCCAAAATTTCCCGATTTTTTGGACTAAGCAATTACTAAGTCCAAGAATTGCCTATTTTTTGGACTTAGCATTCCGGGATATCGGTAAAACAATAGGGTAAAATAAAGGTTTTCAGTGAATATGCTTACCCGATAAAGGTCTTTTGGCCTTTATAAAACCATGTTTTTGAAATTATAGTGGTCTACGAAGCTCAACAACTTTACCGAGAACTACCACTGGAAGGGATTCTATTTCTTCATTTGAATAGAAGTGAGGTGGGTATACATCTACGTTGTAGCCAATCAGGGTAATGCCGGCGGAGGATTTTTTTATTTGCTTCACTGTAGCCTCATTTCCATTTACCAGGACTATGGCTATATCACCGCTTTCGACATCGGGCTGTCTCCGGACAATTACGGTATCTCCTTCATGCAGTTTAGGAAGCATAGAATCCCCTTGTATCTGGAGTGCGAAAAATGTACCTGTAGCTGCAAGTGCGGGGGTGATGGCAATGTAATCGAGGATGTTCTCCTCTGCGTTCATTGGCTCTCCTGCAATAACGCGACCCAGGATAGGAATAGGTACCATGTTTTTCCCCGATACAGGCTCCAATCCAAGCAATTCATAGGGAGATATGTGTAAAGACTGAGCAAGCTTCATGATTGCTGTTCTTTTCATGTTTGCGAGCTCTCCGGATTCCCAACGAGATACAGTTGCTTCACTGACACCAACTTTATCTGCAAGTTCCTTCATGGTAAGCCCGTATTGTAATCTCTTTTCTTTTATCAGGTCTTTTACAAGCATTTCTGTCACCTCTAATACTGAAGTTTACATCTAAATTATATTACATTTCTGAAATAAAAACCAACAAAAATGATATAAAAGTTTCAAAAATGCATTGACTTGCATAATCTCAAGTGATATAGTTTAGTCATGGGATTAATCGAGTAGTTATCTGAAAGGGGGTGAGCATATGGTTGATAAGGCATTGCTTTGGTATAAGGCTCGCCAAAAAGGAAAAACACAATCCGCACTCATCGAATTTATCGGAATTTCTGCCCCCTCTTATTATCGTAAATGCGAAGGGAAATCGGACTTCACGAGGCAAGAAATTCAGTTGATAACCCAGTTTCTGGAATTATCCCCGGATGAAGTTATGCGGATTTTTTTTAGCCCTGAGGCTTGCAAAAATGCATAAAGGGAGGTGAAGAAATGGAAGATATGACTCTGAAAGCAATCCCCACAAAAGCATTGATGGAAGAATTAGCTCTTCGGATGAATATGCAATGCCCCGTGGCCGTTTCGATAAAAGAAGCAGCGCGAATGTGCGGAGTCAGCTACTCGGTAATTTCAGAATGGGTAAAGAATGATCCCAATTTCCCGGCAATCGCGGTCGGACGAAAGACGATCATCCCGGTTGACGGGCTCAGAAAATATGTAGCAGAACAGGGCGCACTCCGTATCGGAGTACGGACTTATTCATCTCATGTAGCGGATATCGTCATGGCAAAAAGAAAACGGACCTGAGGAGGGGGGAAAATCATGGCAACATCGAAAGCACAACGACAAAAGGCAACGGACGAAATGATTGCAATCATCAACCGCCGGGCGGAATCTGCAAGATTGTTCCGAAAAAAAGAGTCCCTGCGGCGGGCTGCCATTGAAAAGAAAGAAGCGCAGGAAAAAAGAGATGAAGAAATCACAAAAATGGCATTGTGTTTCGCGTTAGGCATGTTTTTGAGTACGGTATGCATCACGGTGGAATTATGGCTTCTCGGTATTCATCCAATGCAAACCATAATCCCATGATCGAAGAACGCCGGAGATGCTTCCTGTGCGGAAGATCCATAATACCGGGATTGGAAATGTGGATTAAAAAAGACGGCAAACTGCAGCCGTGTCATCGGGACTGCGGACTTCCCAAAGCCGTGGCATTTCCGGATCCGCCAGTTAAACATTTATTCTGGAAATATTCCAAAAGGAGAAAGCAATGAAGCAAATTGAAGATATTGTTATCGGGGTCCGACTGGCAAAGGGACTGCTCGGCAATAATGTCTGAGCCTATATGACTATAGCTGCGAACAGCAGCGAGACGGCGATAATCTGCAATACTTCTTCAACGGATCAGCTGGAGAGCCTCATACTGTCGGCATTGATTGGATTTACCGATGATCCGGAGGAGCGGGTGGCTTTTGCCCGGGAACTTTTAGTATATGCGCAGGAACTCAGAAACAATCCGCAGATTGCGACCGCCCCGGAGAAGAAATCGGAAAAGCCTGGAAAGGAGGTCGACACATGAATAAAAATGAAGAAGCCTGGATGTTGAATAAACTGCAGGTCATACTGGATTCCCTGGCGTATGAATTCCCGAAGGCCAAAATATCCATACACCTTATGTATGAAACAGATGAAAATAGCCGATTTGAAGGCAAAATCCTATATCCCTGGACCCGCGAAAAGGACACTGATTGAAAGGAGGTGAAATCACATGGGAAGCCAGAAGGAAAGCTTTTGCAAGATAGCGAAGCACTTGACAGAGGTGTGCCCTGATGACACGACAACCTACATTATCGCATTGTCAAATGAAGAGACATCTACTTACATTGCGGATGGATACCCGGCGGACTTGCTGTCTCTGATTGTAGACTGCATGACATCCTTCTTCCAGAGTCCGGAGAAGCTAAAAGATGCCGCGCGTATTCTCTATCTCACGCTAATGCAGGAAGCAGAAAAAAAGAGCTCTGCCGATGGGCAAGATCGACAGAGCAAGTAAGGAATTGAGACTCCTTACCCGTATTGTAACACAGGAGGAAAACAAATGATAACACTTACCTTTGTAGCAGATACACCGGAAGAATTAAAAAGAGACGTTCTGTTTTTTACACAAAACAAGATTGCAGAAGTTCCGGGTTCTGCAACAGTTGAAGAGAAAAGGAGCTACACTGCGTCCGCCGAGTTTCATCCTGATTCCGAGCCAGCTCCAGATCCTAAACCGGAGCCTGAGCCGGAAAAAGTGACGGAACCGGAAACAGACGGACCCATTTCAGAATCGGAAGCCGTAGAGCTGCGGGTTCTCTGCGAGAAATTCTGCGCCGCTGATAAAGAAGGGAAAAAGAAAATCAAAGAATTCTTGACCACTCACAAGGTTTCACGCATCACAGCTCTTCCTAAATCCATGTTGGATGAATTCAAGAAAGCGGTGGCAATCTGATGAGTCGAAAACATGCATTCTTATCTGCCTCTGCGAGCCATCGCTGGCTGGTGTGCACTCCTTCCGCAAAGTTGGAAAGCCAATTCCCTGACAAGGGAAACCCTTACGCGGCAGAAGGAACTGCAGCACATGCCCTGGCAGAAGAGACGCTGCGGGGATTCCTTGCCGGCGGAGACGGTATCGTGAAGAGCGAAAATGCAGAAATGCGTGAGGCCATCCAACTGTATGTTGATGCCTGTATTGAGAAGATCATCGCTGCCCGGAAATCCTCCCCGGATGCGAAGGTGCTTGTTGAGGAACGCCTGGACTTCTCTGAATTCGTGCCGGAGGGCTTCGGTACAGGGGATCTGGTCATTGTATCAGACGGAGGATTGGAGATCGTGGATCTGAAGTTTGGCAAGGGCGTTCGAGTGGCTGCCGAGAAAAACAGCCAGATGATGCTGTACGCACTGGGAGCACTCACCGCCTATGGTTTCCTTTATGACGTAGGTAAAGTACGTATGACCATCGTCCAGCCTCGCCTGGATAACATCTCATCATATGAACTGACGGAAGAAGAGCTTCTCCGGTGGGGGAAGAAAGTAAGGGCCATCGCAGAAAAGGCTATGGCCGGAGAGGGCGAATTCAAGCCCGGCGAACACTGCCGGTTTTGCAAAGCCAGAACAGTATGCCGCGCTTATGCTGAGGAAATGAAGTCCCATATCAAGGACGACTTTGCCCCCGAATCTGAGCTCGAAGACTTTGAAATTGCGGATATTGTGCTGCATGCAAAAGAGGTCAAGAACTGGCTGGACGGGATTGAAGCTTATGCCATGGGCAAGGCCCTTTCCGGTACGAAATGGCCGGGATTAAAGCTTGTGGCCGGCAGAAGCACCCGAAAAATAGTAGATGAAGCGGCTGCGGCGGAGCAGCTGCTTGCCGCCGGTATCGAGGACATCTACAAACCTGCTTCTCTCAAGACACTGACAGCCTTGGAAAAGCTCTGCGGAAAAACAAGATTCGCGGAGATCCTCGGGGCCAACATCACAAAATCAGCGGGAAAACCTACCCTTGTTCCCGAATCTGATAAGCGTAAGGAAATGGAAATCGGAGATATTTCCGATGAATTCAAAGACGAATATCTTTAATTAAAAAAAGGAGAAATAACTATGAAATTCACAACCGGAACCTGCAAACTTTGCTATGTTAATGTTTTTAGCCCGAAAGAGGACCTGTCCGGACGGAAGCGCTACAGTGCCGCTGTACTGATCCGCAAGGACGATAAGAAAACACTGGACAGATATCATGCAGCCATCAAAAGCATGCTCAGCGATGAGGATACAGTTCGCCGCCTGGGCGGGAAGAAGGTCCTGAATAGAGCTAATATGCCGCTGCATGACGGGGATACAGAACGTGAAGGAGATCCGAATTTTGCAGGATGCTACTACATCAATGCAAAGGCCAATGAAGAATATCCGCCAAAAGTTCTGAGCCGGAATCTTGAAGATATCACAGACAAGGAAGAAATCTACAGCGGGGTGTATGCACAGGCGGTGCTGTCTCTTTATCCGTACAATCAGAGCGGAAATCAGGGAATCGGGGCCGGGCTCCTTGCCATCAGAAAAATCAAAGATGGCAAGCCGATTTCCGGGAATTCTGTCTCAGACAGTGACTTCAGCGATGATTTCCTGGACGATGCAGACAAACAGCTTGACGATATTTTTTAAGAGGTAAAAGCTATGGCCACAACACTGGCAATCGATATCGAGACCTACAGCAGTGCGGATATCCGCTACGGCGTCTACAAGTATGCTGATTCGCCCGACTTTGAAATTCTGCTGTTGGGATATGCATTCGATGATGAGCCCGTACAGGTGGCCGACCTGACCAGAGAAGAGGTGCCTGCACGATTTGTGCAGGCCCTTTTTGACAGGTCTGTCACTAAGACGGCCTTCAATGCGAATTTTGAAATGACGTGCCTCCGGAAGCTCTACCCGGACATGCCGCTTGAATGCTGGGAGTGCACCTCTATACTGTCCCTGTATAACAGTCTCCCCACAGGCTTGGCCAACGTTGCCAAGATTCTGAAGCTGGGGGAGGACAAACAGAAAGATGCCCGCGGCAAGGCTCTCATCAATTATTTTTCAAAACCGTGCAAGCCTACTAAAGCGAATGGCGGACGGACACGAAACCGCCCGGAAGACGCCCCGGACAAGTGGGCTGAGTACATCGAGTACAACCGGCAGGATGTTGTAGTGGAACGGGCTATCAGACAGAAACTGCTGCGCCTGAAACCGACTGAAACGGAGCACCGGTACTGGCTGATGGATCAATGGATCAACGGGAACGGAGCCAAGGTGGATATGCAGCTTGTGAGGAACGCCATTCGGATGAATCAGGACTACAGCGCCCATCTGCGGGAAGAAGCAGTCCGGATCACCGGGCTGGAGAATCCGAACAGTGTTGCCCAACTGAAGCGCTGGGTGGAAGACCGGATCGGTGAGACGGTTCCTGCCCTGGACAAGAAAGCCGTGACGGAGCTTCTTGAACGGGAAAATATCCCGGGAGAGGTACGGCGGGTGCTGGAAATCAGACAGCTCATGGGGCGGACCTCCATTAAGAAATACGAAGCTATGGCACAGGCGGTCTGCTCGGACGGCCGGATTCATGGGATGTTTCAATTTTACGGCGCTATGCGTACGGGCAGATGGGCCGGACGGATCGTGCAGCTGCACAATCTTCCCCGCTCCTCCATGCCGATCGATGAACTGCGGGCTGCACGCGATGTTGTTCTCCGCGGAGACCTGGAGGAGCTGGAGCTCCTCTGGGACAACGTGCCGGACGTGCTCTCTCAGCTGGTGCGCACGGCTATTGTGGCAGAAGACGGCTGCCGTTTCATCGTTGACGACTATTCAGCCATCGAGGCCCGTGTCATAGCCTGGCTCGCCGGAGAAAAATGGCGACAGGATGTCTTTGCAAAAGGCGGCGACATCTACTGCGCTTCTGCATCTGCAATGTTCGGTGTTCCGGTTGTGAAGCACGGCGTCAACGGTCATCTCCGGCAAAAGGGAAAGAACCCGGAAACCTATACGGTACTGGACCGGCTGGCTATTGTGGGAGATTCCGGAATGGGAAAGCTTGCGTATGAGCCATATATAGACATCGCACAGGAACATTCTATGGATGATCTGGATGAACTGGCGGAGCAGTGTCAAAAAATTCTGAATACGGAGTATTCTGATAAGCTTGGTGAATTATACAGTCTGGGAGGTACC
>OJKY01001346.1_pt1 | contig 15070 bp, 9 predicted proteins | sample 1596571 | NCBI WGS metagenome assembly OJKY01 (sample SAMEA4350170, study PRJEB24818) | metagenome | biome: human; feature: gut; material: faeces | place: Denmark | collected 2013-09 | reverse complement strand
TCTTATAAGTAATTCATATAAAAATTAATTACAATGTCACTTCAATGAAGAACACGCGTTATTAACCTAAACTTATAAAAGCTTTTTGAAAAAAGTATCTCAAATATTTTCTTATCACAAAAAAAACTTTTAAATTAATGCCAAATTTCAAAAATAAAGATTATCACAACACACTAACAATAAATAAAATATCAGCAAAACATAATTCCGAATGATTAAAAAACATAAAATAAACTATTCTTAATATGAAAATGAAATCACTATTAGGGATTATGCTTTCCCTGAGCATTCTACAGTCCTGTCAGAATGACGAAACAAATGGCATCCAAAATGAAGTGAACAAAAATGGTATAACATTCATGTCACTCATAGATGACACTAATAATTCGCGTGCATACGATACCTCCTGGGAGACAAACGATGTCATCGGAGTTTTCATGCTTGCCAGTGAAAATAAAAATATACTGGAAACAAACGTACCCTATGTGACATCAAAAGGAGACGGCTATTTTATCAGTCAAAACCAGCCCATGTATTATCCTGAAAATAATAGCACTGTTGATTTCATTGCATATTACCCGTATAATGAAAATACAAATGATCACACTAATTATACTATCAACCTCAGTGATCAGACTAAACAAAATGCTATTGACCTGATGACTGCTGTAAACCTGACAGGACGTGACCAGACTTCTCCACAAGGTAATCTGCAGTTCAAGCACCTGCTGGCCAAATTGGTATTAAACCTGAAATCTACTTCTGGAAGTTCACTGAAAGGGATCAAGGCTTCTATCAGCGGACTTAAAGTAAAAGGAACAGCCAACCTGTCCAATGGTTCAATCACTCCTTCTGGTGAAGCAAGCGCTTTCTCCTTATACATAAATGAAGAAGCTACCCAAGCGGAAGCTATCTTGCTGCCACAAAATCTGAGTGAGAGCGTAAAAATCAAATTGGAGTTCAACGGACAGAGTCAAGAAATTGAAACCAAGCTTTCTGGAAGTATTGAACAAGGTAACAAATATACATACAACGTAAATATAAATTACCAAGGAGGAGAAATTACAACTGATCCGCAAGCCCAATACACAAAATGGGCAGAAACTCCATTAATTACTGAATCTCAATTAGCTAAACCTAATATCAAATACATTATTCATTACACTGGAGAAACTTATCAGAACAGTACACTCAACGGTGTCGAAATTCGTAATTACAGCATGCTGTATGATACGGATTTGAAAATGGCTTATTGGGTGGCATATCCATTATGTTCATGGTATTTGGGAGACAGCGGACGTACCGATGCATGGGGATATGATGATAAATTAGCAGAAAACCTACAACCCAATTTATTGAAAGGCATTTCCGGATATGACCGGGGACATCAAATTCCCAGCGGCGACCGGACACGTTCAAACTCAATCAACAGCCAAACCTTTTATTACACCAATATGACTCCTCAAATAGGACAAAAAATGAATCAAGCTATTTGGGCTGACCTGGAAAGTGCTGTAAGAGGATGGAGTAGCGCCACAGATACATTATATGTAGTAACCGGAGCCATGCCCACTACCCAGACAGACCAAACAATCAAATATGTACAAGATAATGACGGGAAAAACATGGCTGTTCCCAAATACTACTTTAAGGCATTGGCACGAAAAATAAACGAACAGTTCCAGACAGTAGCCTACAAACTGGATAACATATCCTACAGCCACAGAGATTATAATGTAGGAATACTATCCGTTAAGGAACTGGAAGAAATAACGGGATTCACATTCTTTCCTGATAAGCCAGAAATCACTGAAAGCATTAAAAGCCAAAAAACAAGCTGGAAATAAAATAATCATGTTCACAAAAAATAAATTAGTATGAAAATCTCGAATCTATTGTACACAGGGGCGTTGTCAACCCTAGCTCTAATGAGCTGTACAAACAACGACGACCACAGTGACTGGTACGGAAGCGAAGGCATCGTTTTCACCACAACTATTCAGTCTAGAATTTCAGATAATGTCTGGAATGCAAACGATGAAGTAGGTATCTACATGATGAATGCAGGAAGTGGAATTGAGGCTGCTACTGCACAAAACAAAAAGTATATTGCACAAACCAATGGAACCCTGACTGCCGCCTCGGGCAACGGCATCTATCTTCCGGAAAGCGGAAGCGTGGACTTCATTGCATATTATCCTTATACTACGAATGTAAGTGGCAATAAGATTGCAATCAACGTATCGGATCAAAGCAATCCGGCTGCTATCGATTTGATTTATTCAAATGGAACTAAAGGAGTGGAAGCTGCTACTGCCACAAACATCAGCCTGGGCTTTACACATCAGTTGGCCAAACTGACTCTGAATGTTACCAAAGATGAAACAATTGAAACCCTTAACGGGCTGAACGTTAATATGAAGGGTATCACAACAGAAGGTGAATTTAACTTGGCAGACGGGACCTTAGCTGGCACAACAGGTACCAATAATAAGGATGTAGCAATGTATGTAGATGCGCAAGGAACTACAGCTACGGCTACAGCTATCATACTTCCAACTGCTGCAAGTACGGATCAAACATCAATTAATCTGACCTTCAACCTTAACGGACAATCATTTACCCATACGATTAGTGATGTAAGTATTTTCGAAAAAGGAACGAATGTAAGTTTCAATGCCAATCTGTCTATCAACAATGGCAAGCCAGTGGTTAGCGTAGGTAACGCAACAATTAATGACTGGGTTGAAAAACCAGGTGGAGACATCAACGTAGACTTTGACGGTGGAACTCAACCGGGCGGAGAAACTGTAGCATTAGATGAATCATTTGCTACTGGCCAAGGCAACTTCACCATTGAAGACAAGCAACTTCCAGAAGGTGGAACTTACGTGTGGAAACATGACACTTTCAATGATGACAATTATATGAAAGCCAGCGCTTATATCGGAGGCGCAAAAGCATCTGAATCATGGTTAGTTTCTCCTGCCATAGATTTGAGCCAGGCAACCACTGCAACTCTGACATTCGACCATACTCACAAATTTATAGGAACTCCTGTTGAGAACTTTATAAGTCTTTGGGTTACTGAAACAAGCGCTGAGAATTGGCAGCAGTTGAGCATTGACAAATACGGAACAAACAATGACTATACATTTGTAACTTCATCTGTCGATTTGTCTGCTTATGCTGGAAAAACAATCAAATTTGCATTCAAATATGTAAGTACAACCGATGCAGCGGGTACTTGGGAAATCAAAAACGTGAAAGTAGTTGCCAACGGAGAAGGAGGAGGAACAGTCGATCCTGAACCAGGAGAAGGAACTAATTTATTAACTAACCCTGGATTCGAAGACTGGACCAGCGAATTGCCAACTGCATGGGACAATGCTACATATAATACAGGAGAAATTATAAAAGAGACCAGTATCAAACATGGTGGAAATAATTCACTGAGACAAACTTCGGCCAGTGGTACAAATAAGATTCAACAAGAAGTAGCTATCACAGCCGGCAAGAAGTATAGAATCTCTTACTGGTTCTTGGATAATGATACAAAAGCAAGTAGCCGCTATTGGTTTGCGATGGTAGGTAGTGACGGAAAAACGATTAATGATATCAACAAACAGATCCAGCAAAACGACTACTCTGCAGACAATGCAGAATGGCAACAAGTTACAATAGAGTTCACAGCTCCTGCTGGCACTGTAAAAATGCGTTATGAAGTAAGAACTTACCGCAATATGGATAGCAATGAAGCTGGTGGATACATTTATTACGACGACATGGAATTAGTTGAAATCCAATAACAATTTGATCTATTCCCCTCACAAGAGAACATGAAAAAGCTCTATAAAACTTTTTCATGTTCTCTTTCAACCCCTTATAAAATAACACTAAACTAACAATTATTTTTTATGAAACACAAATTACTGTTCTTCATGGCATTCTTCCTTCCTTGCCTTGTTTTTGCACAAGGAAATGTAAGCGTGAAAGGAAGTGTGATCGGAGCAGTAAGCAATGACCCTATTCCAGGTGTAATTGTGACGGTGACAGAACTGAACCGCCAAGTCACAACCGACGCGGACGGAAATTTCACCATCCGAAATATTCAGCCGGGAACTTACGTCATTCAGCTTAACTCCGTAATGATTACGCCCAAGAGTGTCTCCATTGAAGTAGAAAACTTAGGCGTAACTGAACTAAAACCTATCCGAGTAACTGAACTTAACGCAAACGAAGACGTGTCCATGATTGGTATCATTGATGCCGGTATGGTGGATGATGACGTGGAAACCTCCGGGCAGGATGTCAGCTCTACCGTGATTCTATCAAATGATATATTCCTGAACAAAGCTGCCTATCAGCTTTCACCTGCACGCTTCTCTCCGCGTGGATACAATAGCACCCAGGAAGTGAAATACATCAATGGCGTAGAATTCAACGACCAGAACAGAGGTGTATTCAACTATGCGGCAGTAGGTGCACTGAACGACATGACACGTAACGGTGATGTGACCAATTTCACAGCTCCTTCATCTTTTACTTTTGGTGAGCTAGGAGGTACGGAAAACATCAACATGCGTGCCAGCAACTATACTCCTGGAGGAAAGTTAACCTTAAGCTATACCAACCGAAACTATTATCTCCGTGGCATGTTTACCTATTCTACCGGACTGAAGGACAATGGATGGGCATTCACGACTTCTATTGGTGGACGCTATTCGAATGAAGGTAACATCGACGGTACTTTCTACAAAAACGTATCTTTTGCCTTCTCGGCTGAAAAGCAATGGAAAGGAGGAGAACATAGCCTGTCAATGGTAGCTTTCGTATCACCGGTACAACGCGGACAACAAGGTAGCTCTTACCGTGAAGTGTATGAACTGACAGGAAACTACCTTTACAACCCGAACTGGGGATATCAGGACGGGAAAAAAAGAAATGCAAAGGTAGTTACGGCATTCGACCCGACAGCTATCATTTCACACATCTGGAAAATCAACAACAACATGACGCTGACGACAGGTGTAGGAGCACATTATGCCCGCTACGGAAATACGGCGCTCAACTGGTACAATGCCCCAGACCCTCGTCCGGACTATTACCGCTATCTGCCTTCCTACTTTGAAAATGAATCAACTCAAGCAAGATACAAAGAATTGTGGAGCAGTAACCAGACAAGCTTTACACAAATCAACTGGGATGACCTCTATCTGGCGAATGCCAACAACATACGCAACGGCAATGGAGCTGCAGTTTATATGCTGGAAGAACGCCGCAGTGACCTGCTGGAAACGTCATTCAACTCAACCTTGAATGCACGCATGAGCCGCCATTTCGATATCACTGCAGGAGTGGGTGCACGCTATACTCAATCACGCCAGTTCAAAACTGTAGCCGACCTGCTGGGAGCAGAATATGTGCTGGATATTGACAAATTTGCAGAACAAGATTTCTCAGGTGATCCGGATAAAATTCAGAATGACTTGAACCGCCCACAAAGAAAAGTATACGAGGACGGCATCTTCGGTTATAACTATAATCTGAACATTTACTCACTGAATGCCTGGGTTGTCAATCAGTATCACTCACGCTACTGGGATTATTATTACGGTATGAAACTAACCTATACCAGCTTCCAGCGTGATGGTAAGATGCGCAACGGACGTTATCCTGACAGTTCTTTCGGTAAAGGTATGCGCCATCAGTTTACAGACTTGATGGTAAAGGGAGGATTGACTTACAAGTTCAACGGACGCCACATGATTAATGCCAACATCAGCTACGGAAGTGAAGCTCCGCTACCCAACGAAGCATACGTTTCACCGCGTATCACTGACCGTACCATTGATGATATAAAGAGCGGACGCATTCTTTCTGCCGACATCAATTACATTTTCTCAACTCCACGCCTGGCCGGACGTATCGGAGTATTCCAAACTAACTTCTATGACCAGATGGAGCGTAGCAGTTACTATGACGGCATTGAAGGAACATTCATCAACCACGTACTGTATGGAGTAAACCGTATTCACAGAGGTATCGAACTGGGAGCAACCTACAAACTGGATGATCACTGGAGCTTTGACCTGGCAGGAACTGTAGGTGAATATTATTACAGCAACAACCCGGATGGTATCAAAAACTCTGAAAACGGAAAGATTGTAGAAAGAGAACAGGTATACATGAAAGATGTCTATGTGGGTGGAGTACCACAAATTGCCGGTACATTTGGAATCCGTTACTTCATCAAATACTGGTTCTTAGGAGCCAACTTGAATGGATTTGCACGTAATTACATTGAAGCTGCTCCTCTTCGTCGTCTGGCTTCAAGTTATACAGAAGTAACCCCCTATAACCAGTACTATGATGCTTTCAAGCAACTGACTACACAAGAACGCTTCCCGGCTGCTTATACATTAGACCTGTCAGTCGGAAAGATTTTCTATCTGCCAGGAAGACAATCTATCAACTTCAATCTTTCTCTGAACAATGTATTGAACAAGAAAGATATCTGCACCGGAGGATATGAACAAGGACGATTCGACCTTGAACATCCGGAACGTTTTGGAGGAAAATACTATTACATGCAGGGAATTAACTGCTTCCTGAATGTGAGCTACCGTTTTTAATCATTAACCTACATAAAACTTAGAATATATGAAACTTTTAAGAAATATCAGTCTGCCACTCATTGCCTCACTCGCCCTCTTCGCTTGTGAACGAGACTATGATGCTCCTCTCTTGACAGAACCTGAATACACAGGTCCGGCAGCCAACATTACAATTTCAGAATTACGTGACCAAACTGCAGCCGCTACCCCGGATGTTCCTGTCATCATTACACAGAATCAGGTATTGAAAGCCGTTATCACAGGTAACGATGAATCAGGAAACATCTTCAAGAAAATCTATCTGCAAGATGAAACAGGGGCCATTGAGATGGAAGTAGACCAAAGCAGCGTATATAACTATTATCCGGTAGGTCAGACAGTATATGTAGACCTGAACGGATTAAGTATTTCTGTATACGGTGACGAACAACAGCTAGGACATCCTGAAGGATATTTGTATCGTACACCGTGGGAAGATTTTGAAAAGCATGTAAGCAAAGACGGATGGGCTAATCCTGAAAATGCCAAACCTATTGTAATTGATGATATCAGTACAGTCAATGCGGCTCCCGATAACTATAAATTCAAATTAGTGCAATTTACCGGGGTTACTTTCCAAAATGGTGGAAATGGTATCTTTGCCCCTGAAGATGGTTATGGGGAGGAAAACATCACCGACAGCCATGGAAATACTTTAATGATCCGTACCAGCAATTATGCCAGCTTTGCAGGTAACAAGCTTCCGGAAGGGAAAGGTAATGTAACAGGTATCTTAGGACGGTTCAAAGGCACATGGCAGCTTACTTTACGCACAGCTGATGACGTAAGCGACTTTACAGGAAGCACTGAAGAAGGTGGAGATGAAGGTGGAGAAACTCCAAGTGGTGAAACCAAAACAATTCTTGAAGAAACTTTTGCAAGCAGCCAAGGAAGCTTCACTATTGAAGATAAAGCTCTTCCTGAAGGTAGTGATCATGTATGGAAGTTTGAAACATACAACAATCAAGGCTACATGAAAGCAAGTGCCTTTATCAATGGAGCAAAAGCATCCGAATCATGGTTGGTTTCTCCTGCGGTAGATTTGAGTCAAGCAACAACAGCCACTTTGACATTCGATCATACTCACAAATTTGCAGGAACCCCTTCAAGTGAACTAACTCTTTGGATAACCGAAACAAACGCTGATAATTGGAAACAATTAACTATCGACAAATATGGTACAAACAATGATTATACATTTGTAACTCCAACTATTGATCTTTCTGCTTATGCAGGTAAAACAATTAAGTTTGCCTTTAAATATGTAAGTACAACCGACGCAGCCGGTACTTGGGAGATTAAGAATGTCAAAGTAACCGCAACCACAGGTAGCAGCACCGGCGGTGACGGAGGTACAACCATCGAACCCACGCCCAACAACTAATGCACATACTAAACAATGAAAGTCATGAATAAACGATTGCTTATTTTCACTTTGTTCATTACTTGTATATATACAACCAGTCTGTTTGCACAAGACAGACTGGGTGTCTATGCAGCCGCATTCTATAACTTAGAAAACCTTTGGGATACAGTGGATGACCCCGATAATGCCGGTGACGATGATTTCACTCCGGAAGGACAGTATGAATGGACTCAGACCAAGTACGAGCAAAAGTTACAGAATATTGCCAAGGTAATCTCTCAACTGGGAAGAGATTATTGCCCGGCAGGTCCAGCTATCATTGGTATCTCGGAAGTGGAAAACCGGAAAGTATTGGAAGACCTGACAAAAACAGCTCCAATCAGCGGAATGGGATATGAAATCGTGCATTTCGAATCACCCGACCATAGAGGTATTGACGTAGCGGCCTTGTACAACCCCAAATTGTTCAAACTGATTGACGCAAGAACTTATCCTTTCAACAAGCCGGATATGCCCAATTATAAGACACGTGATATTCTGCTTGTAAGTGGTATACTGGCCGGAGAACCGTTCCACCTGATTGTGAACCACTGGCCTTCACGTTACGGCGGTTCTGCTTCTTCTCCGCTGAGAGAATTTGCTGCCAGTATCGTGAAACACATTGGCGATTCTATCCATGCACAGAATCCGGAAGCAAAAGTGCTCATTGTAGGCGACTTGAATGATGACCCGTTCAACAAGAGCTGCAGCGAGGTACTGGGCGCTAAAAAGAATATCAAGGAAGTAAAACCTGACGGGTATTACAATGCCACTTGGAAATTGTATGATCAGGGTATCGGTTCTCTCTGCTACCAAAACCAATGGAATTTGTTCGACCAACAGATTATATCAGGCAACCTGATTGGCAAGGACCGCAGCACATTGAAATTCTGGAAGAGCGAAGTATTCAACCGTCCATTCCTGCTTCAAAAAGAAGGAAAATACAAAGGATACCCACTTCGTACATTCTCGGGTACCACATTCCAGAATGGATTCAGTGACCACTTGCCCACCCTCACCTATTTCGTCAAGGTAATGAAGTAAAAAAAACATATCTCTTCATAAAGAAAGCCGTTCCGTCCACACAATCGGAACGGCTTTCTTCTTTGCATTTAAAACCTATTCGAATGCAATTTAAACTACTACGTAGTAGTGTCTCCGTTACCCCGCAGTAACAGACCGACTACTACGTAGTAATTCACTCATTACCCCGCAGTAAAATTACCTCCAAATCTTCAGGCACATAGACCTTACCACTAAACTGCGAAGCTGCTTCTGCTGTATAACGCTCTTTACGGGTAGCCAGTGTCTTGTCTTCCGTGTGATACAGCAGTAGATTCTTCACACCAAGCTGGGCTGCTAACCGTCCGGCATCCAAAGCCGTGCTATGATGTTTCTCGTAGGGCTTGAACCGTTCCCGGTCTTCATACAAACAGAACGCCTCACACAGCAGCCAGTCGGCTCCTTCCACATACATCTGGTTACATGCATTATAAGGTTCATCACCCAGACAAACCAGCGATTGTCCGTCGGGAAGACAAGTACGGAAACCAAACTGTTTCTCCTTTGTAGAAGCTATGTCAAAGCATTCCACTTCCAGCCCGATGGCCTGAAATTTCTCTCCGCTCTTCACCTCACACAACAGTATCTCTTCTCCTAAGCGTGCCACAATCTTCTTGGGTAAAGTCATCCGACAAATCCAGGCGAGCACCTGTACCACCTTGTCATGCCCATATATGCGCAACTCACCCTGGTACTCTCCTTTCTGAATGGCCTGAGCCACCATGCGAATCATCCATATCACACCCAGTATATGGTCGGTGTGTGCATGCGTCACAAATATCTCATGAATGCTCGACAACGGGATATGTGCTTTCTGCAACTGCGACAAAATACCGTTGCCTCCTCCGGCATCCACTAAAAAGTATTTACCTTCCCTACACAAGGCAAAACAAGTATTGTAGCAGGCTACGGTGGCCGCATTTCCCGTACCCAGCATAATAAGCTTCATCGAATTTTCCATACAATGTATCCATTAAAACACAGGACAAAGATACTAATTTCTTGCTTTTATATTTTTAACACATAAGGATTCTTACCACTATCCCCCTCTTTCCTCATAATAAGGCACCGAGATTTTAATGTAAACATAAAATACAATAAGTCCCTTGCAGGATACTTTTCCTATTTCTCACGTAAGATATTGAAAATTCGATTTTTCAGGTTGTTGTACTTTCACCAGGAAGCCAATCCTTCAAATTACCTTTTATACATATTGTATGAACTACAAAAACACCACACAGTGATATTGTATCAAATAAGATATTTACCCTATTGAACAATAAGGTTTTACACGCATAAAACGCCCTATTGCATATATCAATAAAAAAAACGTCCTTTGCGGTGTAGACAGATAAATGCTTATGGAATACACAGGACAATTAGCCAATAATCACATCTCGGTAGACTGCGTTGTCATCGGATTCGATGGAGAGAAACTAAAGGTGTTGCTCGTAAAAAGAATGGGGGAAGAAAGTGGAGAAGTTTTCCACGATATGAAACTCCCCGGAAGCCTTATTTATATGGATGAGGACTTGGATGATGCGGCCAAACGAGTGCTTCGTGATTTGACTGGACTCAAGAACGTAGACCTGATGCAGTTCAAGGCATTCGGTTCAAAGGACCGTACCAAGAATCCCAAAGATATACACTGGCTGGAAAGAGCCGAAAAGGCCAAAGTAGAGCGGATCGTGACCATCGCCTACTTTGCCATGGTAAAAATAGACAAGACCCTCAACAAGAACTTGGATGAATACAAGGCAGAATGGGTGGCGCTGGAAGAGGTAAAGGACCTGGCATTCGATCACAATCTGATTATTGCAGAAGCCATGAAGTTTATCCGGCAACACATCGAGTTCAATCCGTCGTGTATATTCGAACTGCTTCCGCGAAAATTTACGGCCCTGCAACTGCGCATGCTGTATGAAGTAATTTATGGCAAGGCACTGGATGTACGCAACTTCCATAAGAAGATTTCCATGATGGAATACATCGTGCCGACGGAAGAATACGAACAGGGAGTATCTCATCGGGCCGCAAGGTATTATCGGTTTGACCGAAAAATCTACAACAAGACAAGAAGATAATTTTAAAAGACTATATAACGATGTATGTATTAGGTTATGACATAGGAAGCTCGTCGGTAAAGGCGAGTCTGGTCAATGTAGAAAGCGGAAAATGTGCCGCATCTGCCTTTTTTCCGAAAACAGAGGCTCCGATTCTCGCTGTCAAACAGGGATGGGCTGAACAAGACCCACAGAGCTGGTGGGAAAACTTGAAACTGGCTACACAAGCCGTTCTCACGGCTTCTGGTGCAAAAGCAGAAGAAATCAAGGCTATCGGTATTTCTTATCAGATGCACGGTCTGGTCTGCGTGGACAAGAACCAGCAAGTGCTCCGTCCTTCTATTATATGGTGTGACTCCAGAGCTGTACCATACGGCCAAAAGGCTTTTCAGACATTGGGAGAAACACAATGCTTGTCACACCTGCTGAACTCACCGGGCAACTTCACGGCTTCCAAACTAGCTTGGGTAAAGGAAAACGAACCGGAAGTTTATGAACGCACCTATAAGGTGATGCTCCCGGGTGACTATATCGCCATGCGACTGACTGGAGAAATCTGTACCACTGTTTCTGGCTTGTCGGAAGGCATGTTCTGGGATTTCAAGGAAAACAAGGTAGCTGATTTCTTGCTGGATTATTACGGTATCGACGCATCCTTGCTGGCTGACATCCGTCCGACCTTCTCTGAACAGGGAAAGGTAACAGAAAAAGTAGCTGCGGAATTAGGACTGAAAGCCGGTACTCCGGTAACTTACCGCGCCGGTGACCAGCCGAACAACGCTCTTTCTCTGAATGTATTCAATCCGGGTGAAATTGCTTCTACAGCCGGAACTTCCGGAGTGGTATACGGAGTGAACGGTAGTGTCAACTACGACCCGCAGTCACGCGTCAACACATTTGCCCATGTGAACCACACTGCTTCACAGACTCGTCTAGGCGTATTGCTCTGCATCAACGGTACGGGTATCCTCAATTCGTGGATGAAACGCACATTAGCTTCCGACCTCAGCTATGCAGAAATGAACGAGGTTGCCGCTCAGGCTCCCATCGGTGCTGCCGGCATCAGCATCCTTCCGTTTGGCAACGGAGCTGAACGTATGTTGCAGAACCAGGAAACTGGATGTTCCGTTCAGGGTGTCAACTTCAACTTGCATAACCGCAGTCACCTGCTTCGTGCCGCTCAGGAAGGTATCGTATTCTCCTTCCGCTACGGTATCGACATCATGAAGGGCATGGGAATGGATGTACAGAAGATTCACGCCGGACATGCCAACATGTTCCTGAGTCCGCTGTTCCGCGACACGCTGGCCGGAGTCACAGGTGCTACCATCGAACTCTATGACACCGACGGTTCGGTAGGAGCGGCCAAGGGAGCCGGAATGGGTGCAGGCATCTACCGCAACAATGCAGAAGCTTTTGCCACTCTCGACAAACTGGCTGTCATCGAACCGAAAGCTGCCGACGAAGCTGCATACGCCGACGCATACGCACGTTGGAAAGAATGTCTTGAAAAATCAACAAACAATTAAATATAACAATTCATTAACTTATAAAACAAAGATATTATGGCAACAAAAGAGTACTTTCCGGGTATTGGAAAAATCAAATTTGAAGGTGTAGAAAGCAAAAACCCGATGGCTTTCCGTTATTATAATGCAGAAAAAGTCATCCTGGGCAAACCGATGAAAGAATGGTTGAAATTCGCTATGGCATGGTGGCACACATTGTGCGCTGAAGGTGGCGACCAGTTCGGTGGCGGAACAAAGAGCTTCCCATGGAAAGGAAATCCTGACAAAGTACAGGCTGCAAAAGATAAAGTAGATGCAGGTTTTGAATTCATGCAGAAAATCGGTATCGAATACTACTGCTTCCACGATGTAGACTTGTGCGACGAAGCTGCTACTATCGAAGAATACGAAGCTAACCTGAAAGAAGTAGTAGCTTACCTGAAACAAAAACAGGCTGAAACTGGTATCAAACTGTTGTGGGGTACTGCTAACGTATTCGGTCATGCACGTTATATGAACGGTGCTGCTACTAACCCTGATTTTGATGTAGTGGCTCGTGCTGCCGTACAGATTAAGAATGCCATCGATGCTACTATCGAACTGGGCGGTACAAACTACGTATTCTGGGGCGGCCGTGAAGGTTACATGTCACTGCTGAACACTGACCAGAAACGTGAAAAAGAACACTTGGCTCAGATGTTGAAAATGGCTCGTGACTATGCACGCAGCAAAGGTTTCCAGGGTACTTTCCTGATTGAACCGAAACCGATGGAACCAAGCAAACACCAGTACGATGTAGATACTGAAACTGTTATCGGCTTTCTGAAAGCACACGGTCTGGACAAAGACTTCAAAGTAAATATCGAAGTAAACCACGCTACTCTGGCTGGTCATACATTTGAACACGAACTAGCAGTAGCTGTAGACAACAACATGCTGGGTTCTATCGATGCTAACCGTGGTGACTACCAGAACGGATGGGATACTGACCAGTTCCCTATCGACAACTATGAACTGATTCAGGCTATGATGCAGATTATCCGTGGTGGTGGTCTGGGCAACGGTGGTACAAACTTCGATGCGAAGACTCGTCGTAACTCTACTGACCTGGAAGACATCTTCATCGCGCACATCGCCGGTATGGATGCCATGGCACGTGCTTTGGAAAATGCAGCACGTCTGCTGGAAGAATCTCCTTACAAGAAAATGCTGGCTGACCGCTACGCTTCATTCGACAACGGAAAAGGTAAAGAATTTGAAGAAGGCAAGCTGACACTGGAAGATGTAGTAGCTTATGCGAAGACTGTAGGTGAACCGAAACAGACCAGTGGAAAACAAGAACTGTATGAGGCATTGTAAATATGTATTGCTAATACGCTGATTTATCAGTATGCAGCCGGCATACCCGTCGGTGAAAGATTCTTTCTCCGATCAGGTATGCCGGCTCTTTTTTAATATCTTATTATCATGAATTACACAGAAAAAGGAAGCAGAAGCTATCTGTTTTCCATCGTACTAGTAGCCGTACTGGGAGGATTACTGTTCGGCTATGATACCGCTGTTATCTCTGGCGCAGAAAAAGGGCTTCAAGCTTTCTTCATGGGAGCAGACGACTTTGTTTATACTGATTCCTGGCATGGAATAACCTCTTCAAGCGCCCTTTTAGGCTGTATTATCGGTAGTGCTTTATCAGGCTTTTTTGCTTCCCGTTTCGGAAGAAAGCTTTCTTTACTGATGGCCGGCGTCATGTTCTTTTTATCTGCTTTAGGCTCATACTATCCGGAATTTTTGATATTTCCATACGGGGAACCCTCCTATTCGCTTCTGTTAGCGTTCAATTTTTACCGCGTCATAGGTGGTGTAGGTGTGGGACTGGCTTCTGCTATCTGCCCGATGTATATCGCTGAAATCGCCCCGAGCAGTATCCGCGGTACGTTAGTTTCCTGGAACCAGTTTGCCATTATCTTCGGCCAGTTGGTAGTCTATTTTGTCAACTTCCTCATCTTAGGCGATCACCTGAATCCGGTAGTAGAAATAGTGGATGGTGTCAACCGCATCATGAATCCAGAAGCTGCTGCCTGGAGTATTGAAACCGGATGGCGACTAATGTTTGTCAGTGAGGCCATTCCTGCCGGATTGTTTACCCTTTTAGTTTTGTTCGTTCCGGAAACACCTCGCTACCTGGCTATGACCGGTCGTGACGAAAAAGCCCTGTTTGTATTAAGCCGTATCAACGGTCTGTCACAGGGAAAAGAAATTCTACAGGAAATCAAGGCTACTGCCCATGAAAAGACAGAAAAACTGTTCACTTACGGCTGGATGGTTATTTTTATCGGCATCATGCTGAGTGTATTCCAGCAGGCAGTAGGTATTAAC
>OJKY01001341.1_pt1 | contig 15108 bp, 15 predicted proteins | sample 1596571 | NCBI WGS metagenome assembly OJKY01 (sample SAMEA4350170, study PRJEB24818) | metagenome | biome: human; feature: gut; material: faeces | place: Denmark | collected 2013-09 | reverse complement strand
TAATTAAATCATTATCACGTGGAAGTTGCTCTTGAGAACGTTCAAGTATACCAATAAAACTTAGCCATTTTATTGAAACCGCTTTAAAGGTTTTCATCCATTTAAGACTGTTATACGCAGCTAACCTAATAATTGTCTTGTCTAAGACATGTTGGTGTATTATCTTTTTTTCACTTATTCCTAATTCATCTATAATATGGAGTTGCATTTCTGCATGTTCCCGAAGTCTATTAAATGACATTCCAAGTGACTGCATATAATTTAAATAAGACAGTCTTTCGTGATACATGGGATAGGTAATATACCTAATGCGATAATGGCATATTGTGCTAAAATGATTGAATAGTAAATTATGATCACAATACCTCAGGTCGAGACGCCCTATTTCATTTAACCAATTGATGGTTGTACTGATGAAGAATTTGATTTGCTTCTGATTCCTGAAAAGAGAACTTTTTTCTAAGATCTCATCCAGAGTGATAATAGACTTATCTTTATCCTTAAGAGATAAGATATTTACAGTTTCTAGTAAAAGAGATGCAAGAATTTGCAATTCTCTTGTTTGGCATCCTTCCGATTGCTTCCTAACGAGAAAATCTTCTCTTTCCTTTAATAGAGGAACACCTCTATGCTTAAGGAGATTTGATTCACTTTTAAATAATAATTCCAGCATATTGTTTGTGGTTCCATTTGAGGTCCCATAAAAATATGCGTAATTTTATGTAGTGAAAAAAATTTCTTATAGATTGATTTACAATATTTTATTCTATTATGCCAACATAAATATAATGCCAACATAAGGACGAAAGAATTACCTCTTCTGCGGCAACCATGAGGCGGCAGTCAGTATGTCTGTCATCTGCTCCCTGCTGGCCACCTGTAAGGCACATGATGTAAACCCAAGGGAATACCTGAATGATGTCATCGCCCGAATGCCTTATTATAAAAAGGCAACTCATGAGGAACTGCTGGAACTGCTCCCGCACAAATGGAAGCTGCAACATCCGGAAAGTGCATTGACAAAACAAGAGGAGGAAGCCGGCAACCGGTGCTGACTGCAACATATAGGTTCAACAAAATAATAGCGACTGCAACTATTAGGTTTATAGTGACAGTCGCTATTGTTGTATATAAAGTTCAATACCTGTAGTTTAACGAATGCTTACAAACAATCCGGCACAACAAGAAAACCGGACAGCAGACTAAGTACAGTCTGCTTGTCCGGTTATCCAAAACCTCACCTATATATTAATCATGCAAGTCCACTCCCCATTTATCTCTATAATCAGGCAGTAGAACTTACCTCAAATTAATCCCTTTTAGAATTTCTTCAGTTTCAGCAGGGCATAGTCCGATTCCAGCGTCATGTACTTGCCGTCGCACGACCTCACGTTGAACACCGTTTCCGCCTGATTATCGATACCGAAATGCCGCAGCATCTCCACCGGCGCATCCTGCTTGTTGTCGCTTGTGCCCCCGCGTACCTTGAAATCCTTCAGCACCAGCTGCGTCTCGTTGTTGCGGTACTCCGTACGTCCGATGTAACTGCCGTAGCCGTTCGGACCCTGCTTCTCCGCCACTTCCGTCACCATGCGCGTAATGCTGTAATACAGACGCTCGCACGTCACCACCTCACGCGTATCCTTCACCACGAACTGCTCCAGCTGCCAGAATCCCTCTATATCGTTGTTGATAGGCGCTTTCTGACAACCCTGCATTACCAGCGCCATCACCAGAGCCATCCAAATCATCACCTTGTTTCTCATAAGCGGAAACCTCCACATTTTCTGATTGTCAACATACCACCCGTACTGTTTCCCGGATAATTTCCACGGTCAACCGCCAGTGCGGCACTGAAACTCCATCCCTTCAGGCGCTCAGGCTGATAAGTCACCTCCGCCAGACCGCTGAACTGCTTCTTCACCTCGTCGAAAGGTATTTGATACGTACCCCAGTTGCGGGCATACGAAACCAGCAGCCTCCAGTTCCATTCCTCCGACGGATCACCTGTCAGTCCCACGTGCTGAGCCTTCACACGGCTTCCCTTAATCGAGTTCGTACCGTCCGAATTATACGCCGGTCCCAGCAGGAACGGATGTCCCAGCGAGCTCCCGTAATTCTGCCAGCCCATATATTCCCCGTTGTTGTAATAACTGTCACATCCACTCATCTGTAAGTCGTTGAACGAACCCGCTACACCATCGTAGAGAATCGGTCCCGTCTGATCCGTCGTATTCAGACCTTCCCACACCACGGCACTGATCCAGCGGTTCTTCGGAAAATCCACCTCCACACCGATGTGCCCATCCTTCCACCGTCCGTACTGCCAGAACATCTGCGAGTGATCCTCGAAATAATGCTCCAGATACGCTTTGAACTTCCAATCGCCTACATAATAATTCAGCGCGAAATTCCAGCTTCCGCAGTGGTTCCCCTCCACGTTCTGCAGCGTACTTTCCTGCTTGGGGAAGAACACCTTCCAGAAGTCCTTGAGCCCCTGCGGCATATCCTTTACCAAAGTCACGCTGCCGTCCGCATTCTTCTTCATCCGTTTGCCGCCGAACTGAGCAGCAACCAGTAAACCGAACTCAAACTCCACCGGTAACTTCTCCCGGTTACCCAGTCTGAACATCAGCGACTTGCTGTGATACAGCACCCCCGTCGTATAAATCTGTCCCGGAGCCACGAAATCCTTCTGCCAGTCGCCGTCGGTAAAATACCCGTAACTCAGATACCCCTTAAAGGACATCCACCCCTTCGTACCCGGAACGTTCAGGTAATCCTTCACCTCCACCCGAACCTGCGGAATCGGCCTCATGTTCGTACCCTCCACCATCCAGCCGCTGGTCAGCTTCTCGTTCTTTGCGAGCGGGACCCCCGGCCGTTCCTTGCTTCCGATACTCAGCGTCAGCGCCTTCCACGACACATCCGCATAAGCCTGCTGCACCCAGAACTTCGACGAGAGATTCTTTCCCCCCGCCAGATCCATTCCCGCGTCTATCCGCCAGTTCTTCGGCAACACCTTGTTCCATTCCACTCCGGCACGCAGATACGCAAAGTCAGGTTCATTGCCCGCCACCCCATATCGGTTGGCCGTCAGCCACACAGGCGCATAATCCCCGTTCGACACGGCAGCCCCTGCCTCCACCTTATACTTCAGCGAGTCGGCAGGCTGCTGCGCATAAAGCGGACTAAAAAGTGTAGTCAGTAATAAAGTCTTTATCAGTTTCATTTAGGGAAAAAACAGTATAGGATATTGAAATAAATATATTACTTCCCCGCCGAAAAATCCTTGATGCGCTGCTCCTCACTCAGGCGGCATACCAGCAGACGGCCGTCCTTCTCGGCCACGATGTAGTTCTCCAGCCCTTCCAGCACCACCTGTCTGCTTTCCGCCACGTGCACCACACAGTTGTGACAGTTATACAAGTCCACCTTGCTGTCACCCACCGTCGCGTTGCCGTTCTCGTCCTGCGGCAACAGCGTGTGCAGCGAGCCCCAGCTACCCAGGTCACTCCATCCGAACTCTGCCGGCAGCACATAAATATCCTTCGCCTTCTCCATTACCGCATAGTCGATGGAAATCTTCTCGCAGGTAAGGAAAAGGCGTTTCAGCTCCTCTGCCTCCCTGTCGGTAAACAAGGCAGGCTCCAGCTCGTCCATCACTCCGGCGATCTGCGGCACGAACGTACGGATGGCATTCGTAATCGTTTCCACGTTCCACACAAATATCCCCGCATTCCAGAAATAATTCCCCGCTGCCAGATACCTCTTCGCCGTTTCCACGTCCGGTTTCTCCTTGAACGCTTCCACCTTGCAGATGCCCTTTTCGTCGGCTTCACCCTGAGCCGCTATGTACCCGTAGCCCGTTTCCGGTCGGGTAGGCCTCATGCCCAAGGTCACGATGGCGTTCGACTGCGCCGTCTTTTCCAGAGCCAGCCGGATGCAGCGGGCATATTCCGTCGTGTCAATCACCAGCGCATCCGAGGGAGTCACCACGATGTTCGCCTGCGGGAACTCCTTCCGGATCTTCCAGCACGCATACGCGATACACGGTGCCGTATTCCTCGCCTCCGGTTCCGCCAGGATATGCTGCTCCGGAATCTGCGGAAGCTGCTCCTTTACGATGTCTACATACTTTTCCGATGTCACCACCCAGAAGTTTTCCATCGGGCAGATCTCTTTCAGACGCTGTACTGTAAGCTGTATCAGCGATTTTCCTACCCCCATCACGTCGATGAACTGTTTGGGGTACTCGGGTGTACTCATGGGCCAGAAGCGGCTTCCTATACCGCCTGCCATGATAACTACATGAGGTTGCATGATATTTTTAATATTTTTGATTCTTAACGTCCAATCTGCCCTTCAGCAATTTCCTATTAAATATTCTAAAATTCAGAGACATTGCTACTACCTATACTTTTATATTTCGAATTACAGCTGTAATGTTCGTTCTCATTATACTTGTAAATAATACATCATTTTTAAACGCTTATAATGTACATTCATACATGTCATCGGATAGTAGCTGCACTTTGCTCTTCCCGCCCGCCGGCAGGAAGCAAAGCACAGCCGTCAGCCTATCCGGCTTCTAAGGATCTCACCCACCTTATAAATATATCTTAATCCTAACAGGAAAACATTCGAATAAACTCCATTCTCCCGTAAGGCACGCAAATGATCACGCATAATCTGTTTGTGACTGCTCAATCCAGAAGACGAAGCCCCTCCGGTACGCATCGTCACAAAATCCATTGGAATGTAGTACGTACGTATCCGGTTTACAAAAATCAGTCGCAGCAAGTTTTCAAAATCCGCCGCGACCTTGTAGCTCGTATTAAAGGTTCCATATTTATGGTACACCTCTCTCTTGCAGTAGAAAGACGGATGAGCCGGCATAAATCCTAATCTCATCATCCACCGCCGGAAAGGCTTCGATGAATAATAACGTACGCAGTGCGACAAATCTTCCGGCTGTACATAATGCACATCCCCGTATACCGCATCTACATTTTCTTTCTGAAACACATCAGCTACCCGTTGCAGCACCTCTTTGCTCGTATAAAAATCATCTGAGTTTAAGATACCCACTACATCACCAGTGGCCATCCGCATTCCCTTATTCATCGCATCATATAAGCCCTTATCCGGTTCGCTAACCCATCGCATTTTTCCCTCAAACAGCGGTTCGTATTTTTTTACAATATCCATCGTTCCGTCTTTCGAGGCACCATCTACTATGATATACTCTATCTCTTTATATGTTTGTGCCAATACACTCTCCAATGTATCAGTCAGTGTCTTCGCACTATTGTATGTAATAGTTATGATAGAAATTTTCATTTCTACAAAGAAATATTATAATGTTCTTTCAAATACCGTTTAATTTTTCCCTTGTCCGTACCACAAGCCTGCTTTATTTCAAACACTTTAGCATCTACCAGTGTACGATACCACCAGCCCTGTAAAAAAGTCCAGATAAATCCAATCTTTCCATCCAGACAGGCCCCTTTCAGAAAATATCGGTAACAGAAGTAAGCGAACGAACGCCAAAATAAAGGTTGTTTGGCATATTTATGTTTTTTCATTCGCTTGCTTAACGCCTGCGCACTAATCTGCTTATTCTCATCTGTTTCAGCAGCTCCTGTCAAATCAAGTTCTATATCCAGCAAATCTACCGCCTCCCGAATGGCATAATTCACATGCTTATGACAGAACCAGGAAAGGTCATTCAAATTATGATCACAGAAATCATGTTCAAATTCTACCGCTCGCCCTTCCAACAGTTGAATATGCTCATCCATTAAACGCTGTTCACAGACACCTTTTCCCGTTTGGAACAGGCGAAGCAACTTCACTGGATATATTCCTCTTTTCATCCATTTACCCATGAAAATATGACGCCGATTGAATATTACCCCTGTAATATCATTAGCCAAAGCAGGAAGTTTCCGGTTCAATTCTTCAATCAATTCCGGCATCAGATATTCATCCGCATCCAAACGCAAAATCCACTTGGATTTAATAGGAGCATTTTTCAGTCCCCAATTCAACTGTTTGGCATGATTATTTTCCCATTTGTTTTGAAGAATAACAGCCCCATATTCTTTGGCTATTTCCAATGTCTTATCAGTAGAATATGAATCAATGATAAAAACCTCCTTAGCAAACTTCTTCACATTTTCCAGACAACGCCGAATATGTATTTCTTCGTTGTAAGTAAGAATAATAACCGAAACATCTAACATGATTTGTTACTCCTTTACAATACGTTTCTTTATGAATTTTGCAGGATTTCCTCCAACAACCGTCCAAGGTTCCACATTCTTAAAAACAGCAGCTCGAGCACCAACGACAGCTCCCTGTCCTACTGTTACTCCCATACCGATAAAAGCGTCTGCTGCTACCCAAGCTTGATCCTCTATTACGATAGGAGCGGTAATTAGAGGGTTCAACGAGTTTGTTATATCATGACTTGCCGTACACAAAAAAGCACCTTGAGAAACAGTTGCATTCGCTCCAATATGAATTACATCCACATTATAACAATCCACATCTGAAGCTAAACACGAATAAGCATCCATTATTAAATTTCGTGGAAAATAGATTTTAGCCGATGAATAAACCACTGCTGTTGGATGAATTTTTGCCCCAAACAAACGAAGTAAAGTTCGTTTCCATCCAAGTCCTAAACTTCGAGGCAGAGGGCGAACCAATAATCCCCATACAATTCCCCATAAAAGTCGAATTACTTGATGTTTCCAACTCAAAGCATTATGGTATTTTGAAAGATCTATCTGATTATTCATACACAAAATCGGGCTTTTCACCCCCATTTAAAATCCACTCATATAGTTGCTTCATTTTTCCCCCTAATACTTCTACAGAATATTTGTCACGCATTAATTTTTTACCATTCATCCCCATTCGAATTCTATCTTCTTCAGATGTATTATAAGCCATCATTATAGCATCATTAATAGTATCCTGATCATTATTAATCCACCAGCCACAATGATAATCTTCTAAATCCTTCCATGGCATCCCTTTAGAAGCGATAACAGGTACACCACGCACTAATGCTTCAGTAACTATATTCCCAAAGTTTTCAAAATCACTTGGAACAACTAAATAACTCAATGACATAATAGCTTCATCTTTTTCTTTTCCTGTAAGAAACCCCGTGAAGCGAACATTTTTTAAATGAAGTCGTTCTACTTCCTTGCGCAAGAACTCCTCATATTGTTTATCGTCTGCTCCAATAATCAATAGTTCTGTATCATTCAATTCATTACGTAATGCATCAAAAGCATAAATTAAGCGCTCAATATGTTTACGTGGATGGATACGTCCCAAATAGCCAAAACGCAAACAATCACGTTGACGAATAGGTCGATCAATAATACCAGTAATTTCTATTGGATTGGGCAATATAGCAACTGGGGTTGTAAAACCCAACTGCCGATAATAATTCATTTCTTCAATGCATGTAGCTTGTATGCAAGCTGCACATTGTAAATCATTCCGTTGATAAAGAGCTAAAGATATTTTTTTGATTAAAGCAGAATGGGCCATTGCTTGAGGATACATCATACCTCGAAGTGTTATCAGATAAGGCTTCTGGTGCTTATGAGCAAAAGTAGCAACACTATGCCCCAAGTATTGCCAAAGTCCTTGAACATGGTAAATATCATATATATGCAACTGCTTTAACGTATCAGATATTTTAGGCATATATCCCAAACGAACATTGGTAATAGGTGCCGTATAATAAATATCTACATCGTTAGCTATTAATTTACCATTAGCACTAAGAGGAGGCATAATAATGTCAGCTTTAATTCCATTTATTTTCAATCCTTTGATAGTAAGGTATGTACTAAGAGCGGGTCCTCCTGACTTCACATCGAGCGACCCAGAATGTAATATATTCATTTTACAAATGTATAGCGATTATTTTTTCTCTCCCAAGAACAATATTCTTGTTATTTTATTTATTCTTAAATAGTGTATCATTAAATTTATAAACAATATTATTACAACTGAAACCACACACATCAATGCTACGACACTCGTTTCAGATAGTTTCACATACAGGCTTAAGTATGCGCCACCAACATAAAAAAGAGAATAATGCATTACATATATACCTAAACTATTTCGCGATAAATTGAACAATACATTACCATACTTTACTTCTCTCTCTATTTTTCTAACAAAGAGCATAAGCCATATTGAAATCATGCTACCAAATATAATTCGTGCAAAATATGCACTCCATTTAGGTAAAGAAAACTCTATGTACATAGGATTCTGTATACAATATATATAAAACTCACGAGACCATAAAAGCGAATATAGTATAACTATTAGACCTCCACCAATTATAATATATTTCCACTTAAGCACATACCTCATCATATTTGTTCGTGCCAGTATTAATCCTATCCCAAAAAATGGAATAAAAAATTTAATAAACTCGCAGCCCGGTATCAATAGGGAACTCAACGATAATAGAATCGTTGCTGCCACATAATTCCTGATACCTATTTTATAAATAATTACATATATAATTGAGGAAACAAATAAAGACGATAAAAACCAACAGAAAGTAGGCAATTTAATTATATCTCTAAGACTTGGAATTGTATAAGTTGTTAATGATAAAACACTTATAGCTACTCCCCCCATACAATATTAGGTATAATCAATCGACTAAATTGTTTTGTAATTAAAGAAATAATCGTCTTATCCATTTTTCGAGAGAAAAGATATCCACTAATTATAATAAATAATGGCATATGGAAAGAATAAATAATACTATAGAATGTATTATTAAATGAATTGCCTGCAATATATTGAATGCAATGACACCATACCACCAGAAATATAGCAATCCCCTTTAAATAATCAAAGGTAATAATTCTTTCAGTTTTCATTATTTGTCAGCTGTGAAAGTATTTTAAATAAAATATCTGCTTGATATCGACAACTTATATGATATTTATAGTCAATATTATTTTGTTTCGCAAACGACAGCTGATCTTTATTTGTCAAATAATAACATATTTTTGATGCAAGATCATTAATATCCCCACTTTTAAATACGGCACCACCTTTTGATTCATTTATTAAATCTGCTGCTCCCAAACCATTACTGACTATAACAACATTTCCGCGCTGAATGGCTTCGTTAATTCTAATACCCCAAGGCTCTACTCTACCAGGTGCCACAAGTATATCAATATGGGATAATAATTCATTGTATTTCTTCGAGTCAAGTACCCCTTCAAAAATTACATAGTCTTCCAAGTTATATTTAACAACCAACGATTTCAAATAGGTTTCTTGATGTCCTTTACCCGTTATATGACAAACATAATTTTTGATGTTTCGCCCTACTACAATACGTAATGCCTTTATCAATATATCCACACCTTTATATTTCTCTAAAAGTCCAGGACAAAGCATATGAACTTTACCATCTTGCAATTGACAATAATTATACAATGCATCTTCATTGGTATAGTAACCAAATGGATATATTTTGTTTCGTGAAAATCCTAAACGTTCAAACTGCTTCAGATTCTCCGGCGCACTACCTGATAAACAAAGAACACCACTACTATGGTAAGCAATTGGACGAACTAACCAAGGCAAATAACTTTTTATATATAATGCTTTGATCAACCTCTTCACTCCAAATGATAGATTGGAATACGCCTCACTCATATTACAAAATCTGATATTCTTTTCTATAGCACAATTAATAACACGCATCATTCTCGAAGGATATGTGATACCATTGAATACATGAAACCGATCCTTATATTTATCAAGAATTTCTCTACTCTTTGAATCCCATTCTTCATCACCAAGGACTATATGCGAACTAAATAGTTTACCTTTATCATCCCATCCCATCGACTTACGAGTGGAGCTGAGTACACCAGTAACCACAACTGCCGAATTATCTATATTTTCACAATATGATTGTAAAACATTAATCATGCCTGTACAAGGTATATTCCACCAGAAAACAATTTTCATAAATTTATTGGTTATTTGTTATTGAAATATCATATTCATCATAATACGCATATATGGCTAGCATCATATAGATAAAGCATGTCACTATAGATCCAAACATCAGAGAACCAATAAAAGATGACAAAGCAGCCACAGAAAATGCCTGAGCATATATATTCTTGTTTTGCAAGGATAACCTCAAAAGTTTCAGTAAAAAATAGCCAAGAGTCAAAATTAAAAGAACACCAACAAAACCAAAATCAGCCAATGTAAGTACAAGTCCGGATTGCACAGGGATAAGATTTCCTCCTATAGTCTGTCCAGGTACATGAAATGTATATTGTGAAACTCCCCATCCAAACAAAATATGTACTATATTTTTTTCAGATGCGAGATGCTCAAGAATTACACTTTCCTGTCTGCCATTTTCCATTTCATTCTGTGCTCTTCCAAATGTGCGGTCATATAATTGTTCTACATAACTACTTTCATTTGCCGAAAATCTATAAAGTTTTGTTTCATTTATTAAGCACCAAAAGCATACCACGATGCACAATGAAACTATAATTGTTGCCGTTTTATAAGTTAGTTTTGGAAATGGCATCAATATCATAATCAAAGGAACAGTAAGAAAAAAATTGATCAATGCCGCAGACGAAAAAGTATTTATAAGTACAAAGATACCTACCAAAAGAACCATTTGATGATATTTTTTATTAATCCTATACACACCTTGTCCTAACATAATTAATAAGATAATCATATATGGACATATTAAAAATCCTAAACTCTTTGGCTCACCAGAAACACCATAAATACGAGCTACGACTTGTCCACCCATTTCTGCTAGAGCTTCCATATTAACAGAACCATCTTGTCGCAATATTGGCATAAAGCTTATCCCCAATTTTAGACAAAAGAAATGAATTAATCCAAAAGCTATTGCAAATTCAATAGCCAAACAATACATAGGAAATACTCGTTTTACAAATCCCGGTTTCAATATTAATCCAAACAGTAACAATAACGTAGTTGTCAGATACGTATAATTTGAATTAATCATACGTATAAATCTATTTACTTGAGGCGCATATGTCCCTGGAAAAAGCACACCTATAAGATCGCCCAAAAATAGAACAATAATACAGACTAATACAATGGAATAAACAAGTTTATATGCACTGCTTTCTCGTTTATTATTTTTATAAAATAAACAAATACCCATACCCAAGGCTATAATTTTTGTAGGGAACCATATAGTAAAGGCATACTGATAACATGTTGCAAATGTCATTCCAAAAAAATACAACACTAACAACTTTTCATATTTTTTTCTAAAAACAAAATAGAATGTAAAAATAAGAAACGTGTAAAAACCTATTTTTTGAAGTAGGAACCAAATCATTTTATCAATTTTTTTATAAGCTTCATGTATTCTTTTGCGGCAGAATCATAACTAAAATTAATAGCATATTTTTTCAGTTGTTCTTTTTGTGATTTTTTATGATATAAACTTACAATAGACTGTTGTATATCTGACACATTATTAGGATCAAATAATATAGCACTTCCATTTGCGACTTCAGGCAATGAAGTTACATTAGAACAAGCTACATTGATTCCCTGTGAAAATGCTTCTATTACAGGAAGTCCAAAGCCTTCATAAAATGATGGAAATATCAATCCACTGCTATTTTTAACCAAAGTTTTCAATGTATAATTATCTTGGAATGGAATATTAATCACATCGGAATTAAACTCTTTTGTAATATTAGCCATGTATTCCGACACTTTTCCGACAAGAAGCAACTTAGGAAGATTTGGAACTTGAATCTTAGCCCTTTTATATGCTGCTATAAGATTGTATATATTCTTCCTCCTTGAAATCAATCCCCACCAAATAAAATATGGTGTATCAATTCCCATTGCCTTGTAATTCACATCAGCGAATATATTATCAAACCAAAAAGAATCTATTCCATTATAGATACATATAGTTTTATCTTCTAAATTAGGATAAAAATTCAGTACGTCATTCCTTGTATAATTTGAAATTGTGACAATTTTTGTCAATTTAGGCAAAACATATTTATAGTATATTCTATTCCAATATTTATAGAAGAGAGCATATTTATAGGTACTCATTCCTTTCAAGGTTGACAAGTCAGCTAGTGAACAAACTTGTTTACCTTTAAAACCACGAATGAATTCTATATGACCAGGATTAAGAAAGCAATCACAATCATCATCTAATTTCACATAGCGGCAAGTCAACATCCGTTTCAAAGCCATGATACGTCTACTATCACTGAAATATCTAACATCTACATTTGACAAAGAATTTATCTCATCATAAAAATATCTCAAACTTTCAGGATGGCTCCGTCTAGTATACAAAAGAACAAATTTTACATCCGGATTATTCTTAATTAGAGATAAAACCATTCCTCTGACTGGGAAACCGCTGGTATAAGCAGAAAAGCAATCTGCTGATATTGCAATCTTCATTATATTGTTAAAAAATTTTATATAGATAAGTCATTTTAGAAAGTATCTTTTGCAAAATAATACTTAAAAAAATTATCATAAGTGATATACATAACACAAGTGTAAAATCTATTATAAAATAGCCTGTTGATGATGCCAAATATTCCACAAAGTAGAAATGTATAATGTATATTGATAATGAATTTTTCCCAATTATAGATAATAAATTTCTTGCATAGTAAGGAATTTCTGTTTCAACATTTCGAATGAAATAAAACAAAAGAGAAGAAGCACATACATAACCCAAAACATGTAAGAGAAAATTTATATTTGTATCAGTATTATTATACAAGAATGTAGCACAAGTTACTAAAAACAAAGTACTACCTATCATCTTACTCATTTGTTGTATCAAATATTTTTTTATGATTACCCCGACCATAAAGCATGGAAAATACCGAGACAAATAAGAAATACCAAATACATTATCTATTGTTTCCAATCCATACTTTGAAAATATCAATAAACAGAATTCAATTATCAAAAACCCAATTATCAATACATTATTATTCAATAAGCAATTAAGTTTGTGTAGAATATAAAATAAAAGAAACATTATAAATAAACATTCAAGAAACCAATAGCCACATTTTCCAATATCAAATATAAAATTCTGAAAAGGTAATTTATAATAAATTATAGCAAAAATTGAAGCAACTATGAAAGGGCAAAATAATCGATTAATTTTTTTACAAAATCTTTTTTGTAATCAATGCATGGTTTATATGCCAAATAACCGCTGACAAGAAAAAACAAAGGTACATCAACCTTACATAGGAAAATCATACCTTCATTAAGTCTCCCACCAACATGTTGCATTACAACAAGCAGCATTGCAATTCCCTTAATAACATCTAAATAAGTCTCCCTCTGACTAATTTGCCTATCCATACTACTACAAAATCTAAATGTACGAAAAAAAGTATAGGTATTATTTTTACATATGAATGATTTGGAGCATAATACATCTTAAATAATTTTTTCTTTTTTCTTATAACTTTCCCTATAGTATATGTATCTTTTCTTGAAGCTCCCAGTGCAGCACCAACTAACTGATTTAATCCTAAAATCGTATATAAGTGTTTTATATATTTCTTATTATCAAAAGGATATTTATTTATTATTGTAGTGATAATAAAAATCAATTTAGAAGATGCTAGTATCATATTTTGTAGTGGATGCTTCTTTTTACTCAAAGAAATTACATTGTTACGATGCATATAATGATAACTTGCTCTTGCTGACAAAATAATTTGCTTTGTATGGATTAAATAATTAAGCACAAATAGATGATCTTCATGATATGATATAGATGTATCAAAGTGTAAATCAAACCTATCAATTATAGCTTTACTAAATAATTTAGAAACTGGATACCCACTTTCAAGTATCTTGTAACGTACTATAGCATCACCATAATTAACTTCATTTATAACATTACCATCTTTATAATTAAAAGCAATTTTATCTGGAAGTTTGTTATTATAATCATGCCTTAGATTACCATATACAATCGTATATTCATTTTGTACATATTTGAGCATGTTTGACAAATAATCTTCTTCTACCCAGTCATCACTATCTACAAAACAAATATAGTCCCCTTTTGCTAAATTCAGTCCAACATTTCGTGCAACACTAACTCCCTCATTACACTTATGAACAACTTTAATACGAACATCTTTAAGAGCATAGTCATCGCATATATTACTAGAACCATCATCACTACCATCATCTATTAAAATCAACTCCCAATTTTGTTCAATTTGTTTCATAATACTTTCTATACATTTAGAAAGATATTTTGCTACATTATAAACTGGAATAATAATTGATACAAATGGATCTTTCATTTTTTCTGAAATAATTTATTTAAGTCAAATAACCAATTGGCATTAATTTTATCCAATAATGATATTATAACTAAAATTAGAATTAATACGGCAACTGAAATGAGTGGAAAATAAATAAGACTAGAAAGTCCTTCATTTATTTCATGAAAATTTATGTAATTATTAACAACGTGTTTAAGTATAAGTTCAAGAATAATACCTTGAAGAATGTAAATTGCTAATGTATGTTTTCCTATATTCGCCATATATTGCAATAGTTTATTAATAGGTAATAAATAGGCGAAACCTAAACACATAAGACTTCCTGACACTCCAATTATGAGTTTATAATATACTATTACAATATCTTCAATATTATGGATATAAGGGATAGGCCATAATAAATCTATATTAAAAAAACAAAAAAGAAAAACGAAACAGATAAATGAAACTAAAGTTATTAGCTTAACGTTCCTTTGAAACCAAATATAGTTTTGACTAAATAAATAACCCATTACAAAACATGGAAACATATAACGAAGTTGAAGGAATTCTAAATGTGGAATAAAATTACATAATTGACTAATAAATAAAACAAATATTAAACCTACCTTTTTATTTTTAAAGTATTTTAGTCCTACAACAAACAATATCATACAACTAAAAAGACTTTTAAGAAACCAATAGGAATAATATATAA
>OJKY01001338.1_pt1 | contig 15161 bp, 13 predicted proteins | sample 1596571 | NCBI WGS metagenome assembly OJKY01 (sample SAMEA4350170, study PRJEB24818) | metagenome | biome: human; feature: gut; material: faeces | place: Denmark | collected 2013-09 | reverse complement strand
CTGGGCAATAAGCGCTACTCTGGTAACTCTTCCGACTCCGCCCATCTCGCCGACGAGTTCATATTCCGGCAGATCCTTGGCTATATCTTCCATTCGTGTTAAACTAGCCATAAGAGCCTCGTCGGCTCTTCTCAGTAATCCGACATACCACATGATGGTTTCTCTAACAATTGGATTATTGGGGATGGAAGGGATACCATTCTTTGCTTGAGCGTAGATCGTCGCTGCTTTACTCTCATTGGAACGGTATCCTTTTTCTTTTGCCCATTCGCGATAAGATGCGACAAATTCTGCTTCCGATTTAGCAATAATATCCTCAATGTGGCAATACCTTTCCAGGAAATCCAGCAGTTTGTCTTTACCGCTGTTTATGTCGAATCCTCCGAAAAGATCGAAGATTCCTGGCATGGTCTGCTCCAATTGACTTTGCAGCTGGAGAAGGATGCGGCTTCTTTCCTCCGAAAAGTTAAGATAAGCATCGCAGAGTCTCTTCAAGAGGAAATACTTATCTCCATTAAGATCGAATTGCGGTAACTTTGCCCAATAAGCGATTCCATATCTGGCAATATTCGTGGAGTCGATGGAGTCTGTCTTTGTGTGTCTGAAGTTCTCTGCCTTATTAAAATTAGCAACCTTCAGAGCGTTGACGACAGATACAAAAATCCCATTCTGCTGCAAGAAATAGGCTATCGACAGGTGATAGACACCTGTTGATTCCATGACGACTTTTATCTCGTCATACTTTGCTTGTACCCGAATTTCATCGACCAGAGGCTGAAGTTCCTCTTTTGTGTGCTTAACATCAAAGGGCCTGCGGATGATCTTGTCGCCAGGCGCCATGAAACACACCGTACTTTTTCTCTTGGATACATCAATACCTACACAGATCATAAGTGACCTCCTATAAAAGATATTTGTAGTTGGTAGACGCTAATCCTTCACACACTTATTACCACTCAAACTAGTTTTTTACACGAACACGGAGATAAACCTGCCTAACGCGAGCACACATAATAAGGGGAAGGCTGACCCTCTTCTCCACGTCCAGTAAACGGACCGGGGGACCGCCGTCAAGCCATCTACTCCCCTAATTATATGCAATAAGTGCAGTGGATAGGAGTGACCTATCTACTACACTTCTATTGTACTAGGTGGGCCGTATACCAGTTGGTATAGAAGTGATTCATGATAATGACATAAGTCTTAGTGTACGGGTCGGATGAGTTGCATTTCCTCAGCCGTAGGTATATAAGTTCAAGACAAATTAGAACTGATTTCTTATATTTCACATCGCAGAACTGTCCCCGGAGGGGAAAGTGCCCAGCCTATCACTTTTCTGTTGCTGGGAGAAAGAGTTGCATTTTCTAAGAAGGCGAAGCATCATCGCCTATGGTTTTCAGATAACACAGGCCTATATTTATGTCAGATAATCCTCCAATGGAATATTCCAATAGAAAAAGGGCTGTGACAAAATGTTTGCACACTTTGTCACAGCCCTCATTTGTTTTTTACTTCGTCTCTTTTGCTTCTGTTTCTTTCTTGGCCGGTTCTTCCTTGGCGGTTTCTTCCGGCGCTTTTTCCTTTGCGTCGCTGGTAGCAATGCCTTTCTTTCTGGCAGCTTCCAATGTATCGGTTCTGGTGCCGTCCTTGAGTTCGACTTCTTCGCCGTGGAAGTCTTCGCCTGTCAGTTCGTCAGCGCGGCCGCCCATTTCGGTGCCCTTCTGGCGGAGCTGCTTGATGCCTTCTTCGAAGTCCATTTCCGGATGTTCCTTGAAGTAGCCCTGTTCACGGAGTTTCTTTTCCATGCCTTTATAGGTAAAGGTGACGACTTCTTCCTGCGGGATGCGGATCTGGCCGGGCATTCTCTTTTCGAATTCCTTCCAGAATTCTTCAGAGGCTTTCATGAGGACGCGGCCGACTTTCTGGGTGCTTCCGATATCGTAGAGGAGGGACCAGATCGGACGGTTGTCCATCTTTGCGTATTCATGGAATGTATAGCGGTAGGTGACCGGCTTCATGAGCTGGTTCTTGAAGTGGTGCACGCCGTAGATTTCATCATAAGGAATGATGATTTCCTTCTTGTGGCCTACGCCGGTCTTCAGCATGTAGAGCCCATCATCTTCCAGGCGGTAAACGGTCTTGGTGAGGACGGTATCGAGCAACCACCAGAGGATGGCAATCTGTATGCCGATATCAATGACAGGAACGCGGCCGTGGACGATGCCCCAGTAGCCGGTCCAGCATACGTAGGCTGCCCAGAGGATGAATCCTAACACTGCAGGAATCATATAGGGTTTGTAAAAATAGGAATGGTCGACGAAATCTTTCGGGGATCCAGTCTGTGTGATCTTATTTGCCATGCTTCATACTCCTTTTGAGCAGCAATAAAGGGAAATCAATGCATTGATTATAACATACGGACATCTGCAGAAGCGGGAAGCCCGCATGCATCCGTCTTATCCATCATCCATTAAACGTCCAGGAAAGGGGCGGAATGCCAAGTGCCCAGAGGCCTGCTCCGACGGCATAGACGATGATGCCGATGATGAAGAAGCGCAGGCCTACCATGAGGACGCCTTTCGTGATGACAAGGATATTATGGAAATTCGGATCCATGAAGGTGTAGGGATAGAGATGGCTCTTCCCGTGGAGAACGATCGTCAGCCATGCCCTGAAGTAGACGAAGACGACATAGAGTGCAGGGTAAACCATCCATGTGATCATGGTGTACCAGTGCATTTCGCGCTTGTCTACGAAGAGAATGTAGTCGATCATCATCAGGATCGGAATGATGTAATGGAATATGTAGTTGTAAAAGGAAAAGTGTTCGTAGCTGATGTCGTTCAGCTTGTGGGTCCTTATGGCGCCCGGCCGCACGATGAGATGGTACATGAGCGACAGTGTCCCAAGGCTCGCTGCGACAGCGTAGCGGAAGTCGGCGGTATAAAGAACCGGCATGTCCACTTTCATGAGCGTCGCGCCCAGCCAGAGTACGAACAGGGTAAATGTGGAAAATGTGTAGTACTGGATTCTTGACCAAAAAACAAAAGGCGTCAGGACCTTATGCTTCATCAGGAGGATCAGCCCTATGATCAGAAGGACGAAGATCACCCAGCGGTAAATTAAAGCGACCGGCATATGCACCTCGAAAGGAAAGACTAGCGGGAACTTTCATCCCGGATCAGCATTTGGAAAATGCTTATTTCTTGTTTCTCTTTCCTCTTCTAGACTGCTTATGGCGGGCTTCAGCGCGAAGACGGCGGACTTCTTCCTTCTCACGGATCTGGTCCTCTTCCTCCTGCCTGATTTTCTTCTTCTGGTGGTAGTTGTAAATATTCATAGCCAGACAGAGAAGGATCATAACGGCAATGGCAACGGTTCTTACGTTCACACCATTTACCATAATGTTCCAAATGGCGAAAGCGACAGCTACGCCAAATAAAAGTCCACGTGCTTTCATCCTTGTGATTTCTCCTTTGCGCGGGAAGGCCGCGTTAATCTTGTAAAAAACGTTAAAAGCATATCGCTCTTATTTTAATAGTTTTTGTTCATGATAGCAATACAAATAAAAAATATATTCTATATGTCCATGAAAAAAGATCTCTGCCCGTTTTCAAAGAAAAAGGCGTTTTTAAGCCGGCATCTTTTTGAACGAGTAATCAGTCGTTTCTTTTCCGCCCTTGCGTAAGAGGGGCTTTTTCAAGCGAAATTGAGCGAAATATCTTCCGGGCAATAAAAAAAGATGCCTGAGCCCGATGACCCAGACATCTTTCATGATTGGAAATTTCCTTACTCAGGAGTTCTTGATGCCCCCATGCAGTTCCATGCTGCGTGCTTTGCAGGCCGGACATTCTCCGTCCCCGCCTCCGCAGCAGCTTCCTCCGCCGAATGTCACCTTGTAAATATGGCGGCATGCCAGGACGAAGAGGATGGCGATGGCAGCAATGACTAAGTAAACGCCAATGCTCAATGAAATCACCCTTTCTGAAATAATGGTGCTTACGCCTTCACGCCGGCTCCTTCCAGAATTTCTTCCTTCTTCTTGGGAGCAGGACGGACGATCATCCAGAGAGCTGCCAGGCTGACGACGATGGCAAGGACTTGTCCAATGCCGAAAGCGGCGCCGTAGAAGAGCCAGCTTCCGATGTTGTAAGCGACGAATGCCATGCCGTATCCGAGCATGATCTGGAATCCGATGGCAAGAGCTGCCCATTTCCTGTCGCCCATTTCACGGGCAATCGTAGCCATAGCAACGACGCACGGCGGGTCGAACAGGTTCAGGATCATGAAGGAGAAAGCGGCAATCGGTGTGAACATGCCGGCAATGCCAGCCATGAGTTCCATGTCTTCTGCATCAGCAGCGACGCCGTTCAGGACAGCAAGGGTGCCGATAGCGTTTTCCTTTGCCATTTCAGCGGAAATGACAGCGACGGCGCCTTTCCAGTCGCCCAGACCGACCGGTGCGAAGATCCAGGAAATAGCTCCGCCGAAGGCTGCGAGCATGGAGTCTTCAATATCGACCATTTCCATGGACGCATTGAATGCGGAGAAGAACCAGATGATGACGCAGGCTGCAAAAATGATGGTGCCTGCCTTGATGATGAAGCCTTTCGCTCTGTCCCACATATGACGGATGACGCCCTTCATAGCCGGAATATGGTATGCCGGAAGTTCCATGACGAAAGGTGCCGGATCGCCGGCAAAGGCAGAGGTCTTCTTCAGAGCAATGCCCGCCAGAACGATGACGGCAATGCCCAGGAAGTACATAGCCGGAGCCATGAGTACCGAGTCTGGGAAGAAGGTGGACGTGATCATGGAAATGATGACAGCCTTCGCGGAGCACGGGATGAAGGTGCAGAGCATGATGGTCATGCGGCGGTCACGCTGATCTTCGATCGTACGTGTCGCCATGACAGCCGGCACGCCGCAGCCGCTTCCGACCAGGATCGGAATGAAGGACTTGCCGGACAGGCCGAATTTGCGGAAAATGCGGTCCATGATGAATGCGACGCGCGCCATGTATCCGGAGTCTTCCAGGAGTGCCAGGAAGAAGAAAATAAGAACGATCTGCGGCACGAAGCCAAGGACGGTGCCCACGCCGCCGATGATGCCGTCGACGACAAGGCTTTCCAGCCAGTCAGGAGCGGCAATGGCTTCCATGAGGCCGGCAGCTGCATCATTGACATATTCGCCGAAGAATACGTCATTCGTCCAGTCGGTAGCCCATGTGCCGATGGTCGTGACGGAAATGTAGTACACAAACGTCATGATGGCAAAGAAAATCGGAAGAGCAAGGATACGGTTCGTGACGACGCGGTCGATCTTGTCGGAGACCGTCATCGCATGGCCGTCATGCTTCTTCGTCAGGACGCTGGAAATGATGCGTCCGATATAGGAGTAACGCTGGTTGATGATGATGGATTCGGAATCATCGTCCATTTCATCTTCGCAGTCCTTGATGTGCGTATCAAGGTGAGCGAGAGTCTTAGGATCGAGCTGCAGTGCATCGGTCGCATCATGGTCTCTTTCAAATACCTTGATGGCATACCAACGGACGAATTCCTTGTCCACTTTGTCATGGATGGATTCTTCAATGTGCGCAATGGCGTGTTCTACGCTTCCGGTGAATACGGAAGGCAGGCAGTGCTTCCTGCCGCTCTTGGCAGCCTCGATGGCTCTTTCAGCAGCTTCCTTGCAGCCCTTGCCCTGCAGCGCGGAGATTTTCACGACTTCGCAGCCCAGTTCCTCGCCCATCTTCTTGATGTCGATCTTGTCCCCGCTCTTCTTGACGAGGTCCATCATGTTGACTGCCATGACGACCGGCAGTCCGATTTCAATCAGCTGTGTGGAGAGGTACAGGTTTCTTTCCAGATTTGTACCATCGATGATATTCAGAATCACGTCAGGCTGTTCGTTGACAAGGTAATTTCTTGCTACCTTTTCTTCCAGTGTATACGGGGACAAAGAATAGATCCCCGGAAGATCCTGGATAATGACATCCTTGTGTCCTTTAAGGATGCCGTCCTTCTTTTCTACGGTGACGCCGGCCCAGTTTCCCACATACTGGTTGCTGCCGGTCAATTCATTAAACAGTGTCGTCTTGCCGCAGTTCGGATTGCCCGCAAGGGCGATTCTGATTGACATTCTGACTCCTTTCCTACCTTAAGGAAATAAATATATGAGAAAATTACTCTTCCACTTCAATGACTTCCGCTTCACTCTTGCGGATGAAAAGTTCGTAGCCGCGGACGGTCAGTTCGATCGGATCGCCCAGTGGTGCTACCTTACGGACAAAGACATCGACTCCCTTTGTGATGCCCATGTCCATGATGCGGCGGCGCGTCGGTCCGTTGCCGCCGATCTTCTTGACCTTGGCGGTCTCCCCGACTGCCACTTCCTTCAATGTTTTCATAGCTGCTCCCTTCCTCCTTTAAAAGAAAATTCTCTGCGCCATGGACTTGTCGAGAGCAATGCGGCTCCCTTTGACCTGTACGATCAGGTTGCCTGCCATGTGGCTGACAATCAAAACTTCTGCGTCCATCACAAATCCGAGCTCAGCCAGATGCTGGCGGACGTCGTCTTTCCCTGAAATGCGGCGTATCGTCACAGTCTCGCCTTCCTTGGCAAATATGAGAGGCATCATTTATATCACCTCGATGCTTTCTTAAAAAGGAATTTCTTTCCGGCTCCGCGAAGGTGCCGGCCAATCACCCCATCGTTGATTATGTCATAATCTTAATGCACGTATTCAAAATTAGTCAATATCTCAAAATAATTTTTATTAGGCCGTCCTTTTCATTATTTTTCTGTATCCCGTTTATTGTTAAGGAAATTAGAAAATAAAGTAGGTTGAAACTTTAAATTTCATATCCAATATAATTAAATTCTTACTCACTTAATTTAATTTTTTCGATATTCGTTCTTTTTATATCTAGCTTCCTAAATATAGCAGACTCCCAAAAGTGCCTTATGATGGGATAAATCCCGGGATTTCCGATATTTTCTCTCTTCCATGATGCTGCGTCCGGTTTGGGACAGGCGTCCAAAATCCGCAATAAATGTTTAGGTATCCCCTTAGAATACGCGCTTGCATACCATGAGAAAGTACTCGCCGCCCGTATGAGAAACGGCCTTTCCGCTTCCCCTTCCGCGGGGAGTTCCTGGTTTCTGATGCTGGAAACGGGGGATTTCTGCAATAGAAAAAAGGGCTGTACCAAAATGATTACACATTTTGGCACGGCCCCTTTTGTGTGGGTATATCCAATTAGAGAATTAGCTGATATAAGCGGATTGAGGGAGATGAAAACCATAAAACCGGACTTCGTCCGTGGAAATCAACCCTATCCACCGCGAAGCGGTCCCCCTTCCCCGTCTGAGAAGGCAAGCCTGGTGGTACCCTGATTCTGCTGCTTTATTATTTCTATTTTATTCCACTATTTTTATTTCCTGTGGTAGGTGATGAAGCGGTGCGGGATGTTTCCTTCGCCTTCTGTTTCTTCGGTGACGACCCAGTCTTCGGGACGGATCTCAGGGAAGAAGGCATCGCCGTCGAAGGGTTTCTCTACTTCTGTGATGTAGAGGGCGCCTGCGTACGGGAGGAGGGCTTTGTACATGTGCTCGCCGCCGATGACGAAGTTTTCTCCTTCGGGGAGGGATTCCATGAGGGATTTCACGTCGTGGAAGAGGAGAACGCCTTCGGGCGCTTTGTAGTCCTTATTTCCTGTGAGGACGTAGTGAACGCGGCCGGGAAGGACGCCCGGGAGGCTTTCGAAGGTCTTCCTTCCCATGATAATCGGATGGCCCATCGTCAGTTTCTTGAACCGCTTGAGGTCGTCGGAGAGGTGCCAGAGAAGGGCATTGTCCTTTCCGATGGCGTTATTGGATGCTTTGGCAACGATGATGGAGAGGCTCATACGGACACCTCCATGGCAATCTTGTCGTGATGCTTGTAGTTTTTAAGAACGATGTCTTCCGGCTTGAAGTCGTAGAAGTTCTTGATGTCAGGATTCAGGACGAGCTTCGGCGCATCGTAAGCCTGCGGCAGGCGGGAGAGCTGGAGGAGAAGCTGTTCCTTATGGTTTTCGTAAACATGGGCGTTGTTGATGACGTGGGTGAAAAGGCCCGGACGGAGTCCGCTCACCTGCGCGATCATGCAGACGAGGGCTGCGTACTGCGCCATGTTGAAAGGCACGCCGAGTCCCATGTCGCCGCTTCTCTGCACGAGCATGCAGTTCAGGCGACCGTCAGCGGAGACGTCCCACATGGTGAGGAAGGCGCAGGGATAGAGCGCCATGTCCGGCAGATCCTGGACGTTCCAGAGGTCGACGACCATGCGGCGGCTCTGCGGATCCTTCTTCAGCGTTTCAAGGAGCGTGTCCACCTGATGGTACTTGCCCAGCTGGTAGCCGTATGCCTTTCCGATCGTGCCGTCTTCTCTCATCCATTCATCCCATACGTGGCAGTTCCAGTCCTGAAGGACGCGGACGTCGTTCGACTGTTTCTGCCAGATCCAGAGGATTTCCTTCACGGATGTCTTGAATGCGACGAACTTGGTCGTCAGGATCGGGAATTCCTTTTCAAGGTCAAACTGCATGATCTGGTGGGGCAGCTTGTAGGCAGGCATGCCGGTGCGGTTGTCGCCAAGGGCCCCGTTTTCGAGGATATTCTTCACTATGCCTAAGTACTCTTTATCTGCAAGGCTCATGTCTCTCTCCTTACTCCGCACTCTGCGGTGATGACTTGATAATATTGATGAACGCGTCTCCGTATTCGGCGGACTTCTTCGGTCCTATGCCGCGGATGGCCCGGAGCTCTTCCTTTGTCTCAGGACGCTTCCTTGCCATTTCCGAGAGGGTGTCGTCGGTAAAGATGCGGTTGACCGGCACGCCTTTCTTTGACGCGAGGTAATTTCTGTAAAACTTAAGCTGCGCAAAGAGCGCTGCCGAGGATGGCTCCTCTTCCGGCATCTCTTCTGCAGTGTCTTCCGGTTCTGTTTCCTTGAAGATCGGATTCTTTCTCCATGTCTCGCGGAGCTTTTCGTCCTTGTCTGCTTCTTCGAGGAAAATCTTCAGGAAACGAGTGCCGTACTTTCTTAGCTTGAACTCGCCCACGCCCCTGACGGTACTCATTTCTTCAAGTGTCTTTGGAGAAATGACAGCCATGTCTTCCAGCGTGGCATCGGAAAATACGACAAAGGGCGGCACATGCTCGGCGGATGCGATTTCTTTCCGGAGGCTTCTGAGCTTGTCGAAAAGACTGCCGTGGACCGGGCTTCTGGCGGCCAGTTTCCTTTCAACGGCAGCATCCGCCATGGCGTCTTCTGCGCCGAAGGCAAGGCCGAATACATTGGCTTTCCCTTCAAGGACGTCCTCTGCCTTGTTTGTGAGGCGCAGCACGGGGTACGGCTCGCCCTCGCGGACGAGGTAGCCGTCAGCGACGTAGCTGTTCAGCGCGCTCTTGATATGCCTGGCCTTCACGAAGGACAGCTTGCCATACGTCGGGAGCTCGTCGAGCTTCCTGTCCAGCACTGCCTTCGCGCGGCTGCCCGCCAGAATGTCTGCGACAGTCGATGCGCCGAAGCGCCCGTGGAGCGAGCGGACGGTCTTGAAAATGAGGGCGGCCGTGTCCGTCACGTCCACCTTCGCCTGCCCGCTTTCGCAGTTGCCGCAGTGGCCGCAGGGCTTGTCCGCCTTCTCCCCGAAGTAGGTCAGGATGAAATTGCGGAGGCAGGCCGTCGTCTGGCAGTAATCGATCATGGCATTCAGGCGGTGGTAGTCCATCTTCTTCTGCTCTTCGTCCTGATTGCCCTGATCGATGAGGTAGCGCTGGATGCCTGAGTCCCTTCCATTGTAAAGAAGGATGCACTCAGCGCTCGCGCCGTCTCGTCCGGCTCTCCCTGCTTCCTGGTAGTACGCCTCGAGGCTCTTCGGCATCTGGTAATGGATGACATAGCGCACATTGCTCTTGTCAATGCCCATGCCGAATGCATTCGTCGCCGCCATGACGGGCGTACGGTCGTAGGAGAAATCCTCCTGCGCCTTTCGTCTTTCCTCGTCTTCCATTCCTGCATGGTATCTTCCTGCGCGGATGCCGGCACGTTTCAGAAGGTCATGGACCTCATCGACTGCCTTTCTCGTCGCACAGTAAATGATGCCGCTTTCCTTCTTGTGCGCCTTCACGTACCGGAGGAGCAGCGCTTCCTTGTCCGCATCACGGATGACGCGGAAGGACAGGTTCGGCCGGTCGAGTCCGGTGCGGAAGATTTCCGCATGAGAAAGCCCCAGGCTCTTCTTCATATCCTCTTCGACAGCCGGCGTCGCGGTCGCTGTGAACGCCGTGACGATCGGTTTCTTGGGAAGGGAATCGATGAAGGTCTTGATCTTCCTGTACGACGGGCGGAAATCATGGCCCCACTGGGAGACGCAGTGCGCCTCATCGATGACGACCATGGAAATCGGCACCTGCGCGAGGCAGTCAGTGAAGTAGGACGGTTCCAGCTTTTCCGGTGCCATGTAAAGGATCTTGATGCGGCCCCTGTACATGTCGCGCAGGCGCTCGATCGCTTCATCATAAGGCACCGTGCTGTTCACGTACGAAGCTAGGATGCCCTGCTCCGTCAGCGCCTCCACCTGATCCTTCATGAGGGAAATCAGGGGCGAGATGATGATGGACCCGTGAGGAAACATCATGGCAGGTATCTGAAAACAGATGGATTTCCCGGCGCCCGTAGGCATGATTGCCAGAATATCCTTCTTCTTCAGGATCGTGGAAATGACTTCCTCCTGTACAGGCCGGAACGAATCGTAGCCAAAATACTGCTTCAGCACTTCACCCGGCGTCATGCGCATCCTCCTTCCCCCGCTGCCGCCATGCGGCCAACAGGCTTTCCGCCTTTGTTTTTAGATCCGCGCCTCTCCTGCGCGAATCTACGCAACTTATATTATAGCATAATATAGATGATTCTTTATCTGGAAATAGAATCCATTCGTCCACGAAAAAAAGGCTGCGGCTAAATGATTTTGTCACAGCTCCTTTTGATTCAGATTTTATCTTTTGCCCGGACGGTACTTGTCGTAGACGTAGAAGAGTTTGTCTGTCAGGAAGGAAATGGCTTCCTTTCCTTCAAGGACGTCTGTCCAGTAACCCGGGATGAAGGTATCGCCGAAGCGTACGCCTTCGATAGCGCCAGTGATGGCAGCTGTCGTATTGCTCTTTCCTCCATGGTTGGCGGAAATGATGACGGCTTCGAGCGGATCATCTACAGCAATGGAGCAGTAGATGGCAATCGCCAGTGCTTCTTCTGCATTCGTTCCGTCGCCAAAGGATGCGATGGAGTCGATGTGGTCCCATACGCCTGTCTTTCCTGCCGGGCGGTTGTCTGCCTGCTGGCGGGCTGCCGACATGAGGGACAGGATCGGATCGGTCTTGTGCATCTTCGTCAGGATGGATTCCGCATAATCCAAAGATTTCGGGAATGACATGCCTTCTGCCAGGCATGCAATGATGCATGCAAGAGCGCCGGAAGAATAATATGCGATCGGATTGGAATGGGAAAGGGCTGCTGCCTTGACGGCTGTATCAAAGGCCATCTTCCCGTCGCCTGCAAAGGTGAGGCCGATCGGAACGGCTCTTGCCAGGGAGGCGCTCCCCTTGCTGTCATTCACTTTATTTTTCGTCGAGCCGCGGCCGTCCTTGGAAAAGGCTCCCAGAAGCCCTTCTTCCGGATTTCTGCGCGCGTGCATGAATTTCTCTCTGACGAGGCAGAATTCCCTTTCATGGGACTGGCGTCTCATCCAGGTCTTCTGGCCTCTTCTGGGTTCTTCACCCGTCTGGCTGTAGTACCAGCGCATATAGCTTCTGTATATACCTTCTATGATATCGAGCTTCTTGGCATCCGCCCAGAGTATCCCGTCGATTGTTGCCAGGAGTGTCTGTGTGTTGTCAGAAACAGGTGCTTTCTTTCCGTTTTTCGGATCGCCCACGAGGGTGCGCAGTCCGAATGGACCAAATCTATGCTTAATTCTGGCCACGGAGAGATTCTGCAGCGGATACCCCAATGCATCCCCGCACGAGGCGCCTATGATTGCGCCGCGAAACTTCTCTATCTCCGCCATTTTTTCCTCCTTCGATGTTTGAAATCTGCCTCTGAAAACCTTCTTTCAGACGAAAAAGCCTTCTCAGTCCTTCGTCCACATTTCCCTCTCAGGAAAATAAAAGTTCCTGCAAATGACTCTCACAGAAACTTGAGTAGTATAGAAAAAATTTAACTTATACCCGTACACTATCATATTTTCTTTATTATAACACATTTTATACTCGGGAAAAGAGATAGTATGCATAAAACAGGACTAAAAGTTCAGTAAGGAGCCGCCCCTAGTATAAGCGTCCCATAAGAAATAATCCTGCCAGAATGACAACCTGGATAAGGAGCATCCCAGGGACAAGGATGCGGAATTTCCAGTGCTTCGTCTTGTGATGGTAATGCTTCATGCCAAGAAATGCGCCAAGAGATCCGAAGCAGAAAGCGGCAAGGAGAAGATTTCTTTCTGAAATCCTCCACTCCCCCCTGATTGAACGCCTCTTGTCTTCGCCGTAAAGGAAAAATACGGCGAGGTTGATGCAGATAAGAATCACCGGAATCGCTTGTTCCATAAATCCATCCTTCCTCTATGCCTTTACTTTTATTATACTCCCCCTGAAAAACTCCCTTATATATATTTAATCATTTATACGTGTACGAATATCTTCTTCCGTGTTAAGATAAAGAATGTCTATACAAATTTACAATCTTCAAGGAGACCCTTATGGACTTATTGATGCAGTACCTTATCATATGCCCTCTGGTCATGCTGGCCGGATTCATCGATGCGATTGCCGGAGGCGGCGGCCTGATTTCCCTGCCGGCTTACATGATCGCCGGGATTCCCGTTCATCATGCGATTGCGACAAACAAGATGAGCTCGACAATGGGTACGGCGCTTGCGACATTCAAGTTTGCAAGGAAAGGCTTCATCCCCTGGAAAATTGCGCTTTCCTGCGTCGTCTGCGCTTTTGCCGGCTCGACCCTTGGCGCAAACCTGGCCCTTCTTGTCAATGCCCATATCTTCATGCTCTTCATGATCATCGTGCTCCCGCTGACTGCTGTCTACGTGCAGAAGACGAAGAGCCTCATCGTGGAAAAGGAACCGCTCTCCTTCAAGAAGACGACCATTCTCAGCATGGCCATGGCTCTTCTGATCGGCGTCTACGACGGTTTCTACGGCCCGGGCACAGGCACATTCCTGCTGCTCCTCCTGACGGGAGTCGCCCACCTTTCCATCCATAAGGCCAACGGCGTCACGAAGGCCATCAACCTGACGACGAATGTCGCCGCCCTCTGCGTCTTCCTCCTGAATGCGAAGGTCCTCTTCCCGCTTGGCATCATTGCAGGGCTCTTCGGCATGGCAGGCAACTGGCTGGGCGCTTCCTACTTTGCGAACGGCAGCGCAAGAAACGTGAAGCCGATCATCATGATCGTCCTTGGCATCTTCTTCCTGAAGGTCATTTACGAATTATTCTTTAAGTAAGAGCCTCTGCTCTTTTCGAGGTACGAATGAAATACAAATCCCCCAACATTGGCAGTTTCAAGGCGCTGCTCCCCTTCCTCATCTTCATCGCCATCTACCTTGGTGCAGGCATCTACTTCCAGATGCAGGGCGTGGACATGGCTTTCTATCAGTTCCCTTCCGTGACGGCGATGTTCATTGCCGTGCTCTCGGCCTTCTGTCTCGGAAGCGAGCCGATCATGTTCAAGTTCGGCATCTTCTCGAAGGGCGCTGCCAATGACAACATCATGACCATGCTCATGATCTACATCCTGGCGGGTGCCTTCTCCGCTGTGGCTGCTGCCATGGGCGGCCGCGACGCAACGGTGAATCTTGGCATCAGCATGGTCCCGGCACAGTACCTGACGGCCGGCATCTTCCTCATTTCCGCCTTCATGGGAACGGCCACGGGCACATCCATGGGAACGGTAGCAGCCATCATACCGATCGCAGCCGGCATCGGCGAGAAGAGCGGCATTTCCGCTCCCCTCATCATCGCGGCCTGCGTGGGCGGCGCGATGTTCGGCGACAATCTTTCCATGATTTCTGACACGACGATCGCGGCGACAAAGACACAGGGCTGCGCACTGAAGGACAAATTCAAGGTGAACTTCCTCATCGCCCTTCCGGCCGCCATTGCAACGATTGCCGTCCTCCTCATCCTTGGGACGCCGGGCGCAGCAATTCCTGACACATCGGGCGGATTCGACTTCATGAAGGTCCTTCCCTACATCGTCGTCCTCCTCCTTGCCCTCATGGGAACGAACGTCTTCCTCGTCCTTGTCATCGGCATCTTCCTCGCCGGCGGCATCGGGCTGTCGGCCGGGGATCTCACGATCATATCGCTTGCCCAGGCTGTCTGGAACGGATTTACCAGCATGAACGAAGCCTTCTTCCTCGCCCTTTTCTGCGGCGGCATTTCCGAGATGATTTCCTACTACGGTGGCATCACCTGGCTCATCAACAAGCTCCACGGCATGATCAGGGGACCGAAGACAGCACAGCTTGGCATCGCTTCCCTCGTCTCCCTTGTGGACTGTGCGACAGCGAATAACACCGTCGCCATCATCGTATCCGGCGACGTAGCCAAGCAGATCAGCGAGAAGTACAAGGTCGATCCGAGAAGAAGCGCTTCCCTCCTCGACATTTTCTCCTGCATCTTCCAAGGCATCATCCCCTACGGCGCGCAGCTCCTCACCGCGGCTGCCCTTGCCACGCAGAGCGGCGTGAAGATCACGACCCTCGATATCGTGCCGCACATGTGGTACTGCCTCTTCCTTGCCATCTTCGGCATCCTTTCCATCTTCATCCCCTACGCAGACGGCCTCTGCCGGAGGAATCCATGGGACTGGGAAAAAGGAAAACCCGTGGAAAATAAATAATGAAATAGAAAAGGACTGTGATGAAATGAAATCATTTCGCCGCAGTCCTTTTTTGTGTGGGGATAGTGAGTATATTCGATTAGAGGATTATCTAACAAATGTATTTATCGACTCTATCTGAAAACCTCAAAGGATGCTTCGCCTCTTTAGAAACTGCACCACTTTCGCCCAGCATCAGAAAAATGATAGGCTGGGC
>OJKY01001319.1_pt1 | contig 15313 bp, 10 predicted proteins | sample 1596571 | NCBI WGS metagenome assembly OJKY01 (sample SAMEA4350170, study PRJEB24818) | metagenome | biome: human; feature: gut; material: faeces | place: Denmark | collected 2013-09 | reverse complement strand
GGCCTCGTGATAGGCGGTGAGCTTGCGCTCGTGCTCGCTCACGACGCGGCTCTTCTTCTCGGGCCCTGCGATGACCTTAATCTCCGCTTCGGAGAAGTCGGACATCGTGATGAGCTTGCTGCCGCGGCGGGCGGCGAGCAGCGCCGCCTCGTTGCAGAGGTTTTCAAGGTCTGCGCCCGTGAAGCCGGGTGTGCCCTTGGCGACGGTGGAGAGCTCCACGTCCTCGGCAAGGGGCTTATTCTTGACGTGGATTTTCAGGATCTCTTCGCGGCCGCGAATGTCGGGAAGTCCCACATAAACCTGACGGTCAAAGCGGCCGGGGCGCAGCAGCGCGGGGTCGAGAATATCGGCGCGGTTCGTTGCCGCCATGACGACAACGCCCTGATTCGTGCCGAAGCCGTCCATTTCGACGAGCAGCTGGTTGAGCGTCTGCTCGCGCTCGTCGTGTCCGCCGCCGAGACCCGTGCCGCGCTGGCGGCCGACGGCATCGATCTCGTCAATGAAGATGATGGCCGGGGCGAGCTTTTTCGCCTGTTCAAAGAGGTCGCGCACGCGGCTCGCGCCGACGCCGACATACATCTCAACAAAGTCGGAGCCGGAGATCGAGAGGAACTGCACGCCGGCTTCGCCGGCGACCGCGCGCGCCAGCAGCGTCTTGCCCGTGCCCGGAGGGCCGACGAGCAGCACGCCCTTGGGAATACGCGCGCCGAGGTCGATGAATTTGCCCGGCGCTTTCAAAAAGTCGACGATCTCCTGCAATTCTTCCTTTTCCTCATCTGCACCGGCAACGTCGGAGAAGGTCGTGGGACGCTTGTTGTCGCCGCCGGTCTTGAAGGAGGCCGTGCCGAATTTTGCCATGCGGTCTCCGCCGCCGCCCGCAGAGCGGATGGAGAGAAAGTACCAGATGGCAAAGATGCCGAGCACTGCCAGCACGTAAGGCGCGAACATCGCAACATAATTAATCGAATGGTCGGCGGTGAAGTCATAGTCCTCGATGATGCCGTCGGCTTTCTGCTGCTCGATGAGCTCGCCTAAGTCATCGTAGAAGAGCGTTACGCTGAAAAGATCTTTTTTAAGCTCCGTTTTCCCGTCGATCGGCTCACGCAGCTTCATGCGCAGCGTGGTGTCTGTCACCGTGAAGGCAGAGACCTGCTCGGTTTCAAACAGCTCGCGTACCTCGGCATAGGACGGCTCGGGCTCTGCTGGCTTGCTCATGAAGCCGTAGATGCCGACAAGCACGAGCAGCGCCAGAAGATACGGCAGGAGATTGGGACGCTTGGTCTGTTGAGTCAATGGGATATCCTCCTTGCATATTCAAAAAGTGGCCGTGCCACTTTTCTGAACTGGATTTAGTTTTCCGAATAGACCTCGGGCTTGAGCACGCCGATATAGGGCATGTTGCGGTACTTCTGCGCATAGTCGAGACCGTAGCCGACGACGAACTCGTCGGGCACTTCAAAGCCCGCAAGGTCGGCGACGATGGGCTTGGTGCGGCGGGAGGGCTTGTCGAGCAGCGTCACGACCGTCACGCTGGCGGCGCCCTTGGTCATAAAGTAATTCTTGAGGAAGTAGAGCGTGTTGCCGGAGTCGAGAATGTCCTCGATGACGACAATGTCGCGGCCCGTGATGTCCTGCTGGAGATCGTGCGTGATCTGCACCACGCCGGACGAGGTCGTTGCGTTCTGATAGGACGAAACGGCGATGAACTCAATGTCGCTCTTGAGCTGGCAGGCGCGCACGATGTCGGCCATGAAGATGAACGAGCCCTTCAGCACGCCGAGAAACAGGGGGTTCTTGTCCTTCAGGCGCTCATAGAGCTCGTCGCCCATCTCCTGCACGCGCGCTTTCAGCTGTTCTTCGGAATACAGTACCTTCAGAATGTCCTGATCCATATTGCTCTTAGCCATAGCTTTTTTCTCCATTTTCTTTTTATTCGTATTTGTTGTATTCGATGCGGCTTTTCGCCGCGGAGCACACAAAAATGATTTAAAGGGGAACAATGCGCACAAAGCGAGCATCTTCTTCGCTTTGCGGCAGGAAGGAAACGTCCGTTCCCAGCCGCCACACGGCGGCGAGACGATCGCCCGCGTAGATCGCGGGCAGCGCGTCACGCTCGGGCGGCGTGATCTTTTTGTCAACGCACAGGCGCTTAACGCTGCGCGCGCCGTTTGCGCCCTCGAGCGTCAAGCGCGCGGACAGGTCACAGGGCGCAGCGAAGAGAGATTCGCCTGCGTTCGGCGCACGGAGCGAAATGCCCTCGCCGTCGGCTCTGCGCAGCAGCGTCAGCTCAAAGTTTCCCCAGTGAAGGGGAACGCCCTCCGTAAGCGCCGCCTTTTCCGGCGCGGCGGGGGAGGGGTACACCGTGAGAAAGCCATCTGCCATGCGTACGGTCGCGCCGCGCGGCAGCGAGATCTGCCGTGCCGCCGTGCCGCCCTTTTGCGCAAGGGCGAGGACGGCGCTCAGCTGGTCGCGGCCAATATCCTTGCGTCCGACGCCGAGCGCGTCCGCCATGCGCAGCAGCACACGCGCCTGCACGGCGCTGCCCGAGGCGCGGAAGGACGCAAGCGGCAGCGCGATGCTGCCGTCAGTTCGCTCTGCGGCGGCGAGGAGAGCCTCTGCCTGCCGCTCGATCGAATCGTCGAGCGAGACGAGCGAGCGCGCCGTTGCGGCGATGTGCTCGCCTGCGCGGGGGTTGAGCGTTTGAAGCCGCGGTAAGATCTCAAGGCGCAGGAAGTTCCGCGCGGCGGCGTTCGGGTCTGCGTTGGTGCGATCCTCAACATGCGGAATGTTGTGAGAATGCGCATAGGCGGCGAGTTCCGCGCGCGTCTGCTCCAGAAACGGACGAACGAGATCGCCCTGCTTTGGCCGCATGCCGCAAAGACCGTGCAGATCCGTTCCGCGGACGAGGTTCAAAAGCACCGTTTCCGCGTTGTCGTCTGCGTGATGCGCCAGCGTGAGCTGCGCATTCAGCTTTTTCGCCGTTTCGCGCAGAAAGGCGTAGCGCAGGTCGCGCGCAGCCTCTTCCACGGTCTTGCCCGTTTTGCGCGCATGGGCGCGCACATCGCCGGAACCCGAGTAAAAGGGGATCCTCTCTTCTTCGCACCATGCGCGGACGAATTCTTCGTCGCGCACGGCTTCTTCGCCGCGCAGCCGGTGGTTGAAGTGCGCGCAGGAAACGTCATAGCCCTGCTCACGCAGAAAATAGAGGAGACACATCGAGTCCACGCCGCCGGACACGGCGGCGAGCACGCGCTGAGCCTTGTTGAGATATTGCGCGCACAGCGCTTCCGCGCGCGGCAGCTCAGTCCTCTTCATGGCGGTAGTCGAGAGAGGAGAAAGTCGTATACTGCGGAGACCAGGCGAGCTCTACCTTGCCCGTTTCGCCGTGACGGTTCTTGGCGATGATGCACTCGGCAATGTTGCGCTTTTCCGAGTTTTCGTTGTAGTAGTCGTCGCGGTAGAGGAACATGACAATATCCGCGTCCTGCTCGATGGCGCCCGATTCACGAAGGTCGGAGAGCATGGGGCGCTTGTCCTCGCGCTTTTCGTTCGCACGCGAGAGCTGCGAGAGACACAGCACGGGGACTTGCAGCTCCTTTGCCATGATCTTGAGCATACGGGAAATATCGCTGACGACCTGCTGGCGGCTCTCGCCGCTGTAGCCCTTGGTGCCGGAGGAGGCCATCAGCTGCAAGTAGTCGATGACGACAAAGCCCAGGTTGTCGATGCGGCGGCACTTGGCGTTCATATCCGCCGCCGTGAGCATCGGGTTATCGTCGATGAGAATATTGAGCCCGGAGAGAACCGAGGCGGCGTTTGCAATGTTGACCCAGTCGGCCTCGCGGAGGTTGCCCGTCACGAGCCGCTGGTTTTCGACCGTCGCCTGATTCGACAAAATGCGCGTGACGAGCTGCTCGCGCGACATTTCGAGCGAGAAGATGGCGACCGCCTGCCCGCTCGTGCGGGCGACGTTCAGCGCAAGGTTCAGCGCCATACTCGTTTTGCCCATACCGGGACGCGCGGCCAGCAGCACAAGGTCGGACTTGTTGAGACCGTTCATCCGGTCGTCCAGCACGCCGAAACCCGTGGGAAGTCCCGGCAGCGTCCTGCCGCCGTTGGCGCTCAGCTCGCTTAAGTGATCGAGCACGCCCTGCAAAACAACGCCGATGTTCGCCATGCTCTGCGCGCTGCGCCCGCGGCGCACGGCGTAGATCTTCTGCTCTGCCGCGTCGAGCACGTTGGACGCGCCGCCCGTGCCGTCCTGCACCATGGCGGAGATTTCCCCCGCCGCGGTGTAGAGCGCGCGCAGCAGCGCCTTGTCGCGCACGATGCTGACGTACTCCATCACATTTGCGCTCGTGGGCGTCACGTCCATGAGCTGGGCAAGATACGGGCGCGTGGTGTTTTCATCGTAGGTGCCGTTTTTCTCCATTTCGCCCGCGACGGTCACGCCGTCGATGGGCTTGGAGTAGACGAACATGGAGTAGATCGTTTCAAAGATCTCGCGGTTCTGCTTTAGGTAAAAATCATCGGGACGGAGCTGCTCCATCACGTCTTTGACGCAGTTTGCGTCGATGAGCATCGAGCCGATCACGGACTGCTCCGCCTCAAGAGAATGAGGCATCTGCCGGTAGAAGATATCCTCCACGGGAAAACCTCCTTATTGCGTAATAGTGCGCGTTCTTACTCCTCGCTCACGCTGACGGAGAACTTGGCGCTGACCTCGTAGCCGAGCTTTGCCTTCACCTCGTAGGTGCCGTAGGCCTTGATGGGCTCGTCGAGCACGATCTTCTGCTTGGGCACGTCGAGCTGGTACTGGCTCGCAAGGCCCTCGGAGATCTCCTTGCTTGTGATGGCGCCGAAGAGCTTACCCTCCTTGCCGCCCTTGGCCGTGAGCTTCACGGTCACGTTTTTGAGCTTGCCGCCCATTTCAACGGCGGCCTGACGGTTCGCGGCCTCCTCGGCTCTGCGTGCCTTTTCCTTTAAGTTCATGGTGTTGATGGCGTCGGCCGTGGCGAGCACGGCGAGCTTGCGGGGCAGCAGGAAGTTTCTTGCGTAGCCCTCGGCTGCGTCGATGAGCTGACCTTTCTTGCCCTGACCTCTGACGTCCTGTGTTAAAATGACTTTCATGTGTATGTCCTCCTTGTGGGGTGATTTACGTTGTGGGGAAGAGCGTTACTCTTCCATATATTCGTCGATGGCGTTGAGCAGACGCGCCCGCACCTCGTCGACGCTGGCATCGGCCACCTGGCCGCCGGCGGTAGTAGAGTTGCCGCCGCCGCCGAGCTTTTCCATAATGAACTGTACGTTGATCTCGCCGAGCGAACGCGCCGAGAGGTTCACGCCCGTGCCGTTCTTGAACAGCACGAATGAGGCGTGAATGCCCGAGAGCGTCAGAAGCTCGTCGGCCGTCTTGGCGGCGGTCACGCGGTCGATCTCCTTTTCGACGGCGGCAACGGCAATGTCGCCGTTGACGAGTTCTGCGTGGCGAATGATCTCATAGCGCTCGATCATGCCGGCAAGGTCGCTCTGGAAGAAACGCTGCACGTCCGACGTGTCCGCGCCCGCGCGGCGCAGGAACGCGGCGGCTTCAAATGTGCGCCCGCCGGTGCGCATGGTGAAATTCTTCGTGTCGAGCACGATGCCCGCAAGCAGTGCTTCGGACTCTGCACGCAGAAGATCGGTCGGGTCGGCAAGATACTGCAAAAGCTCCGTGACAAGCTCAGATGCGCTGGAGGCGTAGGGCTCGTGGAAATTGAGCGCGGCGGATTCGATATAATTGGCGGCACGGCGGTGATGGTCGATGACCGCCACGCGGTTGCAGGCGTCGAGCAGCTGCTCGGATTCGACAAGGTCGGGGCGGTTGGTGTCGACCACCACGAGCAGTGCACCCGGCTGGGCGGAGATGAACGCATCGCTTCCGGAGATGAACACATCCTTATATTCCGGCAGGGCTGCAAGCTTGGCGAGGATCGGCTTGGCAACATTATCCTCCATGTCGACGACGATCTGCGCCTTTTTGCCGCGCTTGCGCGCAATGCAGCAGATGCCCGCCGCCGCACCGACGGCGTCCATGTCGGCGTGCTTGTGTCCCATGACAAAGATCTGGCCTGCGTCGGAAATGAGCTCACCGAGGGCGTTCGCCATCACGCGGGATTTGACCTTTGTGCGTTTTTCGGTGGATTTCGACTTGCCGCCGTAGAACTCGAAGTCGAGGCGGTTGCGCACGACGACCTGATCGCCGCCGCGCGAGAGCGCCATTTCAATCGAGAGCATGGCGTTCTGGTAGAGCGTTTCGTAATCGTCCACGTCCTTGCCCACGCCGATGGAGAGCGTTGCGGCCACGCCGTCCTCAGTGACGACGCTGCGCACGGCGTCAAGCACGGAGAATTTGCCTTCGAGAAGCTTTTGATACTCCTGGTCGGTCGTGACGAGCATGTAGCGGTTGCGGTCAAATTTGCGCAGCAGACTGTGGGAATCCTGAAGCCATGCGTTGAGTTTTTCGTCGATGGCGGCGAGCACCGCGCTGCGCGACGCTTCGCTGCCGGCCTTCATCAGCTCTTCGTAGTTGTCGATCACGATGACCGAGACAATGGGGCGGCGGCGCTCGTTTTCTTCGCGCAGCGCGTCCTGCTCGGTCACGTCCGTCCAGTAGGTGGTGGCGAGCAGACCCTGCCCGCCGCGGCGGGCGGATGGATGACTCAAATTGCCGAACACGCGGAAGTGGCGCTCGCCCAGCATCACCGTTTCCGGGCATTCACTCTTGCCCTCCAGCAGCCAGTGGGTGGGAAAGTCGGGCAGAACATCGTCGATGCGGTTGTCGAAGAGGTCCTCGCGCACACCGGTAAGCTGCATGAAGCTGTCGTTGCTCCAGAGGATCTCCTGCGTGTCGGGACGAAAGACCATCATCGCAAACGGCGCCGAGAGCATCGAGGCCTTGTCGGCGGTAGTCATATCATCGGTCATATCGTCGATGTATTTGCGAATGCCCTCGCGGCGCTTCTGCGCCGTGTGGCGGAAGTACCACCAGAGGAATGCCGTTGCCGCAGCCTCGCAGATGGCGAGCGGAACGCTCACGCGCGTTGTGACAGCGGCGAACGCAAAGCCAACGATAAAATACAGCCGGAAGCTGGGATCCACCAGCTTGCTGATCCTTTTGTTCTTCATAAAAAGCTGCCCTCCCGTCCAGGTAATAAGCCGTGCGGCTCAGCGCAGGGAATAATTTGTTCCATTATAACACGGCTCATAGAGCGGTGACAAGGTAAAGTCACCACATTAAATTAAAAATCTGTCCTTCGACAAAAATGTGGTATACTTTTTACACGGAATGTGCTATACTACTTCGCATACAGCAGGAAAACGTGAGGTATTTCTGCCCACGGGTCTGTTTTTCTTTGGTTTTGGCTGCGGCTTGTCCGCGGTTTTTATAAAAAAGTCCATATGGGTCTCCTTAAGGCGCCGCAGGTGCAAATGCTTCGTGATGCAGGGCGAAGCATGCGCACGGACGTCTCTTCTGCCTTGCGCCCTGTTGACCCGGACAGAAAACAAATTCAAAACAAATCTATCGTTTTTTATATTTCAAACGAATCAAAAGGAGTTGAACCAGCATTGGCTGAACAGTTGAAAATTATCCCTCTCGGCGGTCTCAATGAGATCGGCAAGAACATGACCGTGTACGAGTACGGCGGCGAGATCATCGTGGTCGACTGCGGCATGGCCTTCCCCGGCGACGATATGTACGGCATCGACTGCGTCATTCCCGACGTGAGCTATCTTGTCAAGCACAAGAACCGCATCCGCGGCATGTTCATCACCCACGGGCACGAGGATCACATCGGCGCGGTGCCCTATATCCTCAAAAAGGTGAATATTCCCATCTACTGCACGCGCCTGACGGCGGGACTCATTCGCCTCAAGCTCGAAGAGCACGGCCTTCTTAAAACCACGAAGATCGTTACGGTGGAAAGCGGCATGACCGTCAAGGCCGGCAAGTTCAGCGTGGAGTTTATTCACGTCAACCACTCGATCGCAGACAGCGTGGCTTTCGCCATTCACACGGGGCTCGGCACCATCGTCCACACGGGCGACTTCAAGATCGACTCAACGCCCATCGACGGCGAGGTGATCGACCTTGCCCGCTTCGGCGAGCTTGGCAAGCAGGGCGTTCTCGCGCTGCTCGCGGATTCAACGAACGTTGAGCGCCCCGGCTACACGATGAGCGAGCGCACCGTGGGAAGAACCTTCAACCGCCTCTTCCAGGGCTGCAAGCAGCGCATCATCGTCACGACGTTCGCCTCCAATGTCCACCGCATCCAGCAGATCATGGACGCGGCGGCGGAGTGCGGACGCAAGGTGGCCGTCACCGGCCGCAGCATGGAAAATGTGACGAAAGTCGCCATGGATCTCGGCTACATGAAGCCGCCGAAGAACACCGTCGTCGACATCAACAAGATCAAGTCGATGCCGCTGGAAAAGCAGGTCATCGTCACCACTGGCTCGCAGGGCGAGGAGATGTCCGCCCTGTACCGCATGGCCTTTTCCCAGCACAAGCAGATCGAGGTCGGCCCCGGCGACCGCGTCATCATCTCGGCTTCCGCCATTCCAGGCAACGAAAATACCGTTTCGCGCGTCATCAACGAGCTCTTCCGCAAGGGCGTGGAGGTCATCTACGACCGCGCGGATATGCTGCACGTTTCGGGCCACGCCTGCCAGGAGGAGCTCAAGATCATTCACGCGCTGACAAAGCCCAAGTACTTTATCCCCGTCCACGGCGAGCAGCGCATGCTCCAGATCCATAAGGATCTCGCCCTGCAAATGGGCATGGACCGCAAGAACATCGTCATCTGTGACAATGGCGACGCCGTCGAGATCGGCGCGCGCTCGATGAAGTGCGTGCCCGGCTATGCGCCCGCGGGCGAGGTGTTTGTCGACGGCTATGGCGTCGGCGACGTCGGCGCGGTGGTGCTGCGCGACCGCAAGCACCTTGCAGAGGACGGCATGGTCGTCGTCGTGCTGCCGGTTTCCGCGCAGAACGGCGACCTGCTCGCAGAGCCGGAGATCATTACGCGCGGCTTCATCTATGTCAAGGATTCCGAGGAACTCCTGCAAGATCTCAGGAATCTCACGATGTCCACGGCGGAGGCGTTCCGCGGCAAGCGCGGACGCGACATGAACGAGCTCAAGGGCGCGATCCGCAGCGCCGTGAGCAACTATCTCTTCAAGGCGACCAAGCGCAGCCCCATGGTGCTGCCAGTCATCACGAGACTTTAAGACTTCAAAAAAGCGGCTTTGCCGCTTTTTTGAGGAGGAACGCAGTCCGCTGCGCGCATAAAACGCCCGCCATCGGCGGGCGTTTTCCACACTTGCGGCCTGAGAAGTGTAAATTGTCACGCGCATGTCGTGACAATTTACGATTTGAATTGATTTCGCGTCTGCGGACGCGAAAGGTTGCGGTGCGTTGAAAGGGGCAGGGAATGCAAATTTTGCATTCCCTGCCCCTTTTTTCTATTGACAGACTGCGCGCGGTGTGATAGCTTATCGGTAGACGATATATCGGCTGCCGTTATATCGGAGGACGAAAGGAGAGATGCGGCATGGGAACGACGGCACTGACCGAAGCGGTCTTTTATATCCTGCTCTCGCTCGATGCGCCGCTGCACGGCTACGGCATCATGCAGAACGTGGAGCATTTGAGCGGCGGGCGCGTGCGATTGGCCGCGGGAACGCTCTACGGCGCGCTGGCAACGCTCACCGAGCGCGGCTGGATCGTGTCGCTCGGCGATGAGAGCGAGGGGCGCAAGAAGGAATATCAGATCACGCCCGCGGGCCGCGAGGCCGTGCGCGCGGAGCTGAGAAGACTGCATGAGCTGACGCAAAACGGCGACAAGCTGACAAACGAATGGAACTGAGAGGAGAGAGCCATGTTTGAAAAGATCATGCCGCGGATGTTTGTCTACGCCTATGACCCAGAACGGATCGAGGAAATGCTCGACCGCAAGTCGCGCGAGGGCTGGCAGTGCTATGAAGTAGGTCCGTTCTACTGCTTCCACCGCGGCGAGCCGGATGAGTACGAATACCGCGTGCAGGCGACGAAAAAGAAAGAAATGGAGCGGCTGCAATATATCAAGGGACTGCGCGAGCTCGGCATCGAGCATGTGGGCACGGTGGGAGAGTATCTGATCCTGCGCAAGAAGAAAGACGGTACGCCGTTTGAGCTGTATTCTGATTTGGATTCGTTAATGGCGCAGATAAAGCGCGTGCGGCGCGTGCTGTGGAGCGGGGCTGTGATGTGCCCGTTTATCGCGTTTGCGGAAATAGTGCCGCTGATCGGCAGGCTGTATCGGCGCTTTCAGACCGGCGGCTATGCAGAGCCCGTAATATATATACCGGCCATCGCGTTGATGGTGCTGCTTTTGATAGGACTCTGCATCTGCGCCGCGCAGTGTATCCGCGCATTGTGCCGAACGAGAGAAAAGCTTAAAAAGCTCGAAGCTGAGCGTGTGATTCAGGAGTAAGGTATCTTGCAAAATGCCGCCGGGCGTTGTACAATATCTCGTCGAAAGAAACAACGACCGGGAGGAAAGCCGACATGATCCAGGATATCGAGCCGAAACATCTTTACAACGAGTGGAAGAAGAACGCCGTGCCGAAAAAGAGCAGCGCCGTGGTGCAGTTCCGCGGGCAGGATCTTCTCTGCCGCATCGACGAGAACGGACTGAAATTCCCCGTGCGCTCGATGTTTGCGGAGCCTGACGAGGCGTTTACCTACCTTTTTGAACTCGACGGACGGGAGTATTACCTGCTCTTTGACGAGAAAGAGCGCACGATCGAGGGCTATTCCTATCGGGGCATCGGCCTTTTCCGCACGGAAAAGCCGCAGGAGCTTGCCTACGCCGCCGTGAGCGCGTGGCATCTGTGCTCGTGGTATCGCAGCGCGCGCTATTGCGGCTGCTGCGGAGAAAAGCTCGTCCACGACGAAAACGAGCGCATGATGCGCTGTCCCAAGTGCGGCAACATGATCTTCCCGCGCATCAACCCCTCGGTCATCGTGGCGGTGACGCACGGGGACTACCTGCTGCTCACAAAGTACGCCAACCGCCCCGGCGCGCAGCGCACGGCGCTTGTCGCGGGCTTCACCGAGTTTGCTGAGAGCTTTGAGCAGACCGTGCAGCGCGAGGTGATGGAGGAGGTCGGGCTCAAGGTCAAGGACCTGCGCTATTACCGCTGTCAGCCCTGGGGCATCAGCGGCAACATCATGATGGGCTACTGGTGCAGACTCGACGGCGACGACGATACGATCCATCTCGACAACTTTGAGCTGGCGGACGGCGCGTGGGTCAGCCGCGAGGAACTGCGAGAGAACTATACGGGCAACGGCATCGCCCTCACCTCGGAGATGATCGCCGAATTTGCCGCCGGCAGAGACCCCTACAGCCTGGAAGCGAAAAACTAAAACAAAAAACGTCTGTCTCGACCGAGACAGACGTTTTTTCTATGGATTTCAGATGAGACCGACTGACAGCAGACGCATATTGTCCCATTGACAAAGCTCGCGGAGCGCTCCGCTTTCGTACTCGTACAGCGTGCACGGATCCCACCAGTTGACATTGAGCTTAACAAAGGCAAAGTAGCGCTGGCCGTTCACGACGATGATCTGAAAATCGAAGATCGCATGGTCGATCTGGTCCGCGGCGGCGTGCATCATGGAGAGCATCGTCTCATTGGGGGTGACGGTGTTGCCAACGGAATCATAGAGCGTGGTGGCGACAAGCGTGTTGACCCTGTGAGAGTGAAGCGCGGAGGTGTCAAAGTCTGCGTAGTCTGCGGTGTAGAAGACCGCGCTGTCGGGCGTAAAAGCATTGCAGCGGCGGCTTTTTCCGCTTGCATAGACCGTTTCATAGACGTAGGCGGCGTCCTGTTCGCTGGCGGATTTCAGCGCGACGTGCAGGATCGGTTCATCGGGCTCGCTTCGGATGAAGAGTAGCAGCGCAAGACACAGTGCGAAGCTGAGCAGCGCAGCAAATATGCGTTTCATCGTAAGCCTCCTTGCGATCCGACGCTCAGAAGAGCGCGGGGACGTAGTCGACCGCGTCGGTGATGCCGCCCGCCTGACCGGCGAGCGACAGCTCGAAGCGGTAGACCGGTTGATAGAAGCCCTTGGAATCGGAGAGGTAGTCGAGCGTGCAGGAGCGCACCTCAATTTGCTGGACGCTTTGCGCGAACCACGCGCCCTCGAAGCTCTTGCCCGATTGCAGTGCGGCGAGCGCCTGCGCGGGGGAGAGAATGTCCTCTTCGCGCACGGGCGCGAGCGTGGTGATGCGGTTTTCAAGCCGCGAGAGCGTCGACTGACTGTCGTCCTGTGCGCTGAGCGCACAGGTGAGCGTGCCGTGGAGGAAGCCGCCCTCCGTGGGGAGAAGATCGGCGGAGAACACCGCGCGGTAAGAGGAACCATACGGCAAAAGCGTGAACGCGGTGTCGGCGGGAACGGGAAAACCGAGGCTTTCGAGCGTTTCGCGCAGGAGTGCTTCGGAAACGTCCTGCGGGGGAACGTCCCAAACGGGAGTGATGTCTTTGCCGAGCGAATATTCCCACGTGCCGTCGTGCAGCGTGACGTTCAGAAAATCGCCGGTGGAGTGGTTCATGTAGAGCGCGGTGTCGTCGTAGTAGTCAATGTCCGGAAATTCGACGCCGTGCGCGGCGGCGAATTCCGCGGCGAAGCGATCCGCGTCCGCGTTGCCGAGCGTCTGAGATCGATAGACCCGGGCGGTTTTGCTGCCTTCATCGAGCGCAAAGTCGACCGACCAGCGGACGGCGCTCAAATCCGCCGTCGTGAAGGAGGCATCGCGCAGGTTGCCGTAGGGCTGCGCGGCGTAGGAGATGAAAATGGCGGATAGTGCGAGTGCGAACGCGGCGGGCAGCGCGCAGTAGCGCGGCCACGTTCTGCTCTTTTGGCGCAGTGCGAGCACAAACATCGCCGCGCACCAGCCGAGCATCGCGCCGAGCGTGTTGGTGAAGAGGTCGTCCACGTCGCACATGCCGCGCCCAGTGAAAAGCTGCGTCAGCTCAATGAGGAGCGAAACGCCAAAGCCCGCGCCGAGGGCTGCGTACCACTTGCGAAACGGCTTCCACAAGAGCGGCAGCAGCACGCCGAGCGGGACGAAGAGCGCGATGTTGAGCAGCACGTTGAGCCAAATTTGCAGCGTGAAGCGCTGATACGCCTCGCGCCAGGCGCGGAAGAGCTGCAAGTTCCACTGCCGCGCGGCGAATTCGCCCGACTCGCTGCGCAGCAGCGTGACGAAGACTGTGACCGCCGCCCAGCCGACGAGCAGCAGCGCGCAGACCGCCTTTCCCCACGGGAAGCGGCGGCCCTGCCTGCGGCAGACGGCGTAGCAGACGGCCAGAATAAGACCGCAGACGAGCGCGGCGGGCACGGCAAAGCGCATGCCGCGCTGCAGCAGATAAAAAAGATAGGAAACAAAGTCGTGCATGAGATCCCTCCCGATTTGATTTCTCAGTTGGTTTCACCGTTCGCGGTTTTGTCCTCTTCGATGCGCTCGCGCACGTCCGCGCGGAAGGTGAGCCACGCATCCTCGTTTTCCACATAGTATTTGGGGCAGATCTTGCCTGTCACGTCGTAGTGTCGAATGACGCCCACGTCAGGGTCGAGGTCAAAGGTCTCGCAGAGCCACGCGACGAGCGCTTCAAGGCTTTCCATCGTCGCGTCGTTAAATTTGCCCGTCTCATCGGCGTGGCAGACCTCGATGGACACGGTGTAGTCATTCGCGCTGTTGGAGCAGTAGGCGATCTCCGTCAGCGGCACGCACTGTAAAATCTCGCCGTCGAGCCCCACGACAAAATGCGCGCTCGCGTAGGTCTCGTGCGTCAGCGCGAGATTGGCGAAGAAGCTGCGGTTCGCCGCGGCGGTCGTGCCGGGATTGCCGACATAGTGCACCACCACGCCGGATATTTCCCTGAGCGGCGTGCCGGGACGAGAGTATTCGTTTGTCGGAATGTAGTCGACCGTGACAAAGTCCGGCACGCTGACATTCGAACCGGGGAGATTCCGGTGCGCGAGCGCATAGCGCAGCTTCACGCCGCCGAGAACGAGCAAAACGAGCGCGAGCAGGACGAGAAATGCTTTCTTGTTCCCGGTGCGGCGGCGCTTGCGCCGCCGCTTTGTTTTTTCTGCCATGTCAGTTCACACTTTCCGTGGTGGAAACGTCCTCTGTGGCGGGGAGAGTGTGAATGCCGTCGTCGCTGGGCGGCGTTACGGTGTTGGAGTTCAGCTCGGGCAGCAGTTCATTCAGTACTTGCAGGGTGTTGGGCGTCGAGCCGTTCACCTCGGGGGCGAGCGTATATACCTCCGGGCGGCCTTTTTCGTTGGTGGACTCAAAGTACAGCTCGAGCCAGAAGGAGATGGGGGGATCGTACTGGTATTCCTGCACGGCGAAGATGTCGCTGCTGCCGTTATCGGAATCCTGAACGTCCTGCATCAGCGCGGCGTAGACCTGCCCGGCCTGCGCGGCGGTGAGGGCATAGTCCTTTGTGTTGGAGTTCTCATCATAATAGTAGCAATAGCTGTCGAGGAAGCGCGGCGTGTCGCCGAGGAGCTCGTAGCCGTAGCCGAGGACGCGGCGGAGCACGGACTCTCTGCACATATAGAGCGCGTTCACGCGCGCCGTGACGGACGAGGGCACGGTGAGGTCGCTTCTCCGCAGGTAGAGCGAATAGGAGCGCGAGAGCTGCGAGCCGTCCTTGAGGTAGTAGGTCAGGCGCAGGGAGAAGGGTTCGATGTCGTCATAGTCGCTCTGGGAGAGTGTGCCCGTTTCCCACGCTTTCGCCATACGCGCCTGCTCGTTCCGGTTTTTGACGATGGCCTGGTGCGCCGCGGTGAGGCGGCGGATGGTATCGGCGTCGTCGGTCGTGACGTTCGTCATGCCGGAGAAGGTGTAGTAAACGGATTCGATCTCGCTCTCGTTCGGCACGTGCTTTTCATAGCCCGTGAGGTCGAAGCTCATCGCAACGCCGAGCAGCACGAGAGCGCCCGCGACGATGACCGCGCCCTTTGCGCCCGCGCGGAAGACGCGGAAGCTCTTTTTGACGAGCATTTCGGCGACAAAGTAGCCCACAAGTCCTGCTGCCGCCATGCAGAGGATCGTGCCGGGCAGGGAATCGTTGCCGCTCGAACGGTACTGGCCGAAGAGGAAATAGTAGAGGAACTGCCCGAGGGCAACGGCGGTACAGAACGCCACGCCGTACTTGAAGATGGGCGTCGCCCACGGGAAGGCGACCGTCGAGCCGGTCATCTCGCTCT
>OJKY01001313.1_pt1 | contig 15349 bp, 10 predicted proteins | sample 1596571 | NCBI WGS metagenome assembly OJKY01 (sample SAMEA4350170, study PRJEB24818) | metagenome | biome: human; feature: gut; material: faeces | place: Denmark | collected 2013-09 | reverse complement strand
GTTGGCGACCATCATGCCCTCGTCGTAACACCTCACGGGCTGCAACCGGTCGGGTTCGGTTCCGACCTCGACCCAGCTGCGGCAGGGGACGTTGGTGATCCACATGACCGTCATGGCGTCGGCGGCGGGGTTTTGCAGGTAGGCCGGCGTGCGGAAGACCTCTCCGGCGGCGGCCGGAGGGGTCGGGGGCATTGCGGATTCTTTTTCGCCGCAGGAGCCGTAGACAAAGCCGGAGAGGCTGAAAAACAGAAATAGGGGGATTGCTTTCATGTGCTTCGTTATTTTTGGAGTTTGGGGCGCGCGGCCTCTTTGTTCCAGACGACCTTATAGGGCGATCCGGGGGTGATTTTCACCTCGCGCCTGTGCATGTTTTCGACGCTGACCGTCCGGCCTAGGACTTCGCCGATGAACTCATTGCCGGAGATCGTCACGTTCCGGCAGGCATCGACCGTGATCCCGGCCTTGCGCGGATGCCACGGGCGGAAGTCGTAGCTCCGCTCGATGGTGTTGCCGCTGAAAGTCAGCCCGTCGACCGAGGTGGCGAACAGGATCGGATAGTCGGCCGAACAGAAATGGTTGTCCTCGATGCGGATGTTGCGGTGGAAGGGGCGTGACGGGTCGGGTTCCGGAATCTCGGGCAGGATCGAAATGACCGCTTCGGTGAACTGGTATTCGGACGATAGACACGAGGCGTCGAACCGGTTGCCGCGGATCAGCACGTCCCGGACGGCGCCGCTCTCGTACCAGTAGTTCGCGTCTCCGGCGATCAGGATGGCCGAACCGCTGGAGGCGAAGAAGTTGTTCTCGACGACGACCTTTCCCGGTGTGGAGATCAGCAGTCCCCGCGCGCGGTTGCTCAAAAGGCGGCAGTTGCGGATCTCCACGTCGGGCGTCCAGGTCCGGTTTTCCAGCGCCATGCCCGCCCGGATTGCGCGGGAGAAGGGTTTCTCGGTTTCGAGGATGAATTCCCGCTCGTTGAGTCTCGTAAACGATTTCGTCGCATTCTCCTCCTCGGTGCACATGGTTTTGTTGTCGATGAATCCGACCCTGTCGCCCGGGACGGCCCATCGCAGGCCGACGCTCATGGATTCCATGAACCGGCACTTCACCTCGGTCGGCGAGAGCACCTCGGTAATGCGCACGCAGGTTCCGTGGATGTTGATCGGGTCGTCCATCAGGTACTGCCATTCGCAGTCGTTCACGCGGATACGGCCTTTGCAGCCCATGGCGTGAATGCCGTCGTCATGGCCGCTGAAATAGCGTCCCTTGGCCTTGTTCGGCACGACGTCCACGTTGTCGAAATCGAGGTTTTCCGCATACTGGCAGAGGATTCCGAGTCCGGCCGTGTGGTGGATCGTGATGTCGCTCAGCGAGACGTTCCGGCTTTCGTTGATGAAGATGCCGGCATGGTCCCGCTCGCCGTGCCGGAGCACCAGGATGTTGCCCACTTTCGGATAGCGTCTGAAACCGCCTTCCCGCCGGACCCTCACGACGCCCGGAACCGGTTCCGTCGCCCGGTATTCGTTCCATTTACTGCCCAGGGCGCGGTCGCCGTTCTGGATGACCCCGGTGTAGACGTCCAGCTCCATCATCCGCGTCACGGGGCTTTTCCAGCCTTCGCCGACGAAGACGAGCTTGCCGTTTTCGAGGATGTAGGGGTATTTGGCGGGGTCGATACGCAGGTCGAAATAGTCGGTCCCGATTCCGGTGACCTCGCCCTGCCCCATCAGCGGGACGTCCCAGTCCACCGTGAAATTTTTCAGAACCGCATTGCTGCAATTATCGAGTGTGACGGGCTGGATGCGGTCGTGCATGATGAACTCCGACCCGCCACCGTCGAGTGTGATCCCGTCCATTCCCTCGAAAAACACCGCCAGGCGTTTGGGGTTGATGTCCGTGGTGTTCGACTCGTGGTAATCGCGTTCGACGGCATGCTGGGGCCAGAAATCGTAGCGGCCTTCGGGGAAGTAGAGCACGCTTCCGGGTTTTTCCCTGCACCGCTTTACGGCTTCGTTGACGAACGGCGTGGCGTTGATCCGCGAACCGGGCCGAAGCCCCAGCTGTGTGATCCGGATCGTGTCGCCGGCCGGCGGCGCGGCGTTCGCCGACAAGGCCAGAAGCAACGACAGGGATATTGTTCCGATGTACTTCATTGTATTCGGGTTTTGGTTTTCATAAAATCAGGACGAGGGGTGCGCCCCGGGGCGTTGCATCCCCGGCGGACGCACCTCTTGTCTGAAAATCGGGTTTTTACCAGCCCGGATTCTGTACCAGGTTCCTGTTGCTGGAAATATTTTCCGCGTCGATCGGATAAAGATAGTGTTTTTGTTCGAATATCTTGGACGTCTCGATGGACGGCATGATCGTCAGGTAACTGTCGTACGGCTGCACGTTGGTCGTCGTGAAGCCCGTGGGGAAGCAGTTCCAGCGCTTCGACGGCTCGGCGAAAGTCAGGTGGGCGATTTTCCACCGCCGGGCGTCGAAATAGCGGTGTCCCTCGAACATCAGTTCGATCGTCCGCTCTTGGCGGATGATCTCCCGGTAGTCTTTGCCGGGAATGCCCTTCCACGCATCGTCGATGCGCGGCACGCCGACGCGGTCGCGGATGTCGTTCATGTATTGCAGGGCCTGCCCGGCGAGCGTCCCGTGGTATTCGACGTATGCCTCGGCGTAGTTCAGGTAGAGTTCCGTCATCCGGACGAGCGGCCATGCCCAGTCGATGCGTCCGGCGGAGACCGAATTGTTCGGGAAATAGGAGTTCGGATGCACGGTCTTTTTCACCAGATAGCCGTTGATCGTCTGCATGTCCCGGTTCGGGTCGTTGCCCATCGTCAGCTTCGTCGCGGGGTGCTTTTCGCCCATGCGCAGGTAGAGGGTCCAGTTGCCCCGCAATTCGTAGTCATGCGCCCGGTCGTAGGCGATGTCGGCGTAGAAGCGGGTTTCGCGCCCGAGGTGCATCTTGGCCGTCCACTCCCCGTATTCGTCCTGAACGGGATCGTAGCGGTGCGGATAGTCGAACTCCGGGTCCTTGTCGATCGGAAGCCCGTTTTTGGTCAGGAAGGTCTCGACCATCCGGAACGAGGGCGAAACGCCGCCGTAGGGGACGCTCACGGAGTTGTTCGTAAGCCCGCGGATGGCATACATCTGCTGGCTGTTCACCGGCGAGCGGGAATCGACCCAGATCATGTCCGGATTGTCCGATATTTCGCGGGGAAGCGTCGTGACCATGTTCCGGGCCGTCTGATAGGCGACCTCCTCCGGCGTGAGCGACGTTCCTTCGGACTTGAACCGGAACAGCTTGTATCCCTCCTGCTCCGCGGCGGCTATCGCTTCCGCGGTCGCGTCGAGGGCCGCCTTCCATTTCTCCTTGTCGTAGGTTTGGCTGATGAGCTGCTCCCCGTTCTTGTTCCTAAAATCGGCGTAGTACTCCGAATTGCCGTTGAAAAGCGGGCTGGCGGCGTAGAGCAGCATCCGCGACTTGATGGCCAGGGCGGCGACGTAGTTGGCACGGCCCATGTCCAGCGCCGAGTAGGCCCGCGAGGCCTTCAGCTCGCCGGCCGCCTCGTCGAATTTCCTGGCGATCCAGCCTACGCATTCGTCGTAGGGACGCCGGGTCGGGTAGTAGACCTCCTCCGGAGCGTCGTTCGGGATGATCCCCTCGACGAGGCAGATGGGACCGTAGAGCCGCAGGAGCGAGTAGTGGAAATAGGCGACCAGGAATCTCGCCTCGGCTTTCCACCGCGCCTTTTCGCCGTCGCTGGCGTTGGGAACCCCGTCCACCATGTCGATGAAGGTGTAGCACTGGCGGATGCCTCCGTAGAGGTCGTAGGCGGCGCAGCGCGAGGGCTGTTTCTTGCTTTTGTGGTGCGACCAGTAGTTGTAGAGCGGCTCTGCGGCCGAGATCTGTCCCGTGTGGGCGGCTTTGGCCCAATGCCAGTCGGTGCCCCACTGGGACGTGAGGGCCACTTCGTCCCCGGCGCCCCACACCTGCGGCTCGCCGTTGAAGTCGTTCGAGGCGGGCAGGTAGCCGTAGCATCCGTACAGGAACTTCTCGGCGGAGGTCCGGTCCTCGAAAACCTCCTGGAGCGTACCTTTCTTTTCCGGTTCCAGGTCCAGGTAACTGCATCCGGCCAGCACGAGGCAAAGCGATAATAGGATATATTGCGGTTTCATAATTCTTCGGTCGTTAAAAGTTAAACTGCGCTCCGATGTTCACGATCTTCTGGAGCGGGTATCGGAGTCCGTTGCCCCGGTTGGCGCTGGACGACTCCGGCTTGTTGTCGTAACCGCCCAGTTCGGGGTCCCAATGTTTGAAGGGCGAGAACGTCAGCAGGTTGGCCCCCGAAAGGTAGACCCGCATCCACTTGAACGAGTAGCCGATTTCGAGGTTTTTCAGGCGCAGGAACGCGCCGTCGCGGAGCCAGTAGGAGGAGAGCACCTCCGTGTTGTCGCGGCCGTCGGTGTGAGAGAGGCGCGGATAGGCGGCCGCGGGGTTCGGGTTGCTCTCCGACCAGTAGTCCTTGGCGACGAACCCGAGCACGTTCTTGTGGTAGACGCCGAACGGGTGGATGTCGTTCATGTAGATCGACACCTTCGAGACGCCCTGGAAATAGACCGAGAAGTCCCACCGCTTGTATTTCGCCGAAAGCCCGAAGCCGTAGACGATCTGGGGAATGTACGGGTCGCCGATGTAGGTGCGGTCGTACTGGTCGATCTTCTTGTCGCCGTTCAGGTCCTTGTATTTGATGTCGCCCGGTCTGACGTTGGCCATCACGGCCGACTGGTCGGGGCTGCTGTCGATGTCGTCCTGATCCTTGAAAAGCCCCAGTGCGACGTAAGCCGGCCCGATCCGGTTCATCGGACCGCCGCGCTCGTACTGGTAATCCCATTCGTAGTCGGGTTCGTCGCGGAAGATCAGCGTGTTTTTCGCGTAGGTGAACGTTCCCTTGAAGGTCAGCAGGAAATCGGGATTGAAGACATGGTTGTATTCGAGCGAGAGGTCCACGCCCTGGTTCCGCGTCTTGCCCATGTTGGCGAACGGCGTGGCGCTGCCCATGCCGACCGTCGCGGGAACTGTCTGGCGGGTCAGCAGGATGCGTTCGCGGTTTTCGCGGAAGAAGTCTGCGATCAGCAGGAACCGGTTGTCGAACAGACCGATTTCCAGTCCGATATTCTTTTTCAGCGAGGTCTCCCATGTGGCGTAGGGGTTGCCGTAGCGGGTTATCACTGCGCCCTTCATCGAACTGTTGAATGCCGGGCCGAACGAGTAGCTCTTGCCGTCCATGGTCAGGTGCGTGTAGCCCTGGAAGCGTTCGCTGGTGAGCGAGTTGCCCACCAGACCGTAGGAACCGCGCACTTTCAGCAGGCTGACGACTTTGGTCAGCGGCTCGAAGAATTTCTCGTTCGAGAGGATGTAACCCAGGGCGATCGACGGGAAGAATCCGAACTTTTTCCCCTCGACGAAGTTGTCGCTGCCGTTGTAGGCGAAATTGAATTCGGTGTAGTAGCGTCTGTCGAAATTGTAGGTCAGGCGGCCTGCGATACCCTGGTTTCTCTCTCCGAGTGCGGCGTTGTAGTTGTTGCTCGCGGGATTGTTGCGGAAGTAGCCCCGTTGCAGGTAGATGAACTGGGCGTTCACGTCGTGCTTGCCGAACTCACGCTGGTAGTTGAGCATGATGTTGGTGTTGGTGAGGCGGTCGCTGGAGTTCGAGTTCCGCGCCACGGCGGCGTTGCTGCCGTTGGTGTTGATCGAGCGCAGGTCGTAGGTGTAGCTGCCGTCGTCGTTCTTGACCAGCGTGTTGGGGTCGATCTCGAAGTAGAACGGCGAGATGTATTTGCCCGTCGAGGTGCTGTTGAAGACCTTGAGCGAGAATTGCCCCGTGATGGAAAGCCCCTTGGTGATGAAGTCCAGCTTCTGCTCGAAATCGAGCGTTCCCATCGAGGTGGTTCTGAACATCTCGTTGACGCCTTGCGCCAGCGAGGCGTACGGGTTGGCGTACATGTTGGACTGGGGACCGCCCGATTTGTTGCCGAAGGGGATGTAGTTCATCTCCCCGGTCTGCGGGAATTTCACGGGAAACTGCGACGGCGAGGCCCACATCACCCGGCCGAAGAGGTAATTCACGTCGTTGAGCGGCCCGGTGTAATCCTGCACCTGGATATTCAGTTTCACGCCCACCTTGGTGGTTTTGGTGAGCTGGCTGCTGACGTTCGACTGGAACGAATAGCGCAGGTTGTGGATGTTGTTCTTGAAGGGGTTCTCCGGAGCCTGCTTCAGCAGGCCCGATTCGTTGGTGATCGACGCGCTCATGAAGTAGGTCACCCGCTTGGCGATGCCGCCCGAGACGTTCAGGTTGACCGCCTGCGTGTAGGTCTGCCGCTTGAAAAGCTCCTTGTACCAGTTGACGTTGGGGTAGACGTAGGGGTCCAGCTTGTCGATCGTTCCCTGGATCGCCTCCTCCGAGAATTTCGGCTCGGCCCCGGGCGTGCGCGCTTCGATGGCCTCGTTGAACATCCGCATGTACTGTACGCCGTCGGCGAGTTCGGGAATCTGTGTGGGCATCGACATGCGCCCCTCGACGCGCAGGTTGATTTTCGGTTTGCCGCCCTGCCCGGTTTTCGTCGTCACGATCATCACGCCGTTTGCGCCGCGCGATCCGTAGAGCGCCGTCGCCGTGGCATCCTTGAGGATCGAGAAATTCTCGATCACCTCGGGGGCGAGGGCGTTCAGGTCGTACGAGGAGCACTCCACGCCGTCGATCAGGATCAGCGGATTCTGCGCGGCCTCGGCAAAGGTGCTTACGCCGCGAATCCAGAAATTCGCTCCGTCGGCGCCCGGCTCTCCGGACTGCTGCACCGAGATCACGCCGGCGATGCGGCCTGCGAAACTGTTCGTGAGGTTGGCGGCGGGCATCTTCATGTCGGAGGTCTTGAACGACTGGATCGCGCCGATGACGCTCTCCTTCTTCTGCTGGCCGAACCCGACCACCACCACCTCTTCCATCACCCGGTTGTCCTCGTCGAGGACGATGTTGCAGATGCTCTCGGCCCCGGGCGTGATCTCCTGGTTCAGATAGCCGATGTAGCTGTAAACGAGCGACGCATGGAGCGGGATGTCGATCACGTACGTACCGTCGATGTTGGACGACACTCCGATCGTCGTCCCCTTCACGATCACGTTCACACCCGCCAGCGGGTTTCCCTTGGCGTCGGTGACCGTGCCGGTGATCCGCTTGGTCCCGGGTTGCTGCCGGACGGATTCGTTCTTTTTCGCGGCGCTTTTTTCCGGCTTTACGATGAAGATCTGGCGGTCCTTGATTTCGTAGGAGTTGTCCGTCGATCGGAAAATCTGGTCGAGGACCGTTTCGATGCTCCCGTTTTTCACGTCGACCGAGACGCTGCGGTCGACGTCGACGATGTCGTCGGAATAAAAGAAAATGTATTCGGTTTTTTTCTCGATCTCTGCGAACACCTCCTTTACGGGTTTGTTTTTGGCGTTGATCGATAAAAGAGTGGCTTTCGGAGCGGCTGCGGCGGCATTTGCCGGCCACATTCCGAGCGTCAGAAACAGGAACGCCATCCGTACCACCCACAATTCCCGGCGAAATAATGATTTCTTACAGCATGACTTATTGTTATTATTCATACCTTTGTAGGGATTTAATGGTTAATTTTTAGCAGTTTAACGGTTAGATCGCAGACCGGGCGATAGTACCAGTATCGTCCGGTCGTTTTTTCGGAATTCGGTTTTATCTCATAGGCTCTTCGGTTTTTCGGGGTTTTAAGGTTGGGATTCAGTCGTTTTTGAGTACGATGATATACATGTCGTCTCCCACGTGCTCGCAGACTACCGGCAGGCTCAGGCTCAATCCGAGCAACACTTCGTCGAGGTCGCTTTTCAGGTCCAGTTTGCCGGAGCAGGCGAACCCGCCCGTTTTCTCGCTGCAAACGATCGAGACACCGTAATAATCGGACAGAAGCCGGGCGACGTTTTCCAGCCTCTCCCTGTCGAAATAGTACAATCCCTCGATCCACGATGCGTATTTGCGGACGTCGACTTCTTCGACGCGCGTCTCTCCTCCCGCAGCTTCGTACATCTGCTTCGGTTCGAGGACCCTCTTGTTGCCGCCAGCCTTGTTCGCGACCCGTACGGACCCTTCCACCAGGACGATGCGTTCGAGTTCCCCTTTGTCGTATGCGCATACGTTGAAACGGGTTCCCATGACCTCGACGTTCAGCCCTTTGGTCCGCACGATGAACGGGCGGTCGTCGTGCACGACGTCGAGGAAAATCTCGCCGTCGACGTAGATTTCCCGCTGCTTGCCGGTGAATTCCGCCGGATAGACGATCCGTGTATTGGCATTGACCCACACTTTGGTTCCGTCGGATAGGGTGAGGCGCGACATTTTGCCTTTCGGGATGATGAGCTGGTTGTATTTGGCCGATTCTTCCTTGGGTATCTGCGACCGGCTGACCGTGATTTTCGAATCGTCGTAGCGGATTTCGGCCTCCTTGTCCGTGATGACCACGGTTTTGGCGTCCGACAGGATCAGTTTGGCCTCCCTGCTTTCAGTGGAGTCGGCTTTTGCGCAGGCGTATTCGCAGATTTCGACATGCCGCGTCACGTCGTCCGACGGCCACAGGGCGAACAGCATCAGGACCGACGCGGCGACGGCCGCCGGGTAGAGCATGTATTTCCGGCGGGGGCGCCGTTCCGGTTTGTTCAGGCCCGTTTCCGCGACGATGTTGTCCCATAGCAGGGAGATCTCCCGGTCGGTAATGAAAGGCAGGATTTCGTTCGAGGATTCGATATACCTCCGGGCGACGAGATATTCGCTGATATTGGGCGGATCGGACGCTACGAAGTCCTGCCAGAAAGCGGTGCTTTGGCGTACGGGACTTTTCACCGATGCAATGAAAAAATCGTCCGATAGGAAATCTTCGAGGGTAAAGAGTTTATAGTCTTTGTTGTCCATCCGGGCGCAGTTTTATACAGTAAACACCGCGGCTCGGATTTTATAATCACTTTTCCGGAAATTAATTCAAATAATTTGTGCGGATTCGCTTCAAAGCCCGTTGGATGGTGTTCAGGACAGCCTGGTAACTCATATTCATGACGTCGGAAATCTCGCTGATGCTGAGATTGTCGATATACCGGTAATGCACGGCCCGCTTTTGCTGCGGCGTGAGGGTCGACATGATTTCGGCGACCCTGTTCTGCATGATCGCCTCCTCTTCCCGGATTTCGATTATGCGGGATGCGTCCTCACAGGCCTGCTCTTTCGCCTTTGCGTCGGTGTCGGAATCCCCCCCCCCCTCCGAATCGGGCTTTGTCGCGTTTCAGGACGTTTATGAGGCTGTTGCGGAGCGCCGCGAACAGGTAGTATTTGATGTTGTCGGTAGGGCGCAGGTTGCTTCGGTTGGAGTATATCTTGACGAAAACATCCTGGATGCAGTCTTTTACCAGTTCCCGGTCGTCGGTGAACTGGGACCCGTACATAAACAGCACACGGACATATCTCTCGAAAATATACGCATAAGCCTCCCGGTCTCCGTCGAGAAACCGATTCCATAAAGACGCATCGTCCTTGTCTCTCTTTATGTCCATGTTTTACACGCCGCGAAGCTTTTTGGGATTGTATTCCGGGGGCTATTTTCCATTTTCAGCGCACAACCTGTTTACAATGTTCGCAAAAATTCCCGTAATAAACAAGCGATTCGGCATGAACATCTGAAATGTCCTCCGATTTTAATGCCGTTCGGACCGTCGTGGACTTGTTGTTTCCTTCGTTTGTACCATGATTCCGAGTCACAAATAGGCACTCGTACGGAGCACCTGAAGCCGTTGCCGATAATACCGGATCGTGGTTTGCGGCAATTATTTGCCGATGCAGAATTTCGAGAAGATGTTTTGCAGGACTTCGTCGGGGGCGATGGCGCCGCGGCCTGTGATGGCGCCGAGTTGGGTGATGACCTGGCGGATTTCTTCGCTCAAAAGGTCGGTCGGAAGGCCGTGGGCGAGACCGTCGAGGGCTTGGCCGAGCGCCTCGCCGGCCGCCGAAAGCGCCTCGTAATGGCGGCTGTTCGAGACGACCGGGTCGCCGTGGTAGAGCGCTTCGGTGTCGACGGACTCACGCAGGGCGTCGCACAGGGCGTCGATACCCTCGCCGTGTTTGGCCGAAATACCGACGGCACCTTCGGGAAGCCGCCAGGCTGCCGGGGCCTTGTCGGTCTTGTTGACGACGGTCAGGAGTTTCTGGTCGGGACGGAGCGGGAACCCGGGAGCGGGAACCGGACCCGTGAGCGTCGAGGCGTCGACCATATGAATGACGATCTGCGCCCGTCCGATGCTCGACATCGTGCGTTCGATGCCCATGCGTTCGAGCCGGTCGTCGGTCGAGCGGATGCCGGCCGTGTCGAGGAACCGGAAAAGCACCCCGCCGATGTTGGCGCACTCCTCGATCACGTCGCGCGTGGTTCCGGCGATCTCCGAGACCATGGCCCGCTCCTCGTTGAGCAGGCGGTTGAGCAGTGTCGACTTGCCGACGTTCGGTGCTCCGGCGATGGCTACGGCGACACCCTCCCGGATGGCGTTGCCCAATGCGAACGAACTGCGCAGGCGGTCGATCTCCGCGGCGATGCGCTCCATCGTCCCGCGTAGCGCCGTCCGGTCGGCGAACTCCACGTCCTCCTCCGAGAAGTCGAGTTCCAGTTCCAGCAGCGAGGTCAGGTTCAGCAGTTTTTCGCGCAGCGATTCGAGTTCCCCGGAGTATCCGCCGCGCATCTGCGTCGAGGCCAGCGCATGCGCCGCCCGCGACGACGAGGCGATCATGTCGGCCACGGCCTCGGCCTGCGAGAGGTCGAGTTTCCCGGCCAGGTAGGCGCGGATGGTGAATTCGCCCGGCTGGGCCATGCGTCCGCCTGCGGCGGTCAGCAGCCGGAGGATTTCCGGGACGATGTAGGAGGAGCCGTGGCACGAGATTTCGACAGAGTCTTCGCCCGTGTAGGAGTGCGGGGCGCGGAAAACGGTCGCCAGCACGTCGTCGATCACGCGGTCGCCGTCGGCTACCGTGCCGTAATGCACCGTGTAGCCCTCTGCCTCGGCGAGCGGCCGCCGGCCCCGGAATATCCGGTCGCAAACGGCGAAGGCTTCACCGCCGCTGATGCGGATGACGGCAATGGCCCCTCCGGCGGCGGTTGCAGGGGCGACGATGGTATCGTGATCGGTGTTCATTACCTGCCTTCGATGCGGAGCCGCTGCCCGATGCGGAGTTTGTGGGCGCTCTTGAGGCGGTTCCAGCGCATGATCTGCGCCGTGGTCACGCGGTAACGGCGGGCGATGGCCCCCAGCGTGTCGCCTTTTTTGACCACGTAGACCGACCCGCTGCGCTCCTGGCGTTTCTTGTCGATGTTGGCCGGGTTGATGTATTCCTTGAGGTACATCGAGTCTTTGGCGTGGATTTCAGGCTCGTGGGCGATGTATTGCATGACATACCGCTGCGGCAGGACCAGCGTGTAGGGCTTGGTCGTGGCCGGGATGATGTCGAGCTTGTACTGCGGATTGAGTTGGCGCAGGGTCTCGATCGGCAGGTCGATCGTCGAGGAGATCTGCTCCAGGTGCATCAGCTTGTCGATCCGGACGGTGTCCACCGAAAGGGGAATCGGGGCTTCGGTCGGCTCGATGCCGTGCAGACGGTGGTAGGCGTAGGCGTACGACGCGCCGATGAAGGCCGGTACGTAACCGCGCGTCTCGCGGGGCAGGTAGTCGTATATCTCCCAGAAATTCTTGCCTCCCGAACGGGCGATGGCCTTGTTGACGTTGCCCGGGCCGCAGTTGTAGGCGGCGATGGCCAGCGACCAGTCGTTGTAGATGGCGTAGAGGTCTTTCAGGTAGCGGCACGCGGCCTGCGTGGCGCGGTAGGGATCGCGGCGTTCGTCGACCAGCGAGTTGATTTCGAGTCCGTAGCTCTTGCCGGTCGTGGGCATGAACTGCCACAGCCCGACGGCGCCCATCGGCGACACGGCCGTGGGGGAGAGCGCCGATTCGATGATCGGCAGCGCGCGCAGCTCGACGGGAAGCCCCTCGCGGAGCAGCTCCTCCTCGATGATCGGGAAGTAGTACTGCGACATGCCGAGGATGCGGCTGATCGTGCCGTAGCGCGAGTTGGTGTAGCGGTTGATGTAGCCTTTTACGATGCTGTTGTAGGGAAACTGGATCGGCGATGCGAGGTCGAGCAGCCGCCGGGAGTAGACCGAGTCGGGCGTGCTGTCGGCCACCTCGGTAGAGTCCTCCAGGATGTACTGTTTGAAAAATTCGCTGTACGCATCCTGCCGCTGGCGTTCGCGCCATGCGGCCAGCAGCGAGTCGGTCTGTTCGGGGGAGAATCCCAGCGTCATGTCGTTGACGACGGGTTCTTCGGCCGGGGCGGATTCCGGCTCGGAAACGGGAACCGGTTCGGCCTCGGCCTCGGGAACGGGCGCCGGGGCGACGGTTTCGGTCTTGGCTTTCCTGTCGCGTTTCTTCTTGCGGGGGCTGCGGTCGAGGGCCGACGCCGAAGCGGCGACGGCAAGGAGCAGCGCTATGGTAAGGAGTTTCTTCATCGTCTAAAATTTCAGGCTCAAATTGAAGCCGAACACCGGGCGGTTGCCCCCGAGGGTGGGGACGTAGGTGTAGTCGACCAGCGGTTCGAGGTTCATCGAGAGGTCGTCCGAAATGTCGTAGTCCTTGAGGTGGGCGTCGACATGCGCGTCGACGATCTGCAGGACGTACAGCGCACCCGAGAGGATGATGCAGAGGTCGCGGTTGCGGCGGTAGTTGTTGCGCAGGTTGCGGATGAACGAAGCCGAATAGCGTCCGTGGAACTCGTCGGTCGGTCCGTCGGGATATTTGTCGGGATTGCGGTCGTAGTCGCTCAGCAGGTTGTAGGCCTTCTTGAAACGCTGGTAGCCGCGGTTGTTCCAGTCGATGCAGTAGATCATCGAGGCGAATCCGCCGATGACGAAAGGCACTTTCCAATAGCTTTTGTTGTAGATCTGTCCCGCTCCGGGGAAGATGCAGGCCAGCGTGGTGGCCTTCTTGACGCTCGACACGTCGTTGGTCGAGTAGCTCACGGCCGCGTCGCCGATGAAGTAGATGTACGAGGCGATCGTGACGCCCAGGTAAACCTGCCGCCGCGTGTTGCTGCGGATCATCTTGGACTGGAGGGCGTCCAGTTCGGGCGTGCGCGAGAGGTTCACGTCGGTATAGGACTCGAACTGGCGTTTGAGCGGCTTGTAGGTCTTGTTTTCGTGGATGTAAAGTCCCAGTCCGGTTCCCACCAGTCCGTAGAGGATCGGCAGTTTCCAGTACTGTTTGTTGTAAATCTGCCCGTAGCCGGGGACCACGGTCGAAATCCAGCACACCTTCGAGAGCGACATCGAGTCGCTCATGAACCAGCCTTTTTTGTAGACCTTGGGTTTGGTCGTGGTGTCCACGCCCCGCTGCGCGGCGTCGAAGCGCGCCAGGGCGAGCGAATCGAGGTAGTGCCGGTCGTCGGAGCGCAGGTCCGCGACGGCCGCGGAGTCGGCGGCGTATTCGACGGCGGCGATCGAGTCGATCTGCCGCACGAGACCCGCCAGACGCAGCGAATCGCGCCGGCCTTTGAGCGAATCCGGTTTTTCGAGCAGTCCGCCGCGGACGACCGTGCGCGCGCCGCGGTGGAGCTGTGCCCCGGCGGGCAGTCCCAGCATGAGGGCTGCGACGAGGAGCAGGAGTCTGAACCGGATTGTCACCATATACTAATTAGGAGCGTTTAGCGAAACGTTCGATGAACTGCTCGATGTCCCTGTCGTCCGTGAAGCCGATGACGATCTTGCCGCCGCCGTTTTTCGCGCGTTTGATCGAAATTTCCTGCGAAAAGAACTTTTCGAGCTGCTCGACCAGTTTCAGGTAGCTTTCGGGATACTCTTCGTCCTCCACATTCTGTGCCTCTTTGCCCGGAACTTCGGAGAGCGCGCGGACCAATTCCTCGACCTGGCGGACCGAAAGGCCTTTCTTGATGCACTTTTTCAACACCCGCAGCTGCTGGTCGGCGGGCGCCCCGGCGATGGCTTTGGCGTGTCCCATCGAGATCAGCCCCTCCTTCAGGGCCAACTGCACCTCGTCGGGGAGTTTCAGCAGGCGCAGGTAGTTCGACACCGACGAACGCTTCTTGCCTACCTTCTCCGACAGGGCGTCCTGCGTGAGGTTGCACTCGTCGATCAGGCGCTGCATGCCCAGCGCGATTTCGATGGCGTTGAGGTCCTGCCGCTGGATGTTCTCCACGAGGGCCATGGCGTGCAGGTTCTCGTCGTCCACCTCGCGGATATAGGCCGGGAGGGTCTTCAGGTCGGCCCTCTGCGCGGCCCGCCAGCGGCGTTCGCCGCTGATGATGACGTATTTGCCGCCGTCGCCCTTCTTCACCGTCACGGGCTGGATGACGCCCAGCTGGCGGATCGAGTCGGCCAGTTCGTCCAGAGCCTCCTCGTCGAACTGCGTGCGCGGCTGCGTGGGGTTGGGTATGATGTCGGCGATTTCGATTTCGGCCATCTGGCTCATCGGTTTGAGCTTGGCATCCACGGGGTCGCTGCCGAAAATGGCGTCGAGTCCGCGTCCTAATCCCTTCTGTTTCATATCTGTATTCGTTTATTTGCTGCGTTTGCGGTTGCGTTTGAGGAACTCCCGGGCCAGGGCCAGGTAGTTTTCCGAGCCGACGGCCCCGGCATCGTAAAGCATCACGGGTTTTCCGTGCGAGGGGGCTTCTCCCAAACGGATATTGCGCTGAATTATTGTGTCGTAGGCCAGGGGGCCGAAGTGCTCGCGGACCTCGGTTACCACCTGGTTGTTCAGGCGGTTGCGCATGTACATCGTCAGCAGGAAGCCCTCGATGTCGAGGTCGGGGTTCAGTCCCGACTTGACCTTGCGGATGGTGTTGAGCAGTTTGGAAAGCCCTTCCAAGGCGAGGTATTCGCACTGCACGGGGATCAGCACCGTGTCGGCGGCCGTGAGGATATTGACCGTGGTGTAGCCCAGCGACGGCGAGCAGTCGATGAAGATGTAGTCGAACTTCCCGCGCACCGAGTCGACGATGCGTTTCATCACGTGGTGGGCGTTCTCCATCTTCGGCAGTTCGGTGTCGGCGGCCACCAGGTCGATCGACGAGGGCAGCACCCAGAGGTTTTTCACGTCGGGACTTTGGAGGAGCACTTCGTCGGCCTGTTTCTGTCCGGCGATGCACTCGTAGATGCCTTCGAGGTTTATGTCGAAGCCCAGTCCGGAGGTGGCGTTGGCCTGCGGATCGGCGTCCAGCAGCAGCACCTTCTTGCCCAGCAG
>OJKY01001310.1_pt1 | contig 15391 bp, 12 predicted proteins | sample 1596571 | NCBI WGS metagenome assembly OJKY01 (sample SAMEA4350170, study PRJEB24818) | metagenome | biome: human; feature: gut; material: faeces | place: Denmark | collected 2013-09 | reverse complement strand
CCCTTCGAGGAGTATACCACTAAACTTCTGACGGCAGCGTCAGTGGTTTATACGCTCAAGATCATCCCGAAGGCGATCATCGTGAAGAGCATCGACGAACCGCCGCGGGAGATCAGCGGCAGGGTCTGCCCCGTCTCGGGAATCAGATTCACCGTCACCATGATATGCAGCAGCGCCTGGCAGGTTATCAACAGCGCAAGCCCCAGCACCAGCAGTCCCGGAAAGGCGGTTCCGCACCGCCGGAATATCTCGATTCCCCGGAAGAAGACCCACAGATAAAGCATCAGCAGCAGCACGGCCAGGATAAATCCGTACTCCTCGACGAAAAAGGCGTAGGCATAATCGCTCTCGGGGTGGATCATCTCCACGCGCATCGCGCTCTGCCCGGCGCCTTCGCCCAGGATGCCGCCGTTGTAAATGGCGATCATCGAACGCTCCGTGTCGGAGAGGTGTTCGATGGGCTTCTCGGTCTGCGACTTGGTCCAGAGGTGAATCCACGTCGAGACGCGCCCTTCGGCGGTTTCGCTGCGCCCGAGGTTCAGCGTCATGATGACGACGATGGCCGCAACGCCCCATCCCACGAGCTTGACCAGCTCCCCGAAACGCACGCGGCCGATGAGCATCATCACCCACGAAGCCAGACACACCAGCACGGCCGACGAAGTGTGCGCCGGAAAGATCACCATTGCCGAAACGACGACCGGCAGCAGAATGGGGCGCGCACCCTCGCGCCAGATTTTCCGCTGCACGTGCGACGAACGCCACGTCCAGAACTTCCACGTCGGCACGATGCGGATTTTGTCGATCTTCGACTGCCGCCCGGCGAGCTGCTGGGCGAGAAACAGCACCGTGGCGACCTTCAGCGCCTCGGAAGGCTGGAACTGGAAGGGGCCGAGCGGAATCCAGCGGGCCGCGCCGTTGGTCGTCGCTCCGATGAAATAGACGGCGACGGTCAGCACCACCGAAAGAAAATAGGCCGGCCGGGCCAGAAGATTGTAAATGCGGCAGTTGATCTTCTGCACGGCGACCATGATCAGCAGGCTGACGACCAGCAGCAACAGCTGCTGGCGCAGGAAATGCGCCGTCGTGCGGGCCGTGTGGGCGTCGTAGGCCATCTTGGCCGTCGAGGAGTAGACCACAAGCACCGAGATCACTGCCAGCGCAGCGACGATGATCCACAGCACGCGGTCGCCCGTAAAGAGGCGGAACCCCGATTTCCCGGCCGCCCCCGTCCCGCAGGCACACTCCTCGCCGGAGGCCGCGTCACCGCTCCCCGAAGTCCGCCTGCTGCCGCGCGGCACGGCGTCGCGCGCCGCCTCCGCCGTCGCCCGGTCGTCGTATCTGCTCTCGTCACGCACCATCGTCTATGCTTTTTCTCCGACCCAGTTCTTGAACAGTTCGCCTCGGTTCTCGTAATTCCGGAACAGGTCGAAACTCGCACAGGCAGGCGACAGCAGCACCGCGTCGCCGGGACGCGCCGCGGTCTTCGCCGCCGTCATGGCCGCTTCGAGCGAATCGGTCGAAACCACCTCCGGAACCACGCCCGTGAACTCCCGGAGCAGTTTGGCATTGTCGAGACCCATGCACACCAGCGTGTGCACCTTCGCCCGGGCAAAGGCCTTCAGCGGTTCGTAATCGTTGCCTTTGTCCGTCCCGCCGGCGATCCACACCACAGGACGCGTCATGCTCTCCAGCGCATAATAGACCGAATCGACGTTCGTGGCCTTCGAGTCGTTGATCCACAGCACGCCGTCCTTTTCCGCCACAGGTTCGAGCCGATGTTCGACGGGCGCGAAGGCGTAGAGCGATTTGCGGATCTTCGCCGGGGCGACGCCCGCCGCAAGGGTCGCGAGGGCCGCAGCCATGGCATTATAGGCGTTGTGCAGCCCCTTGATCTGCAACTTTGCGGTGTCGATCTCCACCGACGCCTTCCCGGCCGTTGCGGTGAATTTCCCATCGCAGAGAAACGCGTCGCCCGCACCGCTGGCCACGGCATTCTTGGCCGCGAAGGGCAGCTGGCGCATCCTCAAATCATACTTCGGGAGCTCGTTCCAGATCACCTCGTCATCGCCCGAGTAGACGAACCAGTCGCGCGAAGTCATGTTCTGCGTAATCCGCATTTTCGAATCGGCGTAATTCTGAAAACAGTGGTCGTAGCGGTCGAGATGATCGGGCGTAATGTTCATCAGCACCCCGACATGCGCCCGGAAGCGGTACATGCCGTCCAGCTGGAACGAACTCAACTCCAGCACATACCAATCGTAGTCGCCCGTAGCGACCGACCAGGCGAAACTCTCGCCGATATTGCCACCGAGCGCCACGTTCATGCCCGCGTCGCGCATGATCTTGTAGATGAGCGACGTGGTGGTTGTCTTCCCGTTCGACCCGGTGATGCAGATACATTTGGCCTTGCCCATATAGCGGCCCGCGAACTCCATTTCGGAGATCACCGGAATGCCCGCCTCGCGGATCTTGCGCACCATCGGGGCCGTGTCGGGAATGCCGGGGGACTTGACGACCTCCGTGGCCGCGAGAATGCGCTCCTCGGTGTGGCCGCCCTCCTCGTAGGGGACTTCCCACTCGTCCAATTTGGCCTTGTAACGGTCGGCAATGCGCCCCGCATCGGAGAGGAAGACCCCGAACCCCTTCTTTTTGGCGAGGATCGCGGAACCGTAGCCGCTGATCCCACCGCCCAGAACGACGATCTGTTTCATATTATCTTATTTTCAGCGTTACCAGCGTAATGGCCGCCAGCAGCAGCGAGATGATCCAGAAGCGGAGGACGATCTTGGTTTCGAAAATCCCCTTTTTCTGATAATGGTGATGGACCGGAGACATCAGCAGGATGCGCCGTCCCTCGCCGTAGCGGCGTTTGGTGTACTTGAACCAGCTGACCTGCATCATCACCGAAAAGCTCTCCACCAGGAAGACGCCGCACAACAGCGGCAGCAGCAACTCCTTGCGGATGCAGAGCGCGAAAACGGCGATCACGCCGCCGATAGCCAGCGAACCCGTGTCGCCCATGAAAATCTGCGCCGGGAAGGAGTTGTACCACAGGAAACCCACCAGCGCCCCGACCAGCGCCGCGGCGAAGACCACCATTTCGCCGCTGTCGGGGATGTACATGATATTGAGGTAGTCGGCGTAGACGATGTGGCCCGAAAGATAGGCCAGCACCCCCAGCACGGCGACGATCGGGACCGAAACGCCTGTCGCCAGACCGTCCAGACCGTCGGTGAGGTTGGCGCCGTTCGACACTGCCGTCACCACGAAAATCGCGACCAGCACGTAGAGAATCCATGTGGCAACGGTGTTCCCGCCCGTCAGCCATCCGTAGTCGAACTCGTTGTTCTTGACGAAGGGGATGGTCGTCTGCGTGGTCTTGAGGCTCTCGGAACTGACGACCACGCGGCGCTGAACGGTTTCGAGCACCGTGCCGTCCTCGTTCAGATAGACCGTCTGCACGGGCTGCGTGACCTTCTCGCGCACGACGATGTCGGGCGAGAGCCACATGGTCGTTCCGACGATGATGCCGAGCCCCACCTGTCCCACGATCTTGAAACGGCCCTTCAACCCCTCCTTCCTGTGGCGGAAAACCTTGATGTAGTCGTCCAGTCCGCCGATCAGACCGAGCCAGACGGTCGACACGAGCAGCAACTGGATGTAGACGTTGTCCAGCTTGCCGACGAGCAGCATCGGGACCAGGATGGCGACGAGAATGATCACGCCGCCCATCGTGGGCGTGCCTTTCTTCTGCAACTGGCCCTGAAGCCCGAGGTCGCGGATGTCCTCGCCGATCTGCTTGCGGCGCAGGAAGTCGATGATCGCACGTCCGAAAATGATGACGATCAGCAGCGACAGAATGATGGCCGCCGCGGCCCGGAAGGAGATGTACTGGAACATTCCCGAGCCGGGAAGGTCATAGACCTCGTCCAGATACCTGAAAAGATGGTAGAGCATGTCTTATAATAGCTTTTTTTATTTGATCAATACATCGAAGGCCCTGCGGACCTCCTCCCGGTCGTCGAAAGGATGCTTCACGTCGCCGACGACCTGATAGGTTTCGTGCCCCTTGCCCGCCACGAGGATGATATCGCCCGGACGCGAGAGCATCACGGCCGTGCGGATCGCCTCGGCGCGGTCGGCGATGCGCAGGTAGCGCGCTCCGGGTTCCAGCCCCGCAGCCATGTCGTCGAGAATCGCTTCGGGCGACTCGTGGCGCGGGTTGTCGGAGGTGAAAACCGCGGTCGTGGCATATTTCACGGCTATTGCAGCCATCTCGGGACGCTTGGTCCGGTCGCGGTCGCCGCCGCAGCCGCACACCACGATCAGCTGCTGGCCGGGGGCGCGGATCTCTTCGATGGTCTGGATCACGTTCTCCAGCGCATCGGGCGTATGGGCGTAATCGACGATGGCCGTCGTGCCGTTTACCGCCTGTACCTTCTCGAAACGGCCGCTCACGGCGTGCAGCATGCTCAGCACGCGCAGCACCTCGCCCCGGTCCAATCCCAACAGCACCGCGGTACCGTAGACCGCCAGCAGGTTGTAGGCGTTGAACCGCCCCAGCAACCCCACCCACAGCTCCTGCCCGTCGATGCGCAGCAACATGCCGTCGAGGTGCATCTCGACGATCTTGCAGCGGAAATCGGCCATTGCGCGCAGCGAATAGGTGCTCACCGCCGCCGCGGTGTTCTGCACCATCACGCGCCCGTTCCGGTCATCGGCGTTCGTCAGCGCGAAAGCGCCCTTGGGCAGCCCGTCGAAAAAGAGCTTCTTGGCCCGGATGTACTCGGCGAAGGTCTTGTGGTAGTCGAGGTGGTCGTGTGTGATGTTCGAGAAGATGCCGCCCGCAAAATCGAGTCCCCGTGTGCGTTCCTGCACGATGGCGTGCGACGAGCACTCCATGAAGCAGTATTCGCACCCGGCGTCGGCCATCTCACGCATTAGGACGTTCAGGCGGACAGGATCGGGCGTGGTGTGGGTCGCTTCGACCTCGCGGCCGTCGATCTTGTAGACCACCGTCGAGATCAGCCCGGCCTTGTAACCCATCGCCCGCACGAGATCGTACAACAGCGTCACGGTCGTGGTCTTGCCGTTGGTCCCGGTGATGCCCACGAGTTTCAGTTCGCGGCTCGGAAAGCCGTAAAACGCCGCGGCCATATCGGCCATGGCTCCCGCCGAGTCCCCGACGAGAACATACGCGACGCCCTCCGCCGCATCCGCCGGCATCCGCTCACAGACGACTGCCGCCGCGCCTTTTTCAACCGCCATGGGGATATAGTCGTGGCCGTCGCTCTGCATCCCCGGCACGGCGAAGAAACAGTCCCCCGGTTTTACGGCGCGCGAATCGTAGACCAGCCCGCCAATGGCGGCGGCGGTATCGCCGCGCACCTCCCGGACGAGGGTGTTTTTCAGAATATCGGTTAATTTTTTCATCCTATTTCAACGTTATGACGACCGCCGTGCCCGGTGCTATGCGCGCTCCGGCGGCAATACTTTGCTGCGTTACGGCCCCCCGCCCCGAGAAGCGGACCTTCAGTCCGCGGCTTTCGAGCACGAAAAGGGCGTCTTTAAGCCCCATGCCGCGCACGTCGGGCATCACGCCCCGGTCGCCGGGCAGGCTCGCGATGACGACGTTCGAGAGGCTGTCCACCGCCACGCGCCCCCAGCCCGTGCGGCTTTCGAACGAAACGCGGGGCGACAACTTGTCGGCCACTCGGCGGATCTGCGCGATATCGCCGCCCTTCATCCGGTCGGGATAGCGGCGCGGGCCGCCGTCGTCGACACGGCCGTACCAGTCGCGGCCGCGGTTGAAGATGTAATCGACCATGCGCTTCACGACGGGACCCGCCAGCGGTCCCCCGTAGTAGGCTTTCCCGGCCTGCGCACGGGTTTCGATGGTCGTGAGCACCGTATAGCGGGGCGCGTCGGCCGGGAAGTAGGCCACCATCGAACCCAGGTAGTAGCGGCCCTCGCGGCTGCGGGCATCGGTGATCTGCGCCGTACCGGTCTTCGCCGCCACCCGCAGGCGCGTCGTGTCGCGGAAAAATGCGCTGGCCGTACCCTCGGTACAGACCGCCTGCAGACATTCGTGCACCTCACGCAGCGCCGCCCGCGAGGCGATCGACGAGGCGATGGTACGGCTTTCGAAACGCTCCTCGACCCGATCGCCGCGGCGCAGGCAGCGCACGAGCACGGGAGAGATCATCTTCCCGCCGTTGGCAATGGCGTTGTAGAAGGTGATCATCTGGATCGGGGCCAGCCGCACGCGGTAGCCGTAGGACATCTTCACGAGCATCACACCCGGGTCGGGAACCTTCCAGTCCGTGGTGATCGAGGGCTTCCGCTCGCCGAGGCGCTCCAGCCCCACCGTCTCGCCCAGATGCAGCTCCTTATGGAGAAAATCGCTGTATTCCTGCTTTTTGCCAGTGCTTCCGTAACGGTCCCAGATCGCCTTGGCGAAATAGACGTTCGACGACGAAGCCACGGCGCGCCGGAAGTCGATTTCACGGTCGCCGCGGTGCGAGTCGCGGATGTTCCTGGCCGGACCTACCGTCACCGGATCGCCGTTGTGGGTGTCGTAAATCGTCGAGACGGGCATCCGGGCGTCGTCGAGCAGCGTGAGCATCGTCGCCAGCTTGAACGTCGAACCCGGCTCCATGCTGCGGCCCAGGGCGTAGTTCTCGCGCTCGGCGAAGCTCCCGTCGGCATTGCGGCCGAGGTTGACCATCGCCAGGATTTCGCCCGTATGGACCTCCATCACGATCGTCGTGCCCCACAAAGCGTTCTGGGCTTCCAACTGCCGCCGCAACGCCTTGTCGGCCACATCCTGCAGGTCGAGGTCGAGCGTCGTGACGATGTCGTAACCGTCCACCGGCTCCTCGTGGCCCCCGCCCGCCACCCGGCCGTAAAAGCCGCGCGCGATGCGCTGGCGCAGGGCTTTGCCGTCGCGGCCCGCCAGCTCCTCGCGGTAGGCCTCCTCGATGCCGTAGTTGCCCTTGTCGCCCGTCAGTCCGATCGTGCGGCGCGCCAGTTCGCCCTGGGGATAGATGCGTTCGTCGCGCTCGATCAGCCGGTAGACCATGCCCATGTTCCAGTTCAGCAGCGGATAACGCCGCAGGGTCTCCCACTCGGCGAAATCCACCTCGCGGGGAAAGATATTCACGGGCGTATGGTCGCGGATCGTGTCGTAGATGCGGCGTTTGACATATTCTTCGCCCCGCATGCGGTCCATCATGCGCGAAATCCACCCTTCGGAACGCAGGCAGGAGGTGTCGCGCGGATTGACCAGCCGGTAGCGGCGGGCGTGCTCCTCGCGGAAACGCTTGGCATAGGCCGAGGCGGGTTTGTCCCTGAAGAAGGCGGCCAGCAGTTTCGCGAGCGAGTCGGCCTGTTCGCGGAAGGTCTTGAGCGAATCCAGCCCCGGCGACGCGAAGTCGAAGGCGGCCTGATAGCGGAAGATCGAGGTGGCGAGGGGTTCGCCGTCGCGCGAAAGGATGCTTCCCCGCTGCGCCGGGATGACCTCCTCGGTGAAGATGCGGCTGGCGAGGCGGTCGGCGTTGTAGGCCACCTCCGCACTGAACAACTGCACCCAGACGAGCCGTGCGAGCACGATGGCTCCGGCGAGGATGAAGAGCACGTACAGGAGCCTCACCCGCAGCAGAATGTCGCTTTTGACCTTCGAACGTTCCTGCTTCATCGCCGTTTAGTTTTCGATGATCTCGCCCGGCGCCTGCGGGTCGTAAAGTTCGATGCCCCGCGCCCGGAGCTGTTCGACGATGGCCGAATGGGTCGTGCGCTGGTAACGCTGTTCCTGGAGGCGGATCGAGCGTTCGCGGAGTTTCTGCACGTCGCGTTCGAGGCGTGTGTAGCGCATGTCGAGGTGCAGCGACCAGAACATCACCATGATGCTCAAGAAGAACATCCCGGCGATGGTCAGCATGTAGGGATAGTATTTCGAGACGCCCTCGCGCACGAGGATCGTACCCGAGAACAGCTGCCAGAAGGTGCTGGACCTGCGGCGTCGTTCCCGGCGTTCGCGTTCCTCGGCTTCGGCCCGCTCCTCGGCCTCGCGCTCCTCGTCGGCGCGGAGGTCCTCTTCGGCTTCACCGCGCTCCATGCGCCGCACCTCGCGGCGCACACGGCGCGCGAACTCCTCCTCCTGCTCGCGGCGGGCCTGCTCCTCGGGAGTCACCGGGTCGAATTCGTGGTCGCGGTACATCGTATCAGCGTTTTACGGCCGCCCGGAGCTTCGCCGAGCGGGAACGGGGATTGCGGTCGAGTTCTTCAGCCGAAGGGGTCACGGCTTTGCGCGTCACGAGGTCGAACGGGGCCTCCGAACGGCCGAAAAAGTCCTTTTCTACCTGCCCCGAGAAGTTGCCGCTGCGCATGAAATTCTTCACCAGCCTGTCTTCGAGCGAATGGTAGGAGATGACGACCAGCCGTCCGCCGGGCTTCAGCACCCGAAGGCTCTGCTCCAGCGCCATTTTCAGCGCCTCCATCTCGCCGTTGACCTCGATGCGCAGGGCCTGGAAAAGTTTGGTCAGGAATTTCGCCTCGTCCTTTTTGGGCGTGCAGGGTTTCACGGCTCCGACCAGCTGCGCCGTAGTCGTCACGGGCGCCGCCGCGCGGGCCTTCACCAGACAGTTGGCTACTTTCCACGGCGTTTCGACCTCGCCCCAGTCGTCCAGGATGCGGGTCAGCTCCTCCGCGGTGTAGCTGTTCACGACGTCTGCCGCCGTCAGCCGTCCCCGCTGGTTCATGCGCATGTCGAGCGGAGCCTCTCCGCGGAACGAGAATCCGCGCTCCACGGCGTCGAAATGGTGCGACGAAACCCCCAGATCAGCCAGAATGCCGTCGACCTCCGTCACGCCGCGCAGCCGCAGCGCCCCGCGCAGGAAGCGGAAATTGCTCTCCACGTAGTGGAACCGCGCATCGTCGGGACAATTCTCCAACGTGTCACGGTCTTGATCGAAACCGTACAGACGGCCTTCCGGCCCCAGGCAGGAGAGGATGCGGCGCGAATGGCCGCCTCCGCCGAAAGTGAGGTCGGCGTAAGTGCCCGCAGGTTCGATAGCGAGCAGTCCCACAGACTCTTCCAGCAGCACGGGAGTATGGTATTGCGACATAATAGTTGTTTGCAAGGGTCTATTTGGGTGTAAAGTTAGGGAATTTTCAAAAAAGAATACCTATATTTGTGGATATAATTTTCTGAACACTCCATGCCCAAAATCGACATCGGCGCCGTACTCAGGCAGAAAGCCCCGCGGTTGGCACGCTGGATTCCCCGTCCGGTCGTGAACTGGCTGCGCCGCACGATCCACGAGTCGGAAATCAACCATATCCTCGAACACTACTGGTCGCTGCCTCCGCAGGAGTTTATCCGCGCGGCCTTCCGCGAATGGCAGGTCACCTATTCGATCGAAGGACTCGACAAGCTCGCTCCCGGGGGCCGCTACCTCTTCGCCTCGAACCATCCGTTCGGGGGCATGGACGGCATGATGCTCGCTGACAAGCTGATCGACCGTTTCGGCGACGCGCGGGTAGTGGTCAACGACCTGCTGATGCACCTCGAACCGCTGCGCCCGCTGTGGATTCCGGTGAACAAACACGGCGCGCAGAGCGCCTCCTACGCCCGGAAGTTCGACGAGGAGTTCTTCGGCGAACTCCCGATCCTGACCTTTCCCGCAGGTCTTTGTTCGCGCTCGATCGGCGGCGAGGTGACCGACCCCGAGTGGAAAATCAGCTTCCTGAAAAAAGCCTACTCCTCGCAGCGTCAGATCGTTCCGGTCTTCGTCGAAGGGCATCTGTCGAAGTTCTTCTACCGCGTCTACCGGATCCGCAAGGCGCTGGGTATCAAGTTCAACATCGAGATGCTGTGGCTGCCCGACGAAATGTTTTCGCAGAAGGGGCGGCATTTCCGCATCGTCGTCGGCGACCCGATTCCCGTGGCCGAACTCCAGCGTTACGGATCGCTGCGCGAACAGGCGCTGGAAGTACGTAAAAAAGCGTATTTTTTGGAAAAAAGGCTCGCCGACCCGAATCAAAACCGCTAATTTTGGTATTTTTGCCCTGCCATGCAACAGAAAGAGAATACAGTACCCATCATCGAACCGGTCGCCCGGGAACTGCTGCTCGCAGAACTGACGCCCGCCCGCAAGGTGCGCGACACCCATAAGGCAGGCAATGAGATCTACCTCTTCTCGGCCGCCGAATGTCCCGCGCTGATGCGCGAGGTGGGCCGCCTGCGCGAAGTGGCCTTCCGCGGCGCCGGCGGCGGTACGGGGCAGGAGGTGGACATCGACGAGGAAGACCTCGCGGGCGACGGCTACTACCAGCTGATCGTCTGGGACCCCGCGGCACAGGAGATCGTCGGCGGCTACCGCTTCATCGTCTGCACCACGCCCAATCCCCGCCATCTCTCGACCGAACACTATTTCCGTTTCAGCGAGCGTTTCCGCCGGAAATTCCTGCCCCGGACCATCGAACTGGGGCGTTCGTTCGTGCAACCCGCCTACCAGGCCCGCGGCAATGCCAAGAGCATCTACGCACTGGACAACCTCTGGGACGGACTGGGCGCGCTGATCGTACTGAATCCCAAGGCCAAATACCTTTTCGGCAAAGTCACCATGTACACGACCTACAAGGCCGTGGCCCGCAATGCGCTGATCTGGTTCCTGCGCCGCTATTTCCCCGACCGCGACCAGCTGGTGGAAGGTATCCATCCCATACGGCTCGATCTGGACGATCCCTATTACGAGGAACTGTTCTGCGGCGCGACCTACATGGAGAACTACCGCATCCTGATCCAGCAGATCCGCGAGTTCAACGAGAATATCCCGCCGCTGATCAACGCCTACATGAATCTTTCGCCCACGATGCGGGTTTTCGACACGGTGTCGAACCCCGACTTCGGCGGCGTGGAGGAGACGGGCATCCTGGTGACGATCCGTGACATCTATCCCGAAAAACGCCTGCGCTACACCCGCTGGCTGGGATGGCGGGCCAATCTGAAACACCGCCGCGAGGAGTTCAGCGAACGCCTGCGCGAACATTTCGAACGCATCAAGAAAAAGCGGAACGCCTGAAAACGCCCCGTTCCCCTTACGGCCGCCCGGACGATCGGGCGGCCTGAATTTTGCATGCCGCGCAGTAAACCGCATATTTCCGCATTTATCAATACGGACAACTAAAAAACGCCTCGTATGAAACGATTCTTTCGCCTCCTTCTGATGCTGGGCCTCGGGGCCGGAGCCTGGTCCTGTGCGGACGACGGAACTCCGACGGTCAGCATCAACGGCGGGACCGATTTTCTGTCGCTCGACCACCTCGCCCGCAGCGGCAAGATCACCGTCAATGCTCCGGCCCCCTGGAGCGTGGCGCTGGCATCGGAAAACTACGGTCAGGACCAAAAACCCGACTGGCTGACCCTCTCCGCAGAAGACGGGCCGGAGGGATATTCCGAGATCGACGTGACCTTTGCCGAAAACCCGGGTCCTGCCCGCAGTGCATTGCTCCTTTTCACCTGCAACGGAAAGACCTCGGCCTTCACCGTCTCGCAAAGCGCGGGCGGCACGGGATTCGACGCCCCGGACTACTATTTCTACATTTCGGTCGGAACCATGCCGACCCTCTATTCGGGCCTGCACCTGCTTTCGCACGACAAACCGAGCTACGTCTCCTACGAACGCGCAAGCACTTTCGACGCCGCCGAATTTCCCTCCCGGGCCGTCGTATACCCCGTCGCCGACCCCACGGGCCATGCCACCAACGAGGAATTACGGGCCATGAGCGAGGCGATGAAACGCCGCATCCTGGAGATCAACGCCGAGAACCCCACGGCGGTCTTCGGACTCTGGGTCGACGACCTGCGGTGCCGCCTGGGCTACGACTGGTTCGTGGCGCAGGGTATCGACTCGGCGCGCGTGAAGGTGACGATGCTCTCCGACGGCACGGCGACCTACAACAATTTCCACAACTACTTCGGCGATGCCGCCACGGCCGAGCAGAACTGGAACGACTACGCCGCCGAAGTCGAAGCCCTCGACTGGGACCACGGCGGCCGCTATCCCGAGACCCGCGCCCCGGAGGAGTTCGCCTCCTACACCTGGCCCTACTACCTCTCGACGCGCCCCGACTACCGCCTGATGCTGCAAAACCGCAGCCTGATGGAGTCCTCCTGCCCGTTCATCACCGACCGGCTGGCCGAGATGAAGATGGAGAGCGTCCAGCCCTACGAGTTGCTGACAGCCCTTCCCGAGGCATCGAAACAGCAGTTCTACCGCATGGCCAAATTCGACTACGCCCACTTCGAAGGGCTGTTCGACCTGTCGCCGAAGAAAAACCTCATCATTATCGGCACAAGCCACAGTTCCGCGGCAAGCGAACAGCAGCAGGCCGCCTATGTGGAACGGATCATACAGCAGTACGGCAGCGATTACGACATCTTCTTCAAGCCCCATCCCGCCGACAGCTCGTCGGCCGGTTACCCCGACCGGTTCGAGGGGCTGACGCTGCTGCCGGGCCAGATGCCGTTCGAAATCTTCGTGTGGGCGCTGCTCGACAAAATCGACATGATCGGCGGCTACCCCTCGACGACCTTTATCTCCGTACCGCTCGACAAGGTGGGTTTCCTCTTCGCCGCCGGTGCCGACGGACTCGTCCGGCCGCTGAACATCCTTTTCCGCGACGCCGCGAACGTGGAATGGATTCAATAAATGCCCCGGCACCGAAAAAACGCCACCCGAACCGGGTGGCGTTTTTTTCGCGCAAAAAAATCCCCCGCCGAAGCAGGGGACCAGGCAAACAATCGTTTAACTAAATGATTTCGGACGGGAGATTACCGGACAACCTCTCCCGACTGATTTTCGAGGCTTGCGTTCTTCTCCGCCTTCACCGGCTCCGATTTCTGCTCGGCAGGTTCCGATTCCGGTTCCGCGGGGGCCTGTTCCGGCTTCACGGGGTCGGATTTCTCTTCGGGAGCGGTAGGCTCCTGTTTCTGCTCGGGGGTGGTGGGATTCTCCTGCCGGGGAGTGTCCTGCTTTTCGGGCTGCTGGGCATAAACCATTCCTCCGGCCGTCAGCATCAGTGCCGCCATCATCACAATCGTCTTTTTCATAGCTTTAAAATTTAAAATGGTTGAACTTCATTCTTTCGTTAGCGGGTCGTCTTACTCGCGTTCCGACTTTAGGAAGTTCAAGCGGAGTGCCACGGCGGCACAAAACATACAATAATCTGATTTTCAACACAAACAGCATTGTGCCAAAAATCGAAAAGAGTGTGGAAAAGTGTGGAAACGGAACAGAAAGTGTGGAAAAATTCCACAGCCGGAGTGTGGAACAGCAGCCCGGGAACGGGGAAAGGAACAGACGGGAAGCCCCTTATTCGATACCGTAAAGGCGAAGTTTGTTGTAGAGGGTCTTGCGGTCGATGCCGAGCAGTTTGGCGGCCTGCGACTTGTTGCCGCCCGCCATTGCGAGGGCGCGGCGGATCTGCTCCTCCTCGGAAGCGGGATCGCGCAGCGAAAGAGGCACCGCCGCGGGTTCCGCCGCCGGACCTTCCGTAATTTCGCCCGGCAGGTCGCGGCAGGTGATGTACTCGCCCGCAGCGAGCAACGTCGCCGACATCACCGCGTTTTTCAGCTGCCGCAGGTTACCCGGCCAGCCATAGGCGGCAAGGGCCGCGGCAGCCGCGGCGTCGAACCCGACGATCCGTTTGTCCAGCTCGCGGTTGGCCTGATCGAGAAAGAAATCAGCGAAGAGCGGAATATCCCCGCGCATCTGACGCAGACAGGGCATCCGCAGCGTGAAGGAGTTGATGCGGTGGTAGAGGTCGGCGCGGAACGTCCCGCGCGCGATGGCCCCTTCGAGGTCCTCGTTGGTCGCGGCCACGAGACGGATGTCGACGGAAATCTCACGGTTGCTGCCCACGGGACGGATACACCGCTCCTGAAGGGCGCGCAGCAGCTGTACCTGCGTCTCGTAACCCAGATTCCCGACCTCGTCGAGAAACAGCGTGCCTCCGTCGGCCGCTTCGAAAGCGCCCGTCTTGTCGGCCAAAGCCCCCGTGAAGGCCCCCTTGACGTGCCCAAAAAACTCCGAGGCCGCCAGATCGCGGGGAATGGCCCCGCAGTCGACCGCCACGAAGGGTTTTCCGGCCCGCTTGCTTTCCCGGTGAATCAGCTGCGCCACATGCTCCTTGCCCGTGCCGCTCGCACCGTTCACCAGCACCGACATGTTGGTCGGGGCCACCAGCCGGACGTGTTCGTATAACTGCCGCGCGGCGTCGCTGCGGCCCTCGATGTAGTTGAGCGGCTGCTCCGAAAGGTTCCCGGCGGCACGCGCCGCAGATTTTGAAGCGGATTTCGCGGCCGGGGCCGCCTCCGCCGGAGCGTCCAGCGCCTCACGGATTTTCTTCAGCAGTTCGTCGGGATTCACCGGCTTGGCCACATAGTCCCGTGCGCCGAGCTTCATGCACCGCACGGCGTTCTGGATTTCGGCGTAGCTCGTCATCACGATCACCGGCGCCGCCACACCCGCCCCCGCCATCCATTGCAGCAGGGCGATGCCGTCCTCGTCCGGCAGACGCATGTCGCTCAGCACGAGCGAGAAGCCGCCCGCCGCAAGGGCCGTGCGCGCCGCCGCCACCGACGAGGCGGTCCCGACTCCGAAACCGCGTTTCGAGAGCCACGTGCGCAGCATCAGGGCAAAGGTAATATCGTCGTCGACAATCAGAATCCGTTCTTCCATAGGCTTCACAAAGATACCGTTTTTTCAGCTTCCGCAACAATCGCGCGGATTTTTTCCACCGCCGCCCGCAGTTCTCCGCAAAGGGTTTCCGGCAACGGCCCTTCGCACGTCTCGGCCCGGCGCAGCGCTTCGGCGACCTCCGCCGCCCCGAGCATCGTGAAGATCGGCAGCATCTTGTGCGCCAGCGCCTTCACCGCCGCAGCATCCCCCTCGCCGAGCGCCCTTTCAAGCCCCGTACAGTTCCCCGCCGTCTGTTCGGCAAACGAGTGCAGGATGTTTCGCGCCGCCTCGGGATCGTCCCCGGCATAGGCCGTCAGGGCCGTAAAGTCAATCCCGTCCGCCGACGGGATTTCCGGGTCCCCGCCCTGCGGAACGGTCTCCCCGCTGCCGCAGGCCGCCCGTATCGCCGCCACCAGCTCGCTGTAGGTGAACGGCTTGCCGCGGCATCCCGCGAAACCGCGGGAAGTGAAACCCGCAGCGTCCAGCTCCCCGCCCGCCGACCCGGCGACCACCTTCAGCCCGGCGTCGACCCCGCGCACCGCCTCCAGAACACCGACCCCGTCGGCCGACGGCATCTGTATATCGGCCAGCACCAAGTCGAAACGGCTCTCGCCGACGCGTTTGGCGACGTACTCGCGATACTG
>OJKY01001297.1_pt1 | contig 15530 bp, 19 predicted proteins | sample 1596571 | NCBI WGS metagenome assembly OJKY01 (sample SAMEA4350170, study PRJEB24818) | metagenome | biome: human; feature: gut; material: faeces | place: Denmark | collected 2013-09 | reverse complement strand
AGGCGCTCGTTTGGATCGAGCAGCGTCACGTGCGCACCCTTGCGCGCGGCGCAGATCGCGGCCATCATGCCGCCCGCGCCGCCGCCGATGACAACGATTGCCTTATTCATCTTCGATCTTGCCGAAAATGTCGAAGCGCTCCCAGATGTGCTCGAGTTCGGAGAACGTCGCGGAGATGTCTGCGCCCTTCTTGTTGGCCACGGCCAGAATGAGTGCGTTGAGCATGCTCATGGGCGCCGCCAGCGAGTCGACGAACGAGATCATCTCGCTGCGCACGAGCAGCGAATTGCCGGACATCTGGTTGATGGGCGACATCTCGCTGTCCGTCACGCCGACGATCGTCGCGCCGCGGTCGCGCGCAAACTGGATGGTCTTGAGCGCAAGCTCACTGTAGCGCGGGAAGCAGATACCGATGACCACATCGTCTTTGGAGACGCGGAAGAGCTGGTCGAACGAGCCGGCCGCGCCGCCGTTGACCAGAGTGACGTTGTCGAAGATCAGGCGGAAGTAGAAGTTTAAGTACCCTGCCAGAAACGAGGACGAACGGAAGCCCACGATGTAGATGCGGCGCGCGCCGATGATCGTGTCGACCACGCGCTCAAATTCCGCGCCGTCGGTCTGGTCGATGGCCATGCGGATCTTCTCCATGTCGCGCTGCAGGACGTTCGTCATCAGATCGGACCCTGCGAGCTCGCCGTCCGACGCCTGAATGCGCTGGATGCTCGTGAGCTTGCCGCGAATCATCTCCTGCAATGCACGCTGCATGCTCGGATACCCCTCGTAGCCGAGCTGGGTGGCAAAGCGCACGACGGTCGACTCGCTGACCTGCACGGTCTTGCCGAGCTTGCTGGCCGTCATAAACGCGGCCTTGTCGTAGTTTTCCAGAATGAAGCGGGCGATGAGCTTCTGCCCCTTGGAAAAGCTGCTCATGTTCTTTTCGATATTATGTAAGATATTCTTCGTCATAAAATCGTCCTCTGTTACTTTGATTTTGTTGCATGGAGCTCTTGCTCCGTTAGATCGCGCCACACGCCGACGGGAAGAGCCCCGAGTTTGAGCGCGTGCTCCTGCACGCGCTTTAGGCGCTTGACGTGCAATCCGGCGGCGGCGCACATGCGCCGGATCTGCCGGTTTTTTCCTTCATGGATGGTGATGGAGAGAACGGCGGTGTCCCTCCCCTGCCGCAGCACGCGCACCTGCGCGGGCCGGATGGGCTCGCCGTCGAGCTGTGTCATGGAAGCGAGCGCTTCTGCCGCTCCCCTGACCTCGCCCGCGACGCTGACCTCGTAGACCTTGTTGACCTCGTAGCGCGGGTGCAGAAGATGCTGCATCCATTCGCCGTCGTTCGTCAAAAGCAGCAGTCCCTCGGAGTCGAGGTCGAGCCGCCCGACGGGATAGACGCGCGCGCCGCAGTCTCTGACGAGCTCGGCGACGGTCTTTCGCCCTTTTTCGTCAGAGAGCGTGCAGACATAGCCGCGCGGCTTGTTGAGCATCAGGTAGCGCTTCTGCCCCTCCTGTGTGAGCGGCCTGCCGTCGACGGTAATTTCGTCGACTTCGGGGTCGGCCTTCTGCCCGAGAAGCGCAGTCTTGCCGTTCACGTGCACGCGTCCCGCGGCGATCCACTGCTCGGCGGTGCGACGGGAGCAGAGCCCCGATTCGGCGATGAGCTTTTGAATTCTTGCTTCGGCCAGGTCGATCCCTCCTTTACTTTGCCGACAGAAATTGCCAGAGCTTTTCCGCCAGCGACTTATTTTTGCTTGTTTCGCTCTTTGTTTCCTGTGCCTGTACGCTGCGCGCGCTGACAAGGTCAACTCTTCCGACCTCGGTCTCGCCGCAGGAGATGACGAGCGTGCCGAACGTTTGTCCCTTCCGCACGGGGGCGGAGACGGTTTGCGGCAGCTCGGCGCGCACGCTCAATGCTTCATTTTCCACGGTGGGATAGCGGAAGCTCTCCGCCGCCACGGCGGACACACTCTGCCCGTCGACGCTTACGCTGCCGTAGGCCTCGCCTTTTTTCGCACCGCTTGAGAGCGCATACGCCGAAAAGCCGTAGTCGTAGAGTGCCGCGTGATCCGCCCAATCACTGCCGTCGTGCAGCGTGACGGCGATCATGCGCATCCCGCCGCGCTCGGCACAGGTGACGAGTGTGCGCCCCGCGTCGCCGGTGTAGCCGGTCTTGAGACCGACGCAGCCGGAGTACGACGCGAGCAGCTTATTATGGTTCGTCATCGTGCGCGTGCCGACGCTCGCCGTGCGCGTCGAGACGATGCGCGCGAACGTCGGATTCTGCATGGCGTAGGCCGCAAGGCGCGCCATATCGAGGGCACAGGAGCTGTGCCCCATTTCGTCGAGACCGCTCGGGTTGGCAAATGACGTGTGCTCCATGCCGAGGGCTTTCGCCTTTTCGTTCATCCATCGGACAAACTGCGCGCTGCCGCCGCTCCCGCCGCAGTGGGCGGCGATGCACTCCGCCGCGTCGTTGCCGGACGGCAGCATCAGACCGTAGAGAAGTTCCTCCATCGTGAGCGTTTCGCCCTCGAGAAGGTACATCGACGAGCCCTCGCGCAAGTGCTCGCGTTTGACCGTGACCTTCTCCGTGAGTTCGCTGTGCTCCAGCGCGATTAAGCAGGTCATGATCTTCGTCGTGCTCGCGATGCTGCGCTCCTGCGTTTCATTGCGCGACGCCAGCACCCGCCCGCTGTCCGCCTCCATCAAAATGAACGCGGCGGCGGCAGTTTCAGGCGCGGCAGCCTGACAGGTCAAACTGCTTGTCAGGCAGGAAACAGCAAGGAAAACGGCAAATACGCATCGGGCAAAACGCGGCATGGGATCACTCCTTCATTCGGAATGCCCCTATTATGCCCGAAATCAGTAGATATCTTTCTCTTCTCTCTTCTTGTCCACGAAATTCTGCACGCGGTCGAGCACTTCCGGCACAAGATCAAGCACGCGGTCGACCGTTGCCGCCGCAGGGATGGCCACGGGCATCACGCGCGTCAGACCGTCCTTGACGACGAGGAACGCGACGGGGTCGACCTTGACGCCCGCACCAGCGCCGCCGCCGAAGCGTGCGGTGTCGGTCTTGCCGTAATCGCCGCCGCCCGCGCCGAAGCCGAAGCTCACGCGCGAAACGGGGATGACCGTTACGCCGTCGGGCGTCGTGATCGGCTCGCCGATGATGGTGTTGGAATCGACCATATCACGGATCTTATCCATCGTGGTGTCCATGAGATCGTTGAGCGGGGTCTTTTTTTCGATGTTTTCCATGAGGTTCATCCTTTCTTTTTATGCGGTCAGTTTTTCACTGTGTTCACTGTTTTGCGGAGTGCTCTCCGTTGGTTTTTCCGCGGGAGCGTCGTTTTTATGCGCCTTTTTATAGCGCAGGTACCATTTGAGCATCGGAATGAGCAGCGCAAGCGAGATGTGCAGCCCGTCGCGGATGCGAAGCGACAGGCCAACGGCACCCTCTGCGTGCGTCTTTTCAGAGCTGTAGTCCATGCGCAGGTGCAGTGAGGGATCAGGGATATGGAAGAGGTCTTCAAGGTGCGGCATCACACCCCACATCGCGGCGCTCGCATAGCCGTAGGTCTGCGCGATATCCGCGGGGTCCGTGCCGCCAAAGACGATGAGAATTTCCAGCGGGTCGATGCGAAGGCGCTTGCAGGTGCGTTTCGCTGTCTCCTTGAGCGCCGAGAGCGCCGTCGTGATGAGGTCCCTGAGCTCCTCTTTTGTCGGCTTGGGGAGCGATGGCTTTTTCTTTTGCTTCGCCTCTTCTCCCTCTGACTTTGGCTTCTTCTCCTTTGCCTTTTTTTTCGGCGTTTCTTTCTTTTCCTTTGCTGGCAGCAGCGTGAAGCGGAACGGGCCGACCGAAAGCTGCACGCGCAGCTCGTCGCCGAACTGCATCAGCGCGCCCACGCGCAGAAAGCCGATCAAAATAAAAATGAGCAGGATGATGCCAATTACCTTCAGCGCAGTCAATCGACCACCTCCCTCTTTTTACGCTTCACGCGGTTTTTATGCTTTACGCGGTCAGTGTTCCCCGTTTTCGGGAACGCTGCCTTCTTTTTCCGTCATGGCGCTGGGGTCGAGGATCGTGCCGTCCTCCGTTATGCGGAGCTGACCGTCGGCCTCAAGACCCGGCATCTCCGGCAGCTCCTCGAGCGAACCCAAGTGGAAGTCGCGCAGGAACTTTTTCGTCGTGCGGTACAGCCTCGGCCGTCCCGGCACCTGCAAACGTCCGCACTCCTCAATGAGCCCGCGCTCAAGCAGCAGGCCCACGGTGTACGAGCTGTCCACGCCGCGCACCTGATCAATGTAGGCGCGGGTCGTGGGCTGGTAGTAGGCGATGATCGTCAGCACCTCCAGCGCGGGCTGAGAGAGCTTGGCGGTCTTGCGGATCTCAAACGCCTTGCGGATGACGTCGGCATAGTCCGGCGACGAGCAGAGCTGATAGCTGTCCTCCATGCGGACGAGCCGGATGCCGCGGCGCTCAAAGGCGTAGTAGTCGCCGAGCTTTTGCAGCACCTGCTCCGCGGTCGGACGGTCCAAATCGAGCGCAAGGCAGATGCGGTCGATCGGGAGCGGTTCGCCGCTGGCGAATAAAATGCCCTCGATGGCCGACTCGACCTCGCGCAGGTCCAAAGATTCCAAAGACATAGCGTTCCTCGCTTTTCACAAATTGATACGGTCAGGGGCGTCGTCCCCGCACTCCACGGTGCAGTCCGTGTCAGAACCGGCCAGATGGATGACCTTTTCGCGGCAGAGCTCCAGAACGGCGATAAACGTCGCCACGATCTCGCTGCGGCTGCGGCTGCCGCGGAACAGCAGCTTGAAGCGCGTCATGCCGAACTCCTTGAGCCGGTGCAGAATTTCCTCCGCCTTGCCCTTGACGGGATACGGCTCGCGGCGCACGATCTCGCTCAGCGCCGCGCTCGGTGGCGCGGCCAGCTTTTCCCCGCGCTCCATGATCGTCTGCATGGCAAGCACGAGGTCGGCCTTTTCGTGGCTGTACTCGTAAATTTTGCCGCGCTGCATGGGCTCGGGCTGGCGCGTCATGATGCTGCGGCCAAACTCGCCCATCGGGCCGAGCGTTTCGGTCAGCGTCTTGATGCGAAGGTACGTGTCCTTTTGCTGGCGCTCTTTGAGCGAGGCAATGAGCTCGTCCATCTCGCTCTGCGCCTGCTCATCCTCAAGCGAAAGCAGCATGCGCGTTTTGATGTACATTAAATGTGCCGCCATCGTGATGAATTCGCTCGCGACCTCGAGATCGAGCTGCTTTCGCTGCTCGAGATACGCAAGGTACTGATCCAGAATCAGCGCGATGGGAATGTCCTGGATCTCTATTTTATTTTTCGACAGCAGGAAGAGAATGAGGTCGAGCGGCCCTTCAAAGTCCTGCAGCGCCTCCGCGCTGCGCTCGTGCACCACGCCCTCCAGCTTGAAAACGGGATTGTCCATGACATTCCTCTCACTTTATCAATATACGATCCAGTTGACCAGAAGCTCGTACACGCGGTAGATGCCCTCACTGAGGATATTGTCTCCCACGCCGAGCCAGACGAGCACAAAAAGAACAAGCATGCCGTATTTTTCATACTGCATCAGCGTCATGTACGCGCGGTCGGGCAGAAAGGCGAAGAGCACCTTCGACCCGTCGAGCGGCGAGATGGGGATGAGGTTGAAAAGCCCCAGACCGACGCTCATGTACGCCGTCATCGCAAGGAAATTCAAAAGGCCGCTGCAAAACGCGGTATCGACATAGTGCGCGATCGTGATGCGCGCGCCGAGCAAGAGCAGCATCGCCAGCAGCAGATTCGACACCGGCCCCGCCAGCGCTGTGATGGCCATACCCTGCTTCGGCTTTTTGAAATACCGCATGTCGACCGGCACGGGCTTTGCCCAGCCGAAGCCGACGAGCAGCATGGCAGCCAAGCCGAACCAGTCGATATGGTGCAGCGGGTTTAAGCTCAAGCGGTGCTCGCGCTTGGCCGTCGGATCGCCGAGGGCATAGGCTGCAAGACCGTGACAGGTCTCGTGCACCGTCAAGCATAAAAAGACGCCGAGCACGCGCAAAAGCGCGTCGGTCAGCGAGCCCCAGTCGATGGACTGGACCAATTCCTGAAAACTGTTCACGCAATTTCTCCGTAAAAAATATGCAAATCGCGAAGACTTGCATTGCATTCTATTCTTATTATAACAGCCCTTTTCCCACATGACAAGGGATTTTGCAATTTTTGCTGCATTTTGCTTTCAAAAATTGACACATTTTTCTCTGTCAAATTGCGAAAAATGACAAAAAAGCGCCTCAACCGTGCGGTTGAGGCGCTTTGCAGGATGCAATATCCGCTTATTTCTTGAGGCGCTTGTCGCTCTTGGTCGCAAGGTGCGTGCCCAAGGACTGGAAGATCTGCACCAGAATGATGAGCAGCACGACCGCCGCAAACATCACAAGGTACTTGTAGCGATAGTAGCCGTAGTCGATGGCGATCTTGCCGAGGCCGCCGCCGCCGATGATGCCGCTCATCGCCGAGTAGCCGAGGATAGTCGTGAGTGCGATGGTGAAGTTCTGGAGGAGCGAGGGAACGCTCTCGGGGATCATCACCTTGCAGATGATCTGCATGGGCGTTGCGCCCATGCTCTGAGCGGCCTCGATGATGTTGGGGTCGACCTCGCGCAGGCTGCTTTCAACAAGGCGCGCGACGAACGGGAACGCCGCCACGACCAGCGGAACGATGGTCGCGGTGGTGCCGACGGTCGTGCCGATGATGAGGCGCGAGAGCGGGAAGACCATGATCATTAAGATGAGGAACGGGATTGAGCGCAGCAGGTTGATGATGACGTTCAGAATGCTCATCAAGGCCTTGGGAAGCGGCAGAACGCCGCCCTTTTCCCCCGCTACGAGCAGCACGCCCAGCGGAAGGCCGATGACGACGGCCAGCGCCGTTGACAGCAGCGTCACATAAAACGTCTCCCAGATCGCCTTGGGGAACTGCGTCTGCATGGCGACGGTGAGCTCCGCGATGGAATCCGGGGAAAAGAGATTACTGTACATCGACGCTCGCCTCCTCTACCTGAAGATTTTCAATGCTTCTTAAAAAGTCCATGGCCTGCTCGAACTGCGCGTTCGGCACGCCGAGGAGCATGCTGCCGTACACCTCTTCGGAGAGCTTCTGCGTGTTGGCCGAAATGACCGTCGCGCTGATGCCCTCGTCGGTCGCAAGGCGCGCGACGAGCGGAATGGATGTCGTCTTCGCGCTGCGGAAGATGAGGCGGATGCGGCGCTGCTGCTGGGGGTCGGACACGTCGATGTCCGCGCCGCGCGGGAACACGAGGTGGCGCGCCGCCGCGGACTTGGGCGCGGAAAAGACGGTAGAAACAAGGCCCTCTTCCACGACTTCGCCGTCGTCGAGGATCGCAACGTGATTGCAGACCTCCTTCACCACGCTCATCTGGTGTGTGATGATGACGACGGTGATGCCAAGCTTTTTGTTGATGTCGCCGATCAGCTCGAGGATCTGGCGCGTCGTCTTGGGGTCGAGCGCGCTCGTGGCCTCGTCGCAGAGCAGAACTTTGGGGTTCGTGGCGAGGGCGCGGGCGATGGCCACGCGCTGCTGCTGTCCGCCGGAGAGCTGCGCGGGATAGGCCTTGGCCTTATCCTTGAGCCCCACGATGTCGAGGAGTTCCAGAGCTCGCTGTTCGCGCCACTTCTTCTCTCCCCGCAAGCCGGAAAGCTCCATCGGGAAGCAGACGTTAGCGAGACAGTTTCGCTGCATCAGCAGGTTGAAGCGCTGGAAGATCATCGTGATCTCGCGCCGCGCCGCGCGGAGCTGCGCGGGGGTCATCGTGTCCAGACGCTGTCCGTTCACGATGACCTCGCCCTCCGTCGGGCGCTCGAGCATATTGATACAGCGCACGAGCGTGGATTTGCCGGCACCGCTCATGCCGATGATGCCGTAGACGTCGCCGTCTGGAATGGTCAGGGAGACGTCCTTGAGCGCGTCTACCCGTCCGCCGGCTGTTTCAAAGGTTTTGCTTAGATGCTTCAGTTCGATCAAGAACGCTCCCTCCTTTCTTACTTGGCGCTCAGCGCATCGAGCGTGGTCTGCTTGCCGCCGTACAGGCCCATGGGCTCGACGTGGATGGCGGCAACGGAGACGATGTGGGTGTTGTTCTCAGCGTTGAAATCGTCGAGATAGGGCTTGTGCTGGAAGTAGTTGGCGTCGACAGTGCCGTCTTCGACAACGGTGTTGGGCACGACATAGTCATTGTAGACCTGAATGTCGAGAGTGATGTTCTTTTCAGCAAGAATTTCCTTCACGACCTCGAGGATCTCAGCGTGCGGGGTCGGAGAAGCGGCGATGGAGATGGTCTCGCCAGCGAGAGCGTCGTAGTCGACAGTGGCGTCAAAGCCGTCGGTCGGGGTATCCACGGTGCTGACAACGGAGCCGTCATACTTCTCGTTGATGTAGTCGACGACCTGCTGGCTCTCCAGAGCGGCGATCAGGGCAAGAACCTTGGGAGAGGACTCGTTGCCTTCCTTCACGGCCAGAATGTTGGCGTAAGCGGAGGCGGAGCCTTCGATCACGAGGGAGTCGGCCACGGGGTTCAGGCCCGCGTTGATGGCGTAGTTGGAGTTGATGACGGCGTAGTCAACGTCCTGCAGGATGTTGGGGATCTGCGCGGCCTCGGTCTCCACGATCTCGACGTTGTACGGGTTTTCGACAATGTCGTTCTTGGTGGCGGTGATGCCGGCACCGTCAGCGAGCTTGATGATGCCGTTGTCCTGGAGCAGCAGCAGCGCGCGGGCTTCGTTGGTCGTGTCGTTGGGGACGGCGATCTGGATGGTGGTGGCACCGTCGGAGTCATCGCTCTTGGAGCCGCAGCCGGTCAGGGCCAGAGCGGCAGTGAGGACCAGTGCAAGGACAAGTGCGGTCAGCTTAATAGAATGCTTTTTCATCGTTTTGTTCTCCTTACTTATTTTATAATAGCTTCTTTTTGGAACGGACAGACCGCGGGGAGTGTATGCTGTTCGAGCAGTAAAAAACAGCGGGAGGTCATTGACCTTCCGCTGCCGCTTCGCTGTTTTTCTCAGACAGTTTCTGAAAGGAAATGACCATTTTCTCCATGACAAAGCATGCACATGCTGAACATGCGCATCATCGGCATCATCATGCAGTTGGCAGAGTACGAAGTCTTCATGCCAATGGATCCTTTCCTTCGAGCATTCCACACGGGGTGGGTTCCGTTTCAATGTGCGTATCGTAGCACCGACGATTCCGCTTGTCAACACCAAATGCGCACTTTTGTATGATTTTCCACTTTTTTGGCGTTTTCTGCGGGATTTTTTATTTATTGCTCCCGTTTTTCAAGCACACGGACGAGGTGAATGAGAAAATCGGTGTCCGCCATGTCGCCCAGCGCTTCGACCGCGCTCTCGCTGTGCGCCTCGATGACGCGCTGGCAGCCGTTGAGACCTAAAATGTCGACAAAAGTCGTCTTCCCCTCTTCCCTGTCCGAGCCGATGGGCTTGCCGAACGTCTTTTCATCGCCGATGACATCGAGCATGTCGTCGCGCAGCTGGAACGCGAAGCCGAAGTTGTCGGCGTAGCTGGCCGCGGCCTCCTCCTGCTCCTTCGTGCCGCCCGCCGCGGCCACGCCCATCAGGCACGCCGCGCGGATAAGCGCGCTCGTCTTGCGCAGATAAATTTCCTCGAGCTCCGGCGCGCTCAGAATCTTGCCCTCCCACTCAAGGTCGAGCTGCTGGCCGCCGCAGATGCCCGCGTGTCCCGCGGCATTTGCCAGGACCTGCGCGCATTTGAGCACGCGCAGCGCGGGGAGGTCGGCCTTCAGGACCGTTTCAAATGCCAGCGCCTGCAGCGCGTCGCCCGCGAGCGTCGCCGTGCATTCGCCGAAGACCTTGTGGTTCGACGGCTTACCGCGGCGCAGATCATCGTTGTCCATCACGGGCAGATCGTCGTGGATGAGCGAATACGTGTGCAGCATCTCAACGCCGCAGGCCACGGGCAGCGCCTTTTCGACGTCTCCCCCGCAGATGCGGCAGAATTCGAGCACTAAGATCGCGCGCAGACGCTTGCCGCCCGCAGTCAGACTGTAGTGCATCGAATCGGTCAGCTTGTGATAGCTTGCGCACTGCGTTTCCTCAAGGCAGGCGTCAAGATACTTGTCCACCGCCGACTTATACTCCGCCATGCGGGCGGAAAACAGCTTTTCGTCCATGGATTACTCCTCCGAAATGAATGGGCTCTCGACCGGCGCGCCGTCCGCGCCCTTAGAGAGCTTTGCGACCTTCTGCTCGGCCTTGTCGAGCATCGCGCCGCAGTCGTGCACGAGCTTCGTCCCCTCTTCAAAGAGCTTGAGGGAATCAGCGAGCTTTGCGTCGCCTTTTTCAAGCGCCGTCACGATCTCTTCGAGACGCGCGATATTGTCTTCAAACGTTTTTGCCATCGTCATTTCCTCCCATATTGCACGCGTTCACCGTGCAGTTGAGACTTCCCTGCCCGAGCAGTACCTCGATTTTTTCGCCGGCTGCGGCCTCCTGCGCCGCACGCAGAATTTGTCCCTGTTCATTTCGCGCCACGGCGTAGCCGCGGCCGAGGACCTTGAGCGGACTCAGCGCGTCGAGCTTGGCCGCAAGCGCTGTAAACTGCTGTGTGCGCTGCGCCATCTGATGCTGCGCGAGTGCGGCAAGGTTTTTCTGCGTGTAGTCGAGCAGCATCCGCTTGTCGTCGATAAATGCCATGGGGTCTTGCAGCGCACGGCTGCGGGACGTCTTTTCAAACTGCTCGCGCAGGGCTTTCACGCGCTTTTGCTCGCTCTGCACCATGCGCGTTTGCAGCGCGTCGAGCCGGCGGTAAATTTCGCGCTGGTCCGGCACGGCGATCTCCGCCGCGTTCGACGGCGTCGACGCCCGTGCATCGGCAACAAAATCGGCGATCGTCACGTCGGGCTCATGCCCGACGGCGGAGATGACCGGAATGTCGGAGGCATAAATCGCGCGCGCCACGCGCTCATCGTTGAACGCCCACAGATCTTCAATCGACCCGCCGCCGCGCCCCGTGATGATGAGGTCGGCGACCTGCCATTTGTTTGCGTAGCGCAGCGCGCCTGCGATCTCCGGCGGCGCCTCTGCTCCCTGCACGCGCACAGGCAGGAGCACGACTTCGCTCATCGGCCAGCGCGCATTCAAAATGCGCAGCATATCATGCACTGCCGCGCCCGCGGATGAGGTGATGATGGCAATGCGCTTGGGATATTTTGGCAAGGGCTTTTTATGTTCTGGGGCAAAAAGCCCCTCCTTGAAGAGCTTTTCCTTGAGCTGCTCGAAAGCGACGTGCAGGTCACCCACGCCCTCGACGCTGAGCTCTGAACAGTAGAGCTGGTATGCGCCGTCGCGGGGGAACACGCCGATGCGGCCAAAGGCGATGACCTTCATGCCGTTTTCCGGGCGGAAGCGGAGCTTCCCCGCCATGCCGCGGAACATCACGCATTTGAGCGCGCTCCCCTCGTCCTTGAGCGTGAAGTAATGGTGCCCGGAGGGATAGAGCTTGTAGTTCGAGATCTCGCCGCGCACGAAAATGGTCTGGAGCTGCGGCACGGCGTCGAGCAGCGCCTTGATGAAATTGTTGGCTTCCGATACGCTGAAGATCATCTGCTCCTGCGCCACGCCGCGTCACCCCTCTCTCAAAACAAAATGAAAAACGGAAGAAAAGCAGAGCGCCTGTCGGTACTCTGCTTTTTGTGGCAATGCCTTATTCCGCGCTAATCTCGCCGCGAACGAAGCTGCCGAGGATGCCGTTGATAAACTTCACTGTTTCAGGCGTTTCATACTTCTTAGCAATCTCCACGGCCTCGTTGACGGCCACGCGCGTCGGAATGTCGCTGCGGTAGAGCGATTCGTACATCGCAACGCGCATGATCGCCGAGGCGACGAGTGGGATGCGGTCAAAGCTCCAGCCCTTGGCGTACTTGGCGATGTAGCCGTCCAACTCCGGCGCGTGCTCGGCAACGCCGGAAACGATGGAGCGAATGTATTCCGTCTGCGCGGCGCCGGGGGCCTTTTCGTAGATGTCGTCCTCGTCCTTGAGCGTGTCGAAGTATTCCTTCGTCAGCCGCTCGTCGAGAAGCTCCTCCACCGTCTTATCCGTAAAGCTCAGTTCATATGCAAGATGCACTGCGATCTCTCGCGCTGTATTGCGAATCATTCTCGTCTGTTCCTTTATCTGTTGATCTTATCTTTCTTTAGTTGAAGCTGATCCCGCCGACGTGGACATTGACCGCGTGGACATTGTAGCCCGTCATGCCGCTCACGGCGGCGGACACGCTGTCCTGCACCTTGCGCGCGGTTTCGGGGATGACGTAGCCATAGCGTACCATCAGGTAGACGTCGACGATGATCTCGCCGTCCTTGACCTCGGCGCGCACGCCGCGCAGGCCCTTTTTGCCCGTGAACTGCTCGGTGATCTGTTCGGTCATATTCTGGCACATGGAGCCAACGCCTTCGATCTCGCCGATAGCGTCGGCGGCGATCGCGGCGACCACGTCTTCTGCGATGTTGATGCTGCCGTTTTCCTCGGCGCGGGTCAGATACTCTCGATTATCAGCCATTCAGATATCCTCTCCTTGTTTGTGAATGCTCATATCGAAAGTATTTTATCATCTTTTTCCCAAAATTACAACAGCTAATTTACTTCCATGATCTTGATGCTCTCTGCACTGAGCCCCGTCTCCTGCTTGACGATGTCCGTGATGCGGGCAATGTCCTCGGTCTGAAGCCCCTCTTCCCCCGTCGAGACGACCACGCTCACACCGTCTTCGGACATGAAGACGACGCAGTCCTCATAGCCCTTGGCCGTGACCATGTTTTCGATCTGCGCCTCACTGAGCGTATAGGAAGCAAGCGTTTCGATGCTCTTTGCCGCCTCACTCGCGGTCTCGGCGTCCACGTCGTCGTTCTCACTCGCCTCCTTCAAGAGCGACAGCGCGCTGTCGCGCGCCTGCTGGCGCGTCAGGCGGGCTGAGGCAAAGTAGTCCTTCCCCTCCGCGTTTGCCGAGACCTCGGCGGCGTCGCCGTCTGTGCTCACAAGCTCGGACTGACCTAAGACCTTTGTGGGCTTGTCGACCTTTTCGGCGTACTTTCCATTCAGAAAGATTGCCGCGCAGACAAAGACCAGGATCGTGCCGACCACTGCGTTCCGCTTCCATAATTGCTTCATAGCTGTTTCCTCCCTGCGTTTTGCATAATAAAAATATTGTAGCTTCATGGCGTTCCTTTAACAACGGAGATGCGCTCGGACGAAAGCCCCGTCAGCGCGCTGACGGCCTGCGTCACCTTGAGCTGGACATCCGCGCGGTCTCCGCCCTCGCACACGATGAGCGCGCCGACAAAGCGCGGATAGCGGCTGTGGGTCACGACGACCTCGGCGCTCGTGCCACTGCCGAGCACAACGGTCTCCGTCTTTCGCGTCTGCTCGTCGACCTCCTCCCCTCGGGCTTTGAGCGACGCGGTCTCATCCTGAGCCAGCTCGTAAGCGCCGCCGCCCTCGACCGTCAGCATAAGCGAGAGCTTCCCGACGCCGTCGAGCGAGGAAAGAATATCCTCCATCTCGTTTTGCAGCGCCTCGCGGTCGAAATTTTCCGCGGCGGACGGTGTCGCGGAGCCTGAGTCTGCCGCTTTCTCGTTCTGCGGCAGCAGCAACAGCAGCACGCCGAGCAGCGCCGTCAGGAGGACGTATTTGTACTTCTTGATGCCTTGCAGCGCCTTCTGCACGGGCGATGCGTTCACTTCGGTTCGATCCATAGCTGATTCTCCTCTGCAATGCCAAGCTCCTGTACGATGTACGCGCTGAGCGCCGCGCTGTTTTCTCCGTACAGTGTGACGCTGTCCGGAAACGGTACGCCGTCGCGTAAAGCGGTCTGCACTTCGGCGCGCACGCTCAGACCTAAGGAGCTGGCTTTGTCCTCAATATATGCCTGCGTCTGCGCAGCTATGCTATCACCGAGCGCACTGTCCTGCTCGGCGTTCAGCGTTTCCTTCAGCGCTTCGACCGCCTCGCGGTAATGACCGCCGTCGAGCTCCGGCAGATCGAACGTGAGTGAGAGCAGCGGGCGCAGCATCGCAAGCATCAGCACCATCCCGCCGACAAAACGCACGATCTTTTTCATCGTGCCGCCGTCCGTGAGCTGCTGGACGATGCTTACCAGTACCGCGCAGGCTGTCACGCTTAAAAGCCACGAGCGAAGAAACGTCATACCGTCACCACCATCATCATTGCAATCAAAAGCGACACGAGCAGCAAGAACGCCCCGCCCGCCGTCATCGCCAGCATCAGTGAAAACGCGGAGGAGAGCTGCTCTAAAAACTTGCTGAGTGATTGTGACCCCACCATGCCGCTGAAAAACGCCGCGAGCTGATAAAAAAGATACTGCACCGCCATGCGCAGCAGCGGCACAAGGCACAGCGCCAGCACCGAAAATACGCCCAGCACACCGAGCGTCCCGCGCAGCGTGAGCGCCGTGGCGGCGACGGCCTCCGTCGCGTCGGACAATATTCCGCCGACAACGGGCACCGCGCCGGAGATGACGGTTTTGCCCACCTTGACCGCGAGCCGGTCGGCAGAACCGGCCAGCAGGTTCGAGACCGACAAAAACGCGGTAAATACGATCAGAATCGCGCTCAAGCCCCACGAGAGCAGCTTGCCGATGCCCTTGGAGAGCAGCGATAAGCGGCTCTGTTCCAAAAGCGCGCCCGCGGCCGCCGTGCCGATCATGCAGTAGAGCACCGGCACGAGCACATCGCGCATCAGCGAAAGAAAGATGTCGCTCAGCATCAGTGCGCCGACCTGCCAGACGCTTGCCGAGCCCACACAGCCCCCGCCCGCCATCGCTGCGGCGATCGTCGGCAGCAGGAGCTTTGCCATGGTCGAAAGCTCGTCCATCGTCTCGACGCCGAGGCCGATGAGCGCGCTTAAGTCCCCTGCTGAGAGCGCCGCCGCGCCCAGCACGCCGAGATAGCCCGCGTATCGCGTGGGCGTCTCCCCCGCGCTCTCCGCCGTGCTCTCGACGAGCCCGCACAAGATCGAGAGCAGCATCAGCGCCATCGCGCCGCGCAGGGAATTTGCCACCGCATCCTGCAATGCCGCGCGAAAGTGCGAAAAAAGGTACTGTCCGCCACGCAGGAGAAGATCATCCCCCGCCTCGGCGCTGTCGATGAGCTCGCGCGGCACGACATCATCCAGTCCTGACGGCAGCTCAAGCGCTGACGCGCTCACGCAGAGGAGAAACGCGGCAAAAAGCAGGCAGAGCAGCTTTTTCATAGAAATCCCTCCACCATCTCGAGCAGCGCCTCCATGAGCGGCAGCGCGCAGACGAGCGCGCACAGCGTCCCCGCCGCGGCGAGAAGACTTGACAGCGCGCTCTGCCCCGCGTCCGCGCACAGCGCGCAGGAAAAGCGCGCCACGAGCGCGATGGCCGTGACCTTGACGACCGGCACGAACAGCGTGAGCGGCAGATCC
>OJKY01001295.1_pt1 | contig 15552 bp, 15 predicted proteins | sample 1596571 | NCBI WGS metagenome assembly OJKY01 (sample SAMEA4350170, study PRJEB24818) | metagenome | biome: human; feature: gut; material: faeces | place: Denmark | collected 2013-09 | reverse complement strand
CCCTTTTCTAATCTTTCCTCTTCGTCGGCAGCGTCAGATGTTTATAAGATACAGTTATAGGTTATATTTGTATAAGCAAAATTATGGACAATTGTTTAGGCACCAAGATTTGAATCATATTATGGATATTATGAAAAGCCCTGTAATGGAATTTCGCAAGACAACTATTAAGCTGGAAGAGAAAAAGGTGTTGCGAGGAAGAGTATGGATAGAAAACCAATATTTTAAAGAAGGAATATGTATAAAAAAGCCAGATACATTTATTAGAGATTATCAAATGCTAAATCGCTGGATAAAGAAACATGTACCATATCAGGAAATTAAAAAAGAAAATTTTTTCATTAAGGAATACGTTAATGATGAATTAAAAAGTCTGCAAGAGAACGGATTTAAACTGACGATATAGTTTGTAAGTTTGGCAAACAGGTGTTAAATAGTGTCTGCTGATTAAGCCGCAAACACTTGATTTTACTGACTTTTGCCCCATTTTCTGGTATAATGATTGCAAGGATTTTGACGAAAACAAATCGTTTTTCTTGCAGTTTTTTACAGATTTTGAGCATATAGGGGCTAAAACAATGTACAAACCGATCGACAAGCTACAGCATTCCTTCCTTGATTTCAACCAGCCTTTGGGTCTCCACATGAATCCGGATAACCGCTGGATCAAACTGGCTGACCGTATCCCATGGGATACGTTTGAAGTCAAATACGCTGAACTTTTCCCAAGTGATACCGGTAATGTAGCCAAGCCTCTTCGCATGGCGTTAGGAGCTCTGATCATCCAGACCAGGTTCCAGTATTCTGACCGTGAACTCGTGGAGCAGATCGCTGAGAATCCGTATCTGCAATACTTTATCGGACTTTCCGGCTTTCGGGAAGAAGCTCCGTTTGATGCAAGTACACTGGTTCTTTTTCGTAAACGCATTTCCGCAGAAATGCTGATGGAAGTAAACGAGTATCTTCTTGCGCATAAGGATGATGACAAAGATGACCATACTCCGCCATCCGGAGGAAAAACCAATGATGATGGTACTGCAAAAGAAGATACACACAAAGGAACGCTGACCCTTGATGCAACCTGTGCGCCTGCAAACATACGTTATCCGCAGGATATCTCACTGTTGAATGAAGCAAGAGAAAAACTGGAGACCATGATTTACCGTTTTTGTAAATGCTATGGTCTTAAGTTGCCAAGAAGATACCGTAAATGTGCCAGAAAAGAGTATCTTGCATTTGTTAAGAGCAGGAAGCGCACGGCAAAGAAAATCCGCAGACAGCTTGGCTACGTAAAAAGAGATCTTGGCTATCTGGAACAGTTCATGAGTGATGGATACGCCATGACAGGTAAGGATATCGGTCTGTATATTACCATCATCAGGCTGTATGAACAGCAACAGTATATGTATGATAACAGAGTCCATTCTGTGGAGCATCGCATTGTAAGTATTTCGCAGCCATGGCTCCGGCCGATCGTCAGAGGTAAGGTCAAAGCACCTGTTGAATTTGGTGCAAAATTTGATCTCAGTCTTGACAGCGAAGGTTATGGGCGTATCGAAAAAATATCTTTCGAGGCATACAACGAGAGTACCTGCCTGATTGAAGCAATAGAACGATTCAGAGAGCGTACCGGTTATTATCCGGAACGTGTTCTGGCAGATCAGATATACCGGACCAGGGAAACAGGAGTATCAGGATAATACCGATAGAATCGAAGTGGAGCGCACCTTCAGCCTGAGCAAACGTTGTTATGGTATGAGCTGCATTACCACAAAACTGGAAGAAACACAGTTGACTTCTAGCGTATTATCTGTATTCGTGACGAATCTTTTCAGGATTCAGAGGCGAATACTTTACGCTCTTTTACATCTGTTCCGCTTCTGGCATGACTGGAACAGATGTAAGAGCTGGAAGTTGCGGATATCTGCTTAATCAGCAGACACTAAATAGGAATAGTTCGACTCCGGGGACATTAGATAATTTTTTAAGAAACTATAATGTGTCAGCGGAGAATATGGAATTCTATATCTCAAATAAAACTCAGCATGGTTGGGCACCTGGAACTAGTTTTTATCATGGAGCATATAACGAATATGTAGGATCAAGATTAGCCCAACTGGATGAGAAATATCAGTTGTCTTTGATGTTGGAAACAAAAACACTGCCAGAAATAAGGGAACAATTAAGGCTATCAGGTCAACTGGAAATGTTGCAAGCAGATATAACGGGATTGAATAATGAGTTGAGACGAGCAAATCAAGAGGGTATTGATCTATATCTTACCCATCCCAATAATACAAATATTATTGATTATACTGAAGGAGGTACGCTTTCGCATGAGGATGCTATGAAAAAGTATAGAGAAGAAAATTTCGGAGAAAAGGAAAATAAAGAGAGCCTTAAAAGTAATGGCTGTGGAAACGGAAAGAAGGTATAAGTATGCTGAAACGTTTGGATTTGTCACAATTTACATTAAATGAAAAAATGTATATAGAAAATGCAAATATACAGAATTGTAAAATATCTGAAATTCAAAACAGAATTTGTGTCATTAGTAAGTGCAATTTTTATAACGTTGTATTTGAGAACTCTTTTTATGAAGTGTATGCCACATTTAAAGAATGTAAATTCATAAAATGTATGTTTCGAGATACTTTTGAAGGGGAAGATTTGGAGTTGTTAGTAAAGGATAATATATTTATAGATTGTGTATTTGAAAATATCAGTTATAGATCTTTTCAAGTACAGTCTAATGTTACATACTCTAAATTTGTAAATTGTAATTTTTCAAATATTAAAATGGAAGGAGATTTATCCTTTATTGGATTGGAATTTCAAGGTGGAAAAATAGACAATTTTAATTTCTATGGGAATCAAATTATGCAGAATATTTTTTTGGATTTACAGATAAAAGATATGAACTTAAATTGTGCTTTTATAGAGAATAGGATGGAAAGAATTGACTTTAAAGGGACAAAAATAAGTGGATATTGTAGGGATAATATCTTTATTGAGTGCGAACCCAATGGGATAATGCCTTGAACAGAGCGATGCAAGCTGCTAAAGAAAGAATTAAACAATATGATGTACTAAAGAAAGGCAGAGGATGCCACATTAGTCGGAGGTAGTAATCCTCAAGTACAAGCAGCTGGTATGATAGAAATTCGTGGAATAAAGTGGATTTTATAGCTTTAAGTAAATAACTGGGCAAATTATGGATATGGGACAGCGACGGAAGAGAGACCCTCTATACTTATGACCAGGAACACAATCCGGTCAGGACGATGGAAAAGATCAAAGAGGGCAAATGGAAAGAAACGGCCCGGAAGTATGATTTCAGGGGAAGATGCATTCTGGAGCGGGATGCCCTCGGAAACGAAAGCCTTAAGGAATATGAAGCCAGCCGGGCATACCCCAGCCGTGTCATTACGCCGAAGGGGGAGGAGACTGCCTACGGCTACGATACCGTAGGCCGCAGACTGTCCATCAGCAATACTTACGGCACGGTGGAGCTGGCTTACAATTCCAGGAACTTTGTCACCAGCCGCATCGACGGGGAAGGCTATACCACCCGCAGATTCTATGACCGCATGGGCAATCTGACCACCTACTATCCACCCGTGCAGTGGGAAAAGAAAGAGAGCGGCTATGAGTACCGCCACGATTTTCTGGAACGTGTGGTAGATACCATATCTCCCCTGCAGGAACATCACCGTGTATTCCGTAACTTTGACGGGGACATCACCAGCCGGATCCATCCGGTCAGCTATGCCCTGAAAGGCGAAGAGGGAGAAGGAACCCGCTATGAGTACGATTCTGACGGGAACTGCATCCGTATCCTTTATCCGGACGGAGGCGTGGAGCGGAGATTCTATGATGCGGACGGCAACATGATCAAACAGGTACAGCCGGAATCTTATGATGCAGATTCGGATGACGGCAATGGCTACCGCTATGCCTATGACGCCTGCGGCCGGATGACAGAAGTACAGGATCCCGAGGGGAACATCCTGCACACCTACGAGTACAACGGGCACGGACAGATCCTCCGGGAAGTGGACGGCGAAGGAAAGGAGGTCCTCTATACCTATAATGATCTGGGCTGGAAGATCCGGGAACAGATAAAAGTGCAGGAGACCGATCCTGCGCTGTACCGTGTCATCGCCTATACCTATGACAGTCAGGGCAATAAGGTGGAGGAGGCCTACGGACAACAGGAAGTAGAACGGGACGGAGAGCCGGATGGCTGGCACCGGATCCATTTTTCCTACGATAAAAACAATCATCTGAATGTAGTGAAAGATGACTTTGGGGCAAAAATGCGCTACGATTATGACTGTCTGGGAAATGTAACGCTGGAAGAGCGTGTCATTGCGGACGGTGTTCATAGTGTCATTCATTATGCCTACAATAAAAACGGGTGGCTTGTTCAGCGGACGGAGGAAATCCAGGGCAACGGCCCGGTACAGGCCGCCGTTACAAGATATGCCTACGATGCCAACGGCAACCTGACAAAGATCACCACCCCGAAGGGCTCCGAGATCCACAGAAGCTACGATGCGGACGACCGCCTGACCGAGGAGAGAGTCCTTGACAGAAAGAACGGTATCGACAGACGGGTGCAGTATGCCTATGATGCGGCCGGAAATGTGCTGAAACAGGCCATTCTGGGAACGGACGGGGAATGTCTGGAGAGCAGCACCCGGTATGACCTGAAAGACCGGGCGACCCACAGAACCAATCCGGCAGGAGGGGTGACCCGCTATCTCTATGACTGGAATGACAGGCTGCGGAAAGAGATCAGTCCCTACGGCTACGAGCCGGAAAACGATGACGGGGCAGGCGCAGCCTACACCTATGACAGCCGCGGCAACCGCCTCCGCACCACCAATGCATTAGGTGAAGTGGTACAGGAGCTTTCCTACAACCTGCGGAATCAGCCGGTCATCCAAAAGGATACGTTTGGAAACCGGACAGAACTTTCCTACGAATTGGATGGAAAGATCAAGGATGTCCGGCGTTCGGGGAACCATCAGCGCACCCTCCAACAGTATGAGTATAATGCCAGGGGGCAGATCACGGGAGTTGTGGACGGCAACCGGAATCCCATTTCCTATGACGTGGACAGCTGGGGACGCATCACAGGCATTGGCTTTGTGGACGGGGTGAAGGAAGGCTATGAATACACCCCCGCCGGGCAGGTCAGCAGGACTATAGACGGTAACGGTAATGCGGTGCAGTACCGCTACAACAGTCTCGGCAAGATCAGCGAGAGAATTGACCAGCTGGGCGATACAGAGACCTTCCGGTATGACGAGGAGGGCAACCTGTCCCTGCACATCGACAGGGATGGAAGACAGCTGCAGCGCGCCTGCAACGTATTCGGACAGCCTGTGTATGAGAAGGCGACCGATGCAGAAGGAAAACATACCAATATCAGCACCTGGCACTATGACAGCCTGGGCCGGGTGACCCGTGCCGTCTGCGATGGAAAGTCCTATGAATACATCTACGATGCACATGGCAACCTGAAAGAAAAGCGTTCCAACGGGAAACGCTTAGTTTCCTATACCCATGACAGGGCAGGGCAGATCACGGAGATTAAAGACTCCGCAGGAGTCTGCACCCGGTATGAGTATGACATTCTGGGCAGACGAAGCCGCATCTTTAATGATGACGGACTGGAAGTGCGCTACGGCTACGATGCCCTGAACCGCATCCGCCGCATCCATTATGGTAACGGTGTGGAGACCGCCTATACCTACGATGGTGACGGTAACATCCGCACACTGGAAACCAAGGCAGGAGAAAATGTCCTGCTCTCCTTTGCATACCGGTATGACGGCAACGGAAACCGTACGGCGAAGACAGGCATGCAGGCAGGTGTAACTCTGGGTGGCGTTACATCCGAAATCACCGCAGGGAATAATGCACTGGATATCTCCTACAATTATGATGTCCGAGGACAGCTTCTGGAAGAGCGGCGGAACGGCGCTTCTGTTTGCTATGCCTATGACAAAGCCGGAAACAGAATCCGGAAGACGGATGTACAGGGAGAAATCCGCTATCTTTATAATGCGAAGAACCAGCTAATTGCAGAAGAAAGCCCTGCCGATAGAAAACAGTTTTCTTATGACCGTCAGGGCGGTATAATAGAGGAGAAAAATGCAGCCGGGATCCGCCGGTTCTCCTATAACAGCCGCCACCAGCAGACAAGGGTGGAAACCGAAACCGGCAGCGTGCAGGAGAACCGCTATGACGCGGAAGGCCTGCGTTTTGAACTGCTGGAAAACGGCAGGAGAACCAGCTTTGTATACCACGATGGAGAGCTTCTGCAGGAGGAGGGAAGAGAAGAGCAGAAGACCAGTTATCATCTCGGGGCAGGGATGGAAGCGTTCCGCAGAGGACAGGAACTGTCCTACTACCACAGGGACGAACAGCTAAGTACGGTATTTGTTACTGATGGACATAGAAATGTTCAGAACAGCTACCAGTATGATGCCTTTGGCATGTCTCTTGGAACCACAGAGAAGCTGAATAACCGCATCCGCTATACGGGACAACAGTATGATGAACTGACAGAGCAGTATTACCTGCGGGCGAGGTATTACAATCCGGTTGCCGGGCGTTTCATGCAGGAAGACGTCTATCAGGGGGATGGACTGAATCTGTATGCGTACTGTGGGAATAATCCGGTGGTGTACTATGATCCGAGTGGGTATGCAAGTACGTCAACAGGTAAAGCTTGTCCACCACAGGGGAAAATTAGTGAAAGTGTTGATGAGAGTAGTAGTAATACTACTAGAAGACAAGCATTTAGAGAGGCAAAGGAAGCGGCAGGTATTCCAAAGTCAGCAGAATATAAAACTCACAAATTTGTATTTGATGGAACTTCAGAAAATAGAATTGTGTATGAATTTGATGTATGTGGAGAGAAGAAATACATTATAGAACATCCCTTTGATAAGATGGGACGTGGAAATCATTTTCACGGTGCAGATGACACGAAAGGAAGTCCCTTTAGCAAAGGTAGATATAATCAATACCCAGGACATTTTCCAGAAGATTTTAATGGGTTTAATTAGGAAATGGAGATATAAATGGATAAAACAAGATTGGTTGAAGCCAAAAGAAGAAATGGAATACTACAAATCTGTAAAGAATGGAGAAATAATGGAATAGAAATAGCTATTGATGATTTTTATGATATTCATACTACTTTACAATTACAAGAAAAAATAATTGCTAAGTTAGATGAATTAGATAGTCAGAAAAAGTATATTATTTGTGAAAATAAAGAGGAAATAGAAGATTTTTTGAACTATACAAATAAAGTAATATGTAAATCTATGAAATATGCTTTTTTTGTGGCAAATGCAACGAAGCTTGGAGCATTAAAATTGCAGGGAAATATTATTTCCAATAATATTGAATATGTAATAAGTAAATCGGAATTTTTAAATGGTGGATGCAGCATATTTATTTGTTCATGTGGCTTAGAAAATGGTGTATGTTTATGGAGAGGAGAGTATGATAGTAGAGTTTACTTTTGGCAGTAGCAGCTTATTTGTTAATAAACATAATGAAATTAATGACCAGCTATGCCAATTAATGTGTAGTTGGTCTGACGCATTATAATAATATAAAGCTGATTCCAAGGGGAGTAGTTTCAGCCCCCCACTAAATGTTTTATTTTGATACTTCTAATGGATTAATAGTAAGAAAAAACAATACCGGGATGCCGTTTCAGGCAGTATCCATATGGCAGTGACTTCTGCAACCGTCTGACGGAGATAACAGACGGCATCAGACAGGTGAAGCACTATACCCACGATAACAGCGGAAATATGCTCTCAGATGGTGAGATGTCTTACCTCTATGACGGTTTCGGAAGACTGGAACAGGTGACAAAGGCAGACGGAAGCTTCCAGAAGAACCATTATGATGCAGAAGGACTGCGTGCAGAGATGGAGGAAAACGGACAACTGGTGAAATTCCTCTACAATGAGGACAGGGAAGCAGTAGCCGAGGAGAAATCCGATGGCAATGTGATCCGCTATATCAGGGGACTGGGCTGGTCAGCTCTGACAGTGAGAAGGCGAAGACCTATTATCATTATGTATCTGACGAGCAGGGAAGTATTACCCATGTTATCAATGGTGAGGACAAGGAAAGCGGAGAACTCCCACAGGAGAACGTACAGCCGCAAGTACTTAACCACTATGAATACGATGCATTCGGCAATACCATCAGATGTGAAGAACAGGTGCACAACCGCTTCCGTTATACAGGAGAGCAGTATGACCCGTTGACAGGGCAGTATTACCTCAGGGCAAGATATTATAATCCTGTCATTGCCAGATTCACACAGGAAGATACCTACTATGGTGACGGACTGAACCTGTATACCTACTGCCGGAATAACCCGATCCTTAACCATGACCCGACAGGACATGGAACGAAGGAGAACAGCCCGTACAGCAGGAAAGAACAGCAGTACATTGATGCAGGGGCAGACCCGGATACAGCAAAGCTTGAAACGCAGTGCTATCCTGATGCAAAATCGAAACAGGACTTATACAATAAGTACAAGAGTCAGGGATATAATGCAACAGATGCCAAGAAGCTGGCAAACTATGAGATCGTCCATGGTGAGGAGAGGGCAAAGAACTATGCTGCCAACAATGTAAAGAAGAGCGGTCCTGATTACACACCGACTTCTCCAAGAGATAACGTCAATACTGACTGGAGAACCCAGAACAGGCTTAATGCGCAAAAGAAGGCAGGGGCAGGTAAGAGTGGTACACCTTCTAAAGTACACGGAAACAGTAAACTTAGTACAAAGCCACAGCATGGATATGAAATCTATAATACGGAGACTGGAGATGTAGTTAAGACTGGTATAAGTGGACAAAGGATGAATCTCAATGGTACATCGCCCAGAGCTAATATTCAAGTCAATAGGTTGAATAGGGGTGCTGGAAAAAATTTGTATGATTCTACAATTGTTGCAACAGATATGCCTAATCGACTTAGTGCCTTGGAATGGGAAAGAGAAAATGCATTAAGACTATGGAATGAAGGAAATTCTATGTCTTTGCATAGACGCCCTAGACCATGGGAGGACTAGAGAATGATATTAAAAGAAATAGAAATGGATTTACCTTATGTTCGAGATACCAATCAAGAACATTTATCGGCTGATGCTATAAAGTTGGCTTATGAATTGAATTGGAAGGAAAAAAGAAGACAATTTCAATTAATGACTCGATGTATGACATCAATGCTAGAAAGAATTATACCTCGCATTAATACAAAAGATTGTTGGAAAATTTTAATAGAATGTGCGGAAAAGCCGTCCAGAAATGATTGTATAAATTTATTGGGGGTATACAGTGTTCAAGTGTTTTTTGACATAAACATGTTTTGGGAGATGAATAGTTTTGAAAAAAAGAAATATGTTGTTAAAAAAATAAGAGAGGCTATAGGGATAATAGCCCAACATGATTTTTTTGCTGTAGAGGAAATCCAAAAAGCATGTGACGAAATAGTTGATTCAAATTATGTTAATGAGTGGTACTGGAATAAACCGGTGAAGTTAAAACAGATGTCTGTTCAGGTTAAGGTATTACATGAAGTAGAAAGTGTTAACATATACATGGTTTTTAAGGATTCTGTCAAAAACGTTTATATAGAAAAGTTATTGGTGTCAGAAATTCCAGATGAAAGAGTGTATAGCAAGTATTTAGGTAAACTTGAATGGATATCTTCTGGAACAGCAAGACTTTCTACCAAAAATGGCGAGTCCTTTACTGAAACATATGAATAAATGTTCTATATGTAAGAAATAATGCCAATTCAGAAATATTATTTACTACTCAATCAGCAAGCTTTAATAATGATATTAAAAAAATAGAGTAAAATTTTTAATGATATGATGGATGTTTGGTTGTTTAAATATGATGGAGAGGTTGATCTAGGCAATGCTACAAAAGATGAAGTGATACAGGTTACTTGGATGAAGCGGGAGCAAATTAAGGAACTGTTTGAACATAAAGTGTTGATGAGAGCGATAGTAAGACACAAACGTTTGATATTATTGAATATGGCGATAAAACCCCTGGGTTAGAAAATCATCATGGAGTTTTAGATGTATGGGCAACTCATAATATTGATGGATATAAGTCAAGGGCAAGTAAATCTACAACAATAGCATTAACACCAGAACAGCATGCAGCTACAAAATCAGTATATAGAGATTGGTTGTATGAGAGAACTGGTAATAAAGAAGGAGGAAAAGTTGACTGGACAAGTGTGTCACCGCAAGAAGCACAAGCATTGGCGGAAAGAATGTTTGACGCAGCAAATGTTCCTTTATCTGCAAGAAATGATTATTATAGAGAATTCAATCGCTATATTTATGGATTAGTAGAAAGGAATTAGAAATGGATATTTTGAATATGCTTGATAAAATTAGAAACACTCAAGGATGTATTGTATATAGTCCTTGTGGTTTGCCAAGCTTAAGTGAAGGAGTTGATTTGCCTAATGATTTAAAAGTGTTTTATGAGAATTGTGGAGGTGTGTCTTTCTTTACTGATAGTGCGTATGGATTTAGGATTGTAAGTCCAGAAGAAATGGTATTAGCAAACCCAATTATCGTTGGTGAACTTTGTGAGGAAGATATATCATCAGGGTGGTATATTATTGGTAAAGATATCGAAAATAATTATATTACTATTGATTTGGCAAAAGAAAGATTAGGAAGGTGCTACGATAGCTTTTGGGACAGACACGGTGTGGCTGGAGAATGTGCTATTGTTGCACAAACTTTTACGGAATTAATATCGCAGTTGTATAGTAATCAAGGTAAAAGCTTATTCTGGTTAGATGATGACTTTAATTCTTTAGGTGATGCTTATGATGAAGTATAATGTTTAATTATGTCTCAATTTAAGGTCATTTGAAATCAAAGCTGAATATTGTTGTCGTTAGAGACGTAAAACGCACTGTTTTCATAGCACATAGTGCTGTGGAGACAATGCGTTTTTTCTTGTGCGTCTGGGGCGCACGTTTCTAACCGGTGCAAGTCCGGAATCCGCCCGGTAGTGGGAAGGATATAGCCGAAGGTAAGGGTGTCCATCGTGAGGTGGAATCCGAAGAAAGCCGGATGTGGAGAACCTACTAACCCATGGACAAATCTCTGGTTTGACGAACAGAAATCACATATAAGGCCATGCATGAGGGTAAGGTTGCAAGGCAAACCAAAGCCCGATAACTACACGGAATTCTGGGCAGACGAAGCCGCATTCATTATGGTAACGGTGTGGAAACCGCCTATACCTATGACGGGGACGGAAATGTCCGCACACTGGAAACCAAGGCGGGAGAAGATGTCCTGCTCTCCTTTGCATACCGGTATGACGGCAACGGTAACCGCACGGCGAAGACAGGCACACAGGCGACTCTGGGCGGCATTACTTCTGAAATCACCACAGGGAATAATGCGTTGGATCTCTCCTATGCTTATGATGTCCGGGGACAGCTTCTGGAAGAGCGGCGGAACGGCGCTTCTGTTTGCTATGCCTATGACAAAGCCGGAAACAGAATCCGGAAGACGGATGTACAGGGAGAAATCCGCTATCTTTATAATGCGAAGAACCAGCTAATTGCAGAAGAAAGCCCTGCCGATAGAAAACAGTTTTCTTATGACCGTCAGGGCGGTATAATAGAGGAGAAAAATGCAGCCGGGATCCGCCGGTTCTCCTATAACAGCCGCCACCAGCAGACAAGGGTGGAAACCGAAACCGGCAGCGTGCAGGAGAACCGCTATGACGCGGAAGGCCTGCGTTTTGAACTGCTGGAAAACGGCAGGAGAACCAGCTTTGTATACCACGATGGAGAGCTTCTGCAGGAGGAGGGAAGAGAAGAGCAGGGCACCAGTTATCATCTCGGGGCAGGGATGGAAGCGTTCCGCAGAGGACAGGAACTGTCCTACTACCACAGGGACGAACAGCTCAGTACGGTATTTGTTACTGATGGACAGGGAGAAATCCGGAACAGCTATCAGTATGATGCCTTTGGCATACCCCTTGAGACCACAGAACAGCTGAATAACCGCATCCGTTATACGGGCCAGCAGTATGATGAACTGACAGAGCAGTATTACCTGCGGGCGAGGTATTATAATCCGGTTGCCGGGCGTTTCATGCAGGAAGACGTCTATCAGGGGGATGGACTGAATCTGTATGCGTACTGCGGGAATAATCCGGTGGTGTATTATGATCCGAGTGGGTATACAAGTACGTCAACAGGTAAAGCTTGTCCTCCGAAGGGGAAAATTAGTGAAAGTGTTGATGAGAGTTGTACATCTTCTGTAGCTAAACCTAATCAAGGACAAGGATTCTCAAGTAAAGGTTACAATCCACAACCAGGAGAGAGAACTTTTGAAGGATATGTGAAGCAAATTAGTGACCCTGAAATCAGTCTGTATACAAAGTCATCTGGATTTAACAATAATCCAAAAGGCACTGGGGGACAATTTAAGAGATTTGGTGCAAATGAGCATTATGGACTAGCTCCACATGTCCATCAACCAGTAAGAAATGTAACGCCAAATGGTATGATTTTTGGAAAGACAGGAAAAGATGTAGGGATAGATGTTTTTAATCCAAATAAAAAAGATATTAAACAGTTATATGAGTATTTAAATAACGGGAAATATTACGAATAAGAGAGGTACATTTTAACATGACAAAACAACAGACAATATTTTTTGAAGAATTATCATATATTCAAGAATATTGTGTAAATGTTGCATTATGCAACAGCAAAAACAATATCAATGATGAAGAACGCTTACGAGATGTAACAAGTGATGTAATTTATAGGGTAATGGAATTACTTGATGGATATGCTTGTGAATTACCTAGATTTAAACTTATCAATGCAGAAACAGGAGAAGTGCTTAATGAAGGAATTGAGTTGCACGATACATGTGTTGAGTACTTAAGCAAAAAGGAAATATAAGTATACTTAATAACATATTAATTTTTTTCGTTTTCTTATGTTATATATTATGTATACACTAAGGTCGCCCACCACCTAAAATTTAACCATGGTCTTTAAATTAATCGGAATGGCTCTCACCGAAGGTGATATAATCCTGTAGATTAATTTGAAGACCCATCCAAAACATCCGCCAGGCAGACGGCGGGGAGGAAGGCTATACCTATGACTTTGCGGGCAATGTCACCAGTACCAGGGATGCCAACGGCGGCGTGATCACCTACCGCTACAACAGTCAGGGAAAGGTCTGCGAGATCACCGACCAGGAGGGCAACAGCGAGACCTTCCGGTATGACCGTGAGGGGCGCATGGTACTCCATGTGGACCGCAACGGCAATGAAGTCCGCACCACCTACAACGTGGACGGGAATCCGGTGCTTGAGACCGGAACGGACCGAAACGGGGAGAACCGTGTCACAAGAAGTTTTGAATATGACGCGTCAGGCAATGTCAGGAAGGCGGTGGCAGGAGGCTTCTGCTACACGTATGAGTACCGCCCGGACGGGAAGCTGCTGAAAAAGTCAGCGTCCGGCAGGACGCTTGTTTCCTGCACCTATTTTTCGGACGGCAGTCTGGAAAGCCTGACGGACGCCAGCGGAAAGCCGGTGTTTTATGAGTATGACTGGCACAGGAATTTATCCGGTATGAGGGATGAAAATGGAAATATGCTGGCAGCGTATGCCCATACACCGGGAGGAAAGTTAAAGGAGATCCGCCACGGCAACGGGATTCGTACCGGATATGCGTATGACACGGACGGCAATCTGGTACACCTGCACATGGAATGTACAGACGGTAAGATACTGGCAGACCTATATTATTCCCACGACCTGAACGGTAACCGGACGCTGAAGTCGGGAAGCCGAATCGAGAAAAGCTACAAAATACAACGATATTTATAAAGAAGGTTATTTGAGGATAAAAGATGAAATTTTTTATTAACATGATTAAAGTATTATTATTTTTGGGGGTGGGTACGTCATTATTTTTTATTCCATATGAAAAATTTCAAATATGGTTTCCACAAGCTCCAAAAGTTGCAGTTGTAAAAGTGGCAGGGATTGTCAGCTTGCTGTGCGGAATTATAATTATGGTATTAATGTTATCTGAAAAATGATTCTTGTGACCACAAATAATATCAATAATTAAGTGTTTTTTTGGATACTGGAAGAAAGAAAATATAAATGGTTATATTTTTGTAACTAAAATCCAAACCGATTATGGTTATATACGATATGCACCATATATAGTTATACTTATTGTATAAATTATAGGAGGTGCGACTTCATGTTCAGTATAGACAAAACACTAATTAATCCCAATATGCCGGTAACAGTGCGATTTTCTTCAGTCCTTTATGAATGGCTTAGGAACAAAGCAGACAAAGAGGAAATATCCTTTAATCAGATGGTTTTGCAGTGTTGTAAGTATGTGATGGATGAGGAAGAGAGAAACGCAGAAATAAAGGAAACAGGAGATTTGCACGAATGAGTATGGGAAATCTGGAGATAGGGGTATGTGATGATTCTCTGGAAGATTTAAAACGGATTCAAATAGCAATTTACAAAGCTGCGGAGAAATTAGGGGAGAGAGAATCCATCTCCATTCATTTATATAAAGATGGTATATCCATGTATAAGGATAGTCAAAGTCAAGGATTCAGTCTTGTATTTTTGGATTGGGAGATGCCAGAAATAGATGGATTTGATTTAGCAGGTCAGCTTTATTTAAAGAATCCACATTTGAAAGTCGTGTTTGTATCTAACTATGAAAGTATTGTATTTGATGCTTATGAATACATGCCATTGTGGTTCGTAAGGAAAAGCTCCTTGGAGCGGGATATGTTAAAAGCACTACAAAAATATTTAGGTATAACCACAAAAGTAAAACTTCGTTATCGGATGAGAGATGGGTTTGGTATGAAGCATGTGCATTTAGAATCTGTTGTCTATGTCGAATGTAATGGTCATGCGCTTACAGTATGGATGAGGAATCAGACGTATCTTCAAATGTACGGAACCTTAAAGTCCATCGAGAATGAGTGGAAGGATTATGGTTTTGTAAGAATACATAAAAATTATTTGGTAAATGTAAAATCGATTGAAGAAGTAGGCGTTAGGACAGTTAGGCTGTTTAATGGCATGGAACTGGATATGGGAAAGAACAGAAGAAAAGAGATAACGGAAATAGTAAACCGATAGAAAGAGGGGGAGGAGCAAAATTACTGGTTATATTATAAATGCATTGTCATCGGTAATCGCATTGGAGTATATAAATCATGGATTTCAAAAAAAATATAAGGGAGTACAAGCGTTCTCTTTATGGATGGCAGGATTTTTGACATACTTTGTGACTGTAACATTGCTCAACCGATTTAGTAGATTTGAGGGGGTGATTGGACTACTCTACGGGGGAATTTTGTTTCTTTATAGTGTTGTAGCTTTAGAGGGAAAGCGGACAGATTTTTTAATCATTAGTCTTATG
>OJKY01001273.1_pt1 | contig 15762 bp, 10 predicted proteins | sample 1596571 | NCBI WGS metagenome assembly OJKY01 (sample SAMEA4350170, study PRJEB24818) | metagenome | biome: human; feature: gut; material: faeces | place: Denmark | collected 2013-09 | reverse complement strand
CTGCATGGACAGCGTGATACGGAAAATTGCAGGAGAGTAAAACTACAACCGTATTTCTATTTATTGGAACACATAAATTACGGAAATTAGGGGTATTGTAATCTCGACAAGATTTTACTACCTCTAATTTTCGTTTTCGTGCTGGCATAAAGTCGATAATTGAGAGTTGGAATGATTTGCAACTCCCGATTAGAGGAAATATGTCGGCTTATTTCTTATAATGGAATATCCCAACCAATGAAGAACTTTTTAGAATGTCAATCTTGATTTTCTGAAAGTTTAATCCGAAATTTGGATCTACAATACCCCGCTTGAGTGTTGCGTATTGAGAAACATTTTCTAACTTTGTGGCATCGTCCTAATGGGCGGTAACATATTAGTTTAGTGAAAGTGTTTCGCTAATCCTTGATACGAAATCTGGAAAATTTCAAATGCGCAAGGAGAACGCAACGCTCATCACCGTACATAGCTATATATCTCCTGATATATTCTATTCGGTGTGGGGTATTGTTTATTTGCGCATAGGTATTCCAGAACCTCGTATCAGATAAACGAACAACTCCACACTTTCTTTTTGTACATAACCCACCGCAGCAGGAGTTGATACGGTACATTGGTAATTATTATGTCCCGATTTGAGCAGGTAGCCCAAGAGGTTGCCAAAGATTCCTATTTGAAAGAATGGGTCGAGAAAATTATGCTAATTATCGACGATTATTCTTCTGCTGAACTTACAGAAGACAAAATTATTGAAACGGTCGCAAATAGCATGATTGCCCGTAGCGGGGATGATGTTCCCAAAGATAATGACCGTATTTTCTTTACAAAAATCCTATGGGTTATCCTTGAACGGACGATAGGAAATCATGAATTTCTGCCCAATGCCGAGAACGTGTTGCAAAAGAAACTCCATGCAAAGCAGGTAGCCTTACTTATTAAAAAAGTTCAAAATTGATTTATTAACCTAAATACATTTGTTATGAAAAAACTATTGACCTTTGCCGCATTACTTGCGGTGGTTGCGCTCACATCGTGCAAATACGATGATGATGACATTTGGAACAGCGTTCACGGATTGGAAAACCGTGTCGCAAAATTAGAGGAACTCTGCAAGCAGATGAACACCAACATTTCATCGTTGCAGACCATCGTAACAGCATTACAAAACAACGACTATATTACAAATGTTACTCCGATAATGAAAGAAGGAGAAATAGTTGGTTACACGATCTCGTTTGCAAAAAGCAATGCAATCACGATTTATAATGGCAAAGACGGTAAAGATGGGATAGATGGTTCCGACGGTAAAGATGGTGAGGATGGGAAAAATGGCATCACACCTACCATCGGTGTCAAACAAGATGCGGATGGCGTTTATTATTGGACACTCAATGGCGACTGGCTAACCGACGAAAACGGTGATAAGATTAAGGCCGAAGGGACAGACGGCAAAGATGGCGCAGACGGGTCTGATGGCAATAATGGTTCAGATGGAGCAAATGGCCAAAATGGTATTACACCCCAATTTAAAATTGAGAATAATTATTGGTATATCTCTTATGATAATGAAAAGTCGTGGATACAATTAGGTAGAGCCACAGGAGAAAACGGTAAAGATGGTATGGATGGAACTGATGGTAAAGATGGTGATAACATCTTCAAAACAGTAACACAAGATGACACAAACGTTTATTTTACACTAAATGATAATACAATAATTACTATTCCTAAAGCCACAAAATACGACGTGTCATTTGATATAGATTGTAAATCTGAAGAATTATTTGAATACGGAGAAACTCGCATATTCACAGTTATTGCAAATAATGTGTATGATACCTCAATCTCCACACCCATTGGCTGGAAAGCCTCATTAGAAGATAGCAATTTAATAGTAACAGCCCTATCTTACAACAATTCAGGTGATACCAAAGGTGTTATTTCTATTATCATTGTCGATAACAACGGTAAAACCATTATCCGAAAAATGGTTGTCAATATTGCATCCAATTTTGTAACGATTCCTGATGCAAATTTCCAAGAGTACTGCTTAACTAATTTTGATTCAAACAAGGATGGTGTTTTATCTAAATCCGAAGCACAAGAGGTTGTATCTATAAATTGTGAAGATTTGAATATTCAATCTTTGGATGGGATAGCATGTTTTACAAATCTTACGACTTTAACCTGTCGCAATAATAGAATTGAAAAATTAGACCTTTCAGGTTGCGTAAATCTAGAAGAATTGATATGTTTTGGGAATAAATTAAATTCATTAGAAATCACAAACTGTACAAAACTGACATACATATCGTGCTCTGATAATCTTTTAGCCAATCTTAATTTAGAGAACTGTTCGTCTTTAAAACAAGTTCATTGCTCAAAGAATAACATCTCCAATATTATTATCTCGCAAAATCTCTCATTTTCCCCATCGTCAAATAACTTTGTTCAGATAGATAAGGATATAGAATCTATTGTATATCAGGATGGGGAAAAGGCAACCTACTCGATTGGAGATTATAACAACGGGATTGTTTTTTCGATAAACGGAAATGGAGAGACAGGCAAAACAATGTATATAGATAGGACATCAACAGTTCCTCGTTCTTTTATTTGGGCGGAAAATCTTGGAACCACCCAAGTAGGAACGACTGACTTAGATGATGGAATGATTAATATGCAAATAATACGAGCAATAGAGGGATGGAAAGATATATTCCCTGCTTTTGCTTTTTGTGCGAAACAAGGAGATAACTGGTATTTACCTGCTAAAAACGAGTTAACCTTATTATACAATAATAAGGATATTGTTAACGAATCATTAAAAGTATTAAAACGAGGAAAAATATTTGAAGGTAGCAAATATGATGACCCTGCATATTGGAGTAGCACAGAATCAAGTAGCTCTGTCTATGCTTATCAACTGAATGGCTCCTATATATTGAACGCAATTAGCAAAACATCATCTGCAAATACTTTAGCCATTTCCAAATTTTAACTACCCAAGGACAGACTTGTGCAAAAGGGTTAACTTATAGACCCTCTGCACAAGTTTGTCCTTTCTTTTTTACTTGCACAAGTCACAAATTTTTCGTATATTTATATCATAATCAGAGATTTATTTAACAATACAAATTTTAGCTAAAATGTATAAAACACCAAAAACAGAATGACAGCAGGGCGGCGATGAACAACGCATGATGATTTGAAAAGTCGTTGCCTATGATAGCTTTTACGGGATGTGCTTGGCCGTATCACGCAATCCCGATGAATTTACACCCAGCGATTTTATGTATATCATGCCTGACGATACGGACAAAAATGCACCCGTAACCCTAACCTTTCAGAAACGGGGACATATAACGGCACAGATAAAATGCGCATTGACAGATTCCAACGCAGAAATATTGCTCCTAATGCCTAATATCCTTGAATGAAGAAATGACCAAGTAAACCTATTCGAATTACATGTAAAAAACGATACGGTTATTGTCAACTACACGACAACAGAGGGCGGGCAAAGAGATTTCAAATTCCCGTTAGCTGGGTTTAAGGAGAAATATTTGGAACAATTTATATAGAGATAATCCTCGGCCATGCGGTCGGGGATTTTTTATTTATAGAAATCAAAGCTACTGAAAATTGCTAAAAACGGGAAAGCGGCAGGAGGGGAAAATTTTGCGCCGATTTTCTATTAGCAGAGCAAGGACAGACTTTGCGAAAGGGGTATATTTATAGTCCCCTTTGCAAAGTTTGTCCTCTCTTTTTTCTGAACCGAGGTTGGGGTCGGTCAATCACTCACAATCACTTCAATTTATTAACAATTAACACATTATGCGATTATGAAAACGTACTACACATTAGACTATGGATAGTTGATAGTCTAACGCAATGACAATTAGAAACTTATCACACGATTTTATTAACTTGCAGGAGGTGGAAATACTCTCCATTGGGTCGCCATTGAGGTAAAAAATGGCTATTTCTATACTTGTAAATGATTGATTATTTGCGAATTGCGGAAATAGCTCAGTTGGTAGAGCGCAACCTTGCCAAGGTTGAGGTCGCGGGTCCGAGTCCCGTTTTCCGCTCACGGGGCCTTTGAAAGAAGGTGCAACAAGAAGCAGAAAACCTTATGTATCAATGATATGTAAGGTTTTTTCGTTTTTAGGATGAAGCCGAAAAAAGCAACGGAATGCAGTTTTTTACGACCTTATCGGTGACCTGTTTCGCTCGGACCCGAAATAGGTCACTAATGTAAGTTATTGCATTAATTATCAGCTTTTTGCCTCGCAACAATTCTATGCTGTAAACGTATTACTAACAAACTATTTACAGCAGTATGGAAAGAAGACTTTCAACAAAGTTGAAGTTCATTCTCGCCTCGGCATAGCTCGAACAAGTTCGGCTATGCCCTCGGCTCGGCGAACTTTCAGCGTGGTTTTCTTCTGCAAGAAAACCAAAGTAACGAAAAAGGGCAAGGCCCCGATCTATGTGCGCATCAAGACCTGCGGCACGGCTACGGAGATTTACACGCGATGCCAAATCGAACCGGAGCGTTGGAATCAACGGCTTGAACGGTCACTCTACAAGGATGAGATAGACCAACAGATCAATAGCATCGTCGCCAGCTACCGGGCCAATGTCCTCGCGGCCTATGACCAGTTAATCAAGGAGGGCAAAGAGCCGACGTGCTTTGCTATCAAACACCGGCTTGAAAACCCCGCGGGCAATGCGCGTCTGTTTCTTGCTGAGTTCGGGAAATATTGTGACAAACGGCAGAAAGAGGTCGGAACACGGATCACCCAACTCACGGCGAACAAGTATCACCGCCTGCTTCGCTACCTGAAAGAGTATATGCAGGCGCAATACAAAAAGGAAGATATTCCGCTGGGTATGGTTAATTACGAGTACCTCGACGGACTGAACACCTTTATCCAGACGGCCCATAACTGCAAGACTAACGGTGCGGTCAATCTGTTGTGCTGTTTGAAGAACTTTATGCTGTACGCTATCCGCAACGAGTGGATCGAAAAGAATCCGTTTCAGTACTACAAGCTAAAGCCCGAACACAACAAGTCGAAAGACCACTTGACCAAAGCGGAATTGGATGTTTTGATAACCAAACCTATGCCGAACGAGCGGATAGAACGCATTCGGGACGTGTTCGCGTTCTGCTGCCTGACGGGACTTGCCTTTACGGATGCCGACCACCTGCGCCCGGAACATATCAGCGCGGATGATAGCGGGCAGTTGTGGATTCACAAGCCCCGCGAGAAAACCGCCGTAATGAGCCGCATCCCCTTGTTGCCGCATCCGGTGAAACTTCTGCGAAAGTACGAGCACGACCCGAATTGCCGACAGCGCGGAAAGATGCTGCCCGTACCGAGCAACAGCAAAATGAACGCCTATCTGAAAGAACTGGTGGGCATCTGCAATATCGACAAGACGCTGACGACGCATGTCGCCCGGCATACGTTTGCCTGCCTTGCCGTGGAGTACGGAATGCCGATAGATGTGCTGGCAAAGATTTTAGGGCATACCAATACGAATATGACCCGGCATTACGCGAAATTCTCGGAGGGCTTGATCGGCCGGGAGATGCAGAAGATCGGCAGTATCTTCGCTAATCCGGCATGATAGCCTACAACGAAAGGCAGGGCGCACAGGATTTGGAATGATCCCTGATGCGCCCCGCCTTTCGTTTACATAGCCCGACCTATTGCGGGTGGTAGGTTGGTTTGTAATTCTTTGTCAGCGTTTCCCGGATCGCCGATTCGGGATAGAGGATGTTGCGCTCGCTTATTGCGACAAACGGTATCTGCCGCGTATCGCGGAGCGTTTGCAAGGTTCGGGGAGAGATGTGCAGATATTCGCAAACTTCCTCCCCAGTAAGATAGCGTTCCGAGCCTATTAATGGCTGATAGTTCGCAGCAGCCAGTTGCAGGGTTTCTTCGGCCCGGTCGATCATAGCGAGCAACTCCCGGACTTCCTCGCTCTCCATCGTTAAATAGTCCGATTCCATGCTACACGTCCTTTCTGATTGTCCGCTCCCGCAGGAATCCTATTACGTCAGGTTCCCGATAGAAGAACTTACCGCCGACATTCGAATAAGGTAACACCCGCCTGTCGCGATAACTTTGCAACGTGCGCTTGGAAATCCGTAATAACTGACAGACTTCCGGCCCGTCCAGTCAGCCGTCAGGCGACGGCGGATTGTACCGCATTCTTGTTCGTTGTGATTGAGCGGCCAATGCTTCCAGCCGTTCCGTGAGCACTCTTCATACGCGCTCGTCCATACAAATACTTGTCATAAAAATTTGAATTAAATAGGTTAATAATAAATTTCATTTGCAAGGTAATACCGAATCGAAGGTTTCCGGAACCATGGCCGCTCCATGCCGCCCAGACCGTCCGCCTTCGATGCTCCTGCAAATCCGACGGCAAGATAAGGTGTGTCGACCGATTTGGTACTGGCTGGTCCCCCGATCGCCCTCAATCGCCCTAATTGGCCCCAAGAATCGGGCGGATTCCGTAGCATAACTCCCGGCCTCTCTCCTCGGTGTTCCTGCAAACTTGGCGGCAAGATAAGGGCAGCGGCCCGACTTGGTGCTATCCGGGTAGTGAACGGTTATGAACGGTGCTAATTGACCCCGAAAACCGGACAAAATCAGCCGCAGTTTCGGAGTATTGGCGCAAAAATCAGACATCCGGACGTTTTGTCCGTACTGCGGAGCAGTTCCGCGCAGCAGGACGCAATAATATCAGGCGTGTAACAGATTGGCAAATTGTATATTATCTTCGCCGCAAACCTTAAAATCCGACATATTTATGACTACCCGAACCATCCATTCCACCCCGGCGATCTTCCGTCCGTCGTGAAGAGCCGCCCGCCCTGTTTGTAGTTTTCCAATCTCCAGCCTTTCCGGGCACTGACTTCCCCGATCTGTCCGCCTGCGCCTTTGCGTGAGCGTCGATGCGATACGTCCCGCCTTTGCCGTCCTAAGCCTCCGCCGACTATATCCGGCGGGTCTTGCGGGCCAGTTTCGGCGGGCCGTGTCCGGGGCTTCGGCCCCGGCATCGATCGCTCCCGAAAACAGAAGAAGCAAGGTTGTGTTTTCGTGCCACGGAAACTCCCTTACGGGACTTTCCGCGACCACTTCAAACAACCTTGCTCTGCGAGGCCATCCCATTCGGACTGCTCCCGGCACGGGGCGCATTCCGAACCGCCCGCCACTCCCTGCGGTCGCCGCGGGCTTGGGATTCGGGGCGTCTGCGACGCAGGTTTACGACCGTGCCCGCTTCACTCGTTTTACTCGGTCATCCGGCAACGGTCGGACGTACGGCCATGCGCTGAACTAACACGGGTTCGCACATGGCCGAGAACCCCAAGAACAAGGGCGGCAGACCGCCCAAAACCGCCGCCGAAAAGCACTCCGAAACCGTCCGTTTCCGCGTAACGGCCGCCCAGATGCAAACCCTGCAACAAAGCGCAGCGAAAAGCAGGCTGACCCTGTCGGAATACGCCCGGCAAATGGTGCTTGCCGGAAAGGTCATCGCCCCGGCCAGCCCCGAAGAACTGGGCCTGATTGCCGAGCTGACCCGCGAGAAGAACAACCTGAACCAACTTGCCAAAGCCCAGAACGCCGCAGGAGCCGCAAAGCGGGAAGCGGAACTGATCCGGATCATCCGGTTTTACAATCGGATGATTGCCAAACTGAAAAGAGAGTAGCAATGATAGGAAAAATCGTAACGGGCAAATCGTTCGGCGGAGCCGTCGAGTATGTCCTCAAAAAAGAGAAAGCCCGCCTGCTGGAAAGCGACGGGGTAGATACCGAAAGCATCCGGACAATAATCGACGACTTCAACTTCCAGCGCAAGGCCCGCCGGGAGATTGCAAAAGTCGTGGGGCATATCTCGCTGTCGTTTCATAAGGACGATACACCGAAGCTAACCGACGAGCGGATGCGGGAACTGGCGGCGGCCTACATGGAGTGCATGGGCATTGCCGATACGCAGTATATCGTTGCCCGGCACAACGACACGGAACATCCCCACCTGCATATTATCTACAACCGGGTGAAATACGACCGGACGCTTGTGGCGGATAAGAACGAACGCCGCCGGAACGTCAAAGTCTGCAAACAGCTTAAACGCCGATACGGGTTGACATTCTCCAACGGCAAGCGGGACATAAAGACTGAACGGCTCCACGGAGCGGACAAGGTGCGGCAGGAGGTGTTTGACGCCATAACCCGCATCCTGCCCAAATGCGATCGGATCGCCGACCTGTCGGCCAAGCTGAAACGGCAGGGGATCGGCGTGCAGTTCATCCACCGGGGCAACGACCCGAAGAAAGCGGTTCAGGGCGTAACCTTTACCAAAGACGGACTGACATTCAAAGGCTCGCAGGTAGACCGTAAATTCAGCTATGCCGGATTGTCGAAAACGATCCGCGAACTGGTCGAGACGTTGGCACGGGAAGCGGCCGACGAGGAGATCAAATACATGCGGCAAAGACGGCGGGAGCAGGAACGCAACACAACGTCGAAGCCGCGGAAAGAAGAAAGGCCGCAACCGCCGCAGGTCAAACGGGGAGAAACACCCCGCCTGCAACAGTCGCGGCAGACACAGCCGGCTTCAGCCGAACCGAAACCCTCCGCGCCGCAACATGTCGAAATCGGCGGTACGCGCTTTACGCAGGAGCAATGGCGGCAGTTGCAGGAGAACCGGACACTGCGGATAATCGTTCGCCGCAGCGATGCAAATATGCTGCGCGAATACTGGTTCGACAATGCAGGAGGGGTGCAATACACCCTTATCGCCCTGCGTCGCAGGGATGAAGCATTTACACGTGAATTGGTTACGGCGATAAAAGGGTGTCGGCTGACGGTGCAGGAACAGAAACAGTTGTATTCCGAACAGGGATTGATTAAGGCGTTCCGCAGACAGGACGGAACGGTTTACCGATCCCGGTTCGGGGTGGAATCAAAGCCCGGACAGAAAGATATGCTGACCGAGTGCGTATTATCCGTGCAACAGCCGCAAGAGATGAAGGCCGACACAAAGCCGCTGGTGAAACCGGAACAGCAACAGAAACCGAGGCCGCAGGTAAAAACATATCCACCGAAAAAACGGGGGCGAGGTATTTAATTGGAAGTATTATTTAAGTTATGGTATTGTTGCCATTGTATCAAATGCAAGCAAGAATTTGGGATTAAACGAAACATGATCCCATCGAGGTAGTTTCTTGGCCCCAGACCAGTAATCATCCATCAATGCCTCAATTTCCCGTTTAGAGTTTACGCCTAAAATACATTTTACCTTACTAAAATATTTCTGCGATTTCGCCCTTGCAAAAATTTCGAATGGCCGCCTTCCGTTGAAATCAGAATACAATAAAATGGTAGGATACCAATCACAATTCCAGCCTCTATTGGGAATTAATTCACTCCTTAAAAATAAGCAAAAGTCCGCTTGCATTAATTCCCACAAAGAGATGATAGACACTCTATCATGTAATAGCGTTGCTTGTAAAGAGCAATATTTTGTTGTAGACCTTTGATTACGTATTTGCAAAGATTCCAAATATGGACAAAATATATAATAGCCTTTCATTGGATCCAATGATTCCTCTTGCTGTTCATAAAATTGCACAGTTAAGAAATCGTTTAGTTGTGAAAATTTCTCATACTTTAACAAGATAGCCGCAAAATATAAAAATAATTCATGAGCAATGAATTTAAAGTTGTCAAAATCGCTTTCATGCCATGAATCGCATTGAGGTCGCCGCTTAAAATAAGGTAATAATGATTCGAAAAACAGATGATATTTATCTAAATATGAATTTGTTAGTCCGTATTGGCAAATAGTAATAAATACTTGAATAAATTCATTCCGATAGGGAATAAATTTATTTATGTTGTCAATCATCAAATCATCATAATATCCGTTGGAAGGTTTGGAAATCCTAAAAAGCTCCAAATTCGTTGAAAGAATTGTCAAGTATTCATCCAAAGCACCATCAGCATAGGGCTTTGATTCTTTAAACCCTGTAATAACTCGCTTGAAAGCGTAAGATGTTCCGAGTGAGATATTATCTGCAGTATCGTCTAAAAAACATGGTGGATTACCAATTGGAGGTTTTACATAAACAGGTTTATCATAAATCCAACGAAGTAGTTTCTCAAAACTATCCGTATAGTTATTCGATTCACAAAAGTCTATATATATACGTGAAGAATAATAGGTTGGTAAAAAGGCTTTCCCATTGTCGTCTTTCTCGGTGACTACAGCGACAAATTTCTCTTGCGCGACATTGTTGTATAGCTCACTAGAAATAATTTGTGCTTCTGTTCCGGCTCCCCCAACCCGTTTATTAGCTTTCTCTGTATAAATTTTATCGCTGATTATTAGAACTTTTTTGATATCTGGATCATTGACCATTTTTTCCATAAAACTATGTGCATCATGGCCCTCCTTCAAGTTCCATTTATCAAGGATAGTATCAACTCCATTGTCACATAATTCTTTTGCCAAATTGAGTACCCACTCTTCATGTTGTGGAGATGACCAACTATATGATATAAATACTTTTGGGTTAAGCATAATATGAATGTTGATTATAAAGAGTTATCTGTTGTGCGCAGACCTTTTCCACGATGTCGCGGAGTAGTTCGATCTTGGGGACGAGGGCGTCGATGTCGGCTTTTGTTACAACGAACTTATCGTTGTAGCGGGCTTCCAGATAGGCGCGGCGCAGCAGGTCGAACAGGCGTTTTTCTTCGTCCGTGTCACAGGGGAATACCTTTGCCAATTCCAGCGTATAGGGTTTGCACTTCCCGATCAGAAATTCAAGATCATGTTCTTTATATCCGTAAAGAATATAAACCAACGGGATAGCTTTTAGAAAATACTCGGCAGCTTGGTGAAGATAAAAAGATGCTTGGACAAATCTGTTTTTGTGGATGTTAGTAATAGCGTCATCAAAGAAATATGTAGCGCGAGTATATTTGCTTGTATAATACTCCTCCGCCATTTTCTTAATCTCGGCATAATCCAGTTCTCCGGGTGTGGCTAACTGACATTCGCCCGAATCGTAGAGCATGATTCCCTTTGCGACGATCTCGACGTAGAAATAACGGCCCATCGTCAGGGCGTCGTTCAGCTTGGAGATGCTTTCGTTGATAATCTGGGGTCGGGGCAGGTTTCCGTCGTTCTTCCCGGCGGCGAAACGCTCCCTAACGCGGGCCTCTACCGTGCTTTCCCGTTCTCCCAGCCGGCGCTTGGTAACGACCAGCAGATCGTAGTCGCTCATGTAGATTGTCCGCACGCCGTAGTCGCGCCGTTCGTCGCGTTCGACATAGGTATTCGCCGCATAACTTCCGTACAGGATAATCATAACGACATCTTTCACCTCGTCGCGGATCAGTGCGGCCAATTCGCGTAAATCCCGCTGTTTGCGTTCGGGCAGAAAGTCGATAGAGTTCTTCATACCCACAAAATTAACAAGATTTTTCCAAAAACACACGGCCCGTTGGTATTAGATTCGAAATTGTTCGTATATTTGTTTCACGATTCCTTGAAGCAGTTTCGTTGTATAGGGGCGGCAGAAGCCGTCCGGGAACAAACTGGCAAGCAACTACTATGCAAACTTCAAGGAATTATCTCGACTCGGCATAGCCGACGGACATAACATATAAAGGGTAAACAACTCTTTATACCTCATAGCAAACGTGGAAACCTCTTTCGGGAGGGTTTGAAATTGGTATAATGGTTGTCAGTCCTTGTTATGTCCTGCCCTTCAGGGGCGGGACAGGCAAGGGCGCAGGACAGCTTCCAATTTCGGGTTTTCCACGACCTGCTGTGAGGGGCTGACACCGCGCCCCTTTTTTATTTTCCTCCGGGGCGCACTCACACAATCTCAACCCCGGTATTATGTCGCGGCAAATCAATCGAAAAGAGGCATTTTTGGCATCCGTCGGCCCTTGGTCGGCGGGCATTGCCGTGTCTGCCGGGGGCTTCACAAGGACGGCGGACATGGCCCTGAAATCTGGTAGTAACACGCAAGTAATCCCGTGCCCGGCCGTCCTTTCTTTTTTACTCCTGCGGATGCGGGCGACCGAAACGAATTCTTCAATCTGTGAAGTTGCGTCACTTGATTGTTTCGGCCCCGCCTCCGCTTTTTAATCCGACAACCACAAACTATGGAACCAGCCTTTACCCTCGGCATCCTGTACGGCTGCGGCCGCGGTTTCCGCACGGCGCAGTATTTCGAACAACTCGCCGCATACTATCTGAAATCCATGTCGCGCGTCCAGGTGCTGATCGCCCTGACGGGCAAAGCCGAGCGGTCGGTTGCGGCCTGCCTTTTGGAACAACGGGCGAAGCACTCTGGGTTGGAGGTCGCCGTCGTGCTGACGGCCCGGCAATGGCGGGAATATCTGCAAAACGTTTCGCACGGCAAAGCCGCCGAATGCAACCCGATTATCGACGCGGCGGATCGTCGGGAGGTGATGGAGCGGTGCGCGGAGCGTTTTTCGCCTCCGGAGCTGTTCCGGCTGTTTATCGAGCATTGCGACCTGCTCGTTTTCCAAGAACACCATGCCGGGGCGCAAATGGTCGGACTGCTGCGCGAACTGCTGACGGATATGGCCGTGCCGCTGCCCGTGCAATACGAACTGCTCCATCCCGGCTATGCGAGCCTGCATTATCCGGCTGACCGGAAGCAGTACCGAATTTACGAAAGCCCTTATTACGATCCCTATCAGGAGATTCGGCAAAGCGTTGCCTACCTGCGGCGCAATAATTTCGTGATCCGGGCGGAACACCTGCCGACGGTCTTCGTGCGCAAATGGCAGTCCGAGCCGCCGCCGGGGTGGTATCATTACCTGACGACCCCAGACGATACGGACGCGATATTCCGTCTGCGGGAAACGCCGCGCCACGATCATCTTTCGCTCAAAGTGTTCGCATACGCCTATACCGTAAGGCATGATATGTGGGTGGGAGGCCGGGAAACCCCGTCGGGGGTCGACGCGATAAGGCGGTTCCGGCAATTCGGGCAACTGTTGGGGATCATAGCCGCACGGCGGGAAGCGGGGGAGCGGGTGGAATCGTTCGACCTGATGGATTTCGACGGGTACGATAAAATACTCCGCCAAAATAGATAGAATAAAAGATTTGTTTTTGTCTAAAAGATTGTGTATCTTTGTATTGGTGCATAGAAATGCAGCAAGGCGCAAAAGGTGAGCTGCTTATCGGTGACCTGAAAACCGGAAGAACGCCGTAACATATTGATACATAACGGAAAGAAACCCAAGGTTCGGTTTCCGTTTTACGCTCCAAAACAGACGATTAAATCCTTACGATAAGCCAATCAGCGAGTTGTGAGGATTTTTTGTTTGTGGCGGTTAACGATCTGTTAACCGATCTTCTACGTTGCATTGCAGCAGTCTGTATCGTAAAAAAGAACTCGTTAGCGCAAATATGCGGTAAAATTAATATAAATCAACATAGATTTCGATTTTACACGCTGCCCGCTCTGCCTGCATCCTTTGCTGTAATGCCCATTTTATATTTCTCTTGACGAATCGGGGTGCTTATATTAACTTTATTTAAGTATAAAGTGCAGCTCATACTAAAAATGAACTGCACTTTTTGGGATGAACGGGGTGTCAGAAATCGGTCCTGACCACCCGGAAACCGATATTGGCGTAGCCCTGTGTCCCGATTCTCACATCATCCGATTTCTCCGAGCGGCAATCGTCGCGTTTGGAATCCCAAGCGCCTCCTTTGACGATATACCGTCCGTTCGCATCGGTAGAAGAGGTCCACTCCCAGCAGTTGCCCCAAAAGTCAATACCTCCACAGGCACCTGTCGATTGACTGTAAGCTTCCACCGCCGTCAGTCCGGCTTCCACATGATTGGCGTTCATGGCGACATCCTTGGGCATGTGTCCGGCCCCGAGAATCCACTCCTCTTCGCTCGGCAGACGGTAGACATGCTTTCGGTCCTGCTCCGTAAGCCAGTCGCAATAGGCTGCGGCATCGTCGATCGTGATATTCACGACCGGATAGTTCTCCTTCCCTTTATCGTAAGTAAATCCGGACTTGAACATGGCGTATTCGGCATTGGTGACAGGCGTATAGCCGATGTAGGCATTCGGAGCCGATGCACCGCGCAGCACCATCCAGCCGTCGTTCGGGTCCTCGTCCCGCCGCGGGTCGATGAACCGCAGGAATTGCTGTTGTATTCTGATGTCACGGTTCTTTACCATCTCGTTCACGATACCCTGCATGTGTTCCACGATGCTGTATGTTTTCGCCTCGCGCTCCAGTTCACGAAGCTTGTTCTTCTTTCTCGCCACCACCTTGTCGTAGCGGATACCCATCCGATCCAATAACGCCTGTCGGTTAGCCTCTGTCGGGTTTCTCCGGTACTGAATGAAGAGGTTGTGTGTTTTGGAATCCATCTTGGGCCGTCCCTCTTCGACAAGCGGAGCACCGGGTTTGTCGAACTCCAATTCGCTCTCCACCAAGTCGTCGGGGCTTATAAACGTTCCCGGCTCCACGGTCTGATGCACGCCGAAATAGTGAGCCACAAGGCCGTTGCGGTAGATGGAAAGCCGGTAGCCTCCGTAGAGGTCGCAAGGCAGGGTGGAGATGTAGTAATCCTTGCCGGGCGTGAAGCCCGACTCGTCGGCGGCTCTGAACGTGACAACGGAACTTGCGTGTTCTATCGTTTCCACCGTATCGGCGTCCTCGTCCATACGCGCCGTACCTGCCAGCGGATTGCCGTCGACGCTCTCCAGCTCCACCTTCGTTACGCCTGAGAGCCGGATGTTGAACTTTATTCCGCAATTTATTGCGGAACTGCCGTCATATCCGCCGTCTTTGTCTGTCTGGACAGCCGGAACCACGATCGTATTTTCTTTGCTATTTCCCTGTGCGGACACTACGGTGCCCGTCACAATGGCGAGCACCATTGCTAAAAACAACTTTTTCATGGTTGAATATTGTTTTAAGAATTATATAGAATCCGTTCTTACCACCCGGAAACCGACATTGGCGTAGCCCTGCGAACCGTTCCGTACGACATCCGATTTTTCGCTGCGGCAATCATCCCGGCTGGAATCCCAACTGCCTCCTTTGATAATATACGAGCCGCTTGCGTCCGTCGAGGAGGTCCACTCCCAGCAGTTGCCCCAGAAGTCGATTCCTCCGCAGGCTCCGGTCGTCTGGCTGTAAGCATCCACCGCCGTCAATCCGGATTCCACACGTCCGGCGTTCATGACGACATCCTTCGGCATGTGTCCTGCGCCCAGCACCCACTCTTCGTCGGTGGGAAGCCGATAGGTGTGCACGTTGTCCTGGGCCGTGAGCCAGTCGCAGTAAGCCGTGGCTTCGGCGATCGTGATGTTCACCACCGGGTAATTTTCTTTGTCCGCATCGTAAACGAAATCCGCTTTGAATGCGGCATATTCGGCGTTTGTCACAGGTGCATAGCCGATGTAGGCATTCGGAGCCGAAGCGCCGCGCAGCACCATCCATGCGTCGTTCGGGTCGTCGTCGTTCCGAGGGTCGATAAGCCGCAGGAACTGTTGCTCCAATCGAATATCCCTGTTTTCGACCATCTCGTCCACGATGCCCTGCATCTCTTCCACGAGGTCGGGCGTTTTCGCTTCCCGCTCCAGTTCGCGGAGCTTGGCTTTCTTGCGAGCCACGACTTTGTCGTAGCGGAGTCCCATCTGGGTCAAC
>OJKY01001272.1_pt1 | contig 15764 bp, 12 predicted proteins | sample 1596571 | NCBI WGS metagenome assembly OJKY01 (sample SAMEA4350170, study PRJEB24818) | metagenome | biome: human; feature: gut; material: faeces | place: Denmark | collected 2013-09 | reverse complement strand
GTCTTAGTGATGCTGTTGTTACAGCAACTAACCAGACAGGTGGAATAGCTGGCAAGAATGAAGGACTTATAAGTGAATGTGTATCAAGAAGCCGCGCTAATACAGATGAATTAGCTTCATCACTTGATGTCGGTGGAGTTGATGTTGGAACATTTAATATTACACAGCACGTTGTAGACCGTAACGATATGGGTGGAATAGCAGGTAATTCATCTGGTGTTATTTCATCGTGTACAAATTATGGAACAATCGGATATAACCATACAGGTTATAATGTTGGTGGAATAGCAGGAAGCCAGAATGGAAAGATACTTAACTGTATCAACGAAGGCGATATATACGGCAGAAAAGATGTCGGCGGTATTGTGGGACAGGCAGAGCCTTATATAGAGTCTGAATATTTACAGGACAGAATTGATACAATTCAGGACTCTGTTAATAACATAAGCAATACATTAAACAGCTTGTCAGATTCAATGAGCAGTGCTTCATCTAAGACAAGAGATTATGCAGAAAGCATTACGAACCAGTATAAGGAAGATGTTGATGTATTATCGGACTCTTTAAAGGAAGTATCTGACTCTATGCATGATAACCCTGATACAAGAGAGTATTTTGACAATATTAATAATGCACTTAATAAGATAAAAGACATTCAGGGGGATGATAAAATTTTATCAGATTCCCAGAAAGATGCTATTGATGAGCAGTGGGATATCATTAATGATAATCTTAAGGACATCAGTAACACAATGGCAGATTCGAGTGATACAGCAGGAGATTTTGTGAAAGATGTATCAGACCAGCTTGGAACAGGCAATATTACAGGAGATATTCAAGGTATTGTAAATGTTCTTGATGAACAGATACAGAATATTTCTGACAGTATCAATACCATTTCTTCACAGATTAACAATATAGGAAGTACAGTGAATGATACAGCACAGCTTGTTACAAGTGATGACAGTCATATAGAAGATATTTCCACGGCGGAAAATGCAAAGAATACAGACGGTGTTATAACTAAATCAGTGAACAGGGGAACTGTATACGGTGACCTTAATGTAGGTGGAATAACAGGAACTATGAACATTGAATATGATGTAGACCCTGAGTATGATCTGGATTTAAGAAGTTCAACAAATGTCAAGCTCCGTTCAACAGTCAATGACATAGTAATATACTGTGTTAATTATGGAGAGGTTACTTCCAGAAAAGATTGTGCAGGCGGAATAACTGGTTTGCAGGAATTAGGACTTATATATGGCTGCGAGGGCTATGGAAGTGTTAAGTCTGAAACTGGTGATTACGCAGGTGGAATAGCTGGTAACAGTGTCAGTTCAGTATCAGATAATTACAGCCTTTGCAATGTTGAAAGTGACAGTTATGCAGGTGGAATATGCGGACAGGGATACACAGTTAAGAATAATGTGTCCATTGCAACAATCAGCGGTGATGGTGAGAAAAAAGGTGTGATTGCCGGAACTACTGATTCAGAAGGAAGCGTAAGAAATAACATATTTGTGAGTGACATTTTAGGCGGCATAGATGATATTAATTATAGCGGTATTGCTGATAAGGTGACTTATGATTATGTTATGTCACTTGATAATATTCCAGAAGGCTTTCATCAGATAACAATAACATTTAAAGCTGATGATTACGTTGCTGGAACTAAGGTAATAGCCTACAATGGCAATATTACAACATCAGACCTGCCATCAATACCAAAGAAAGACGGATATTATGGCGAATGGCCGGCAGATATTACAGTAAGTCCTATAACACAGAATAAAGTTGTTGAGGCAGAATATCACCTCTGGACAGAAAGTCTTGCATCTAATGAGAAAAATGCAGATGGCAAAATATTATTCCTTGCAGAAGGTAAGTTCTACAACGATGACAAGCTTGTAACCAGGACTTGTGACATAAGCGGTCTGTCAGGAGATGTAGTATATGCTTATAGCTGGCAGATATTAAGCTCTCACACAAGCCAGCAGGATACTGTTACAGGGCATTTTCTTGTAGAAGATAGTGATGGCAGCAATGAAATATGGTATGTAGATAAAGACGGCAACAACTGGGTCAAAGCAGACGCGAAAAAGAACGGCAGTTACATAACAGCCGTAATCCCATACGAAGCCGATTTTGCCCTTATACACAAGAGCTCCAACAAAATAATCTACTACATAGCCGCCGCTATAGCCATAATACTTCTTGCCACAATAATAATAATAAAGCACAAGAAAGCCAAACCAACAGGTAAGTAGTAAGAAACAAAAGCCAATATAAGATATGAAAAAATGCTCCCATCCAGCTAACAGGTAAATCCCAATTCACCAATCATCTGGAAAGGAGCATTTTTAAATATCATACCAAAGCGAATAATATACGATATAGTCATAACACTCTACAGAGTTCATCTACAAAGAACAGTGTCCACACGTCACAACAATCTACACCAAGTTGTGAGCCTATGCTATATTGCAAGCTGGGTACTGTTGAAGCCGCCGGTACTTAGCGGCTGTCCTTTAGCCGCTTAGTATCCGCTGCGGTTTCAAGTAGCGAGAGCGTGCCCAGCGGTAATATAGCAGAGCCTCGCAACGTCCGTTAGTAATAGCTGTCCGTCATTCATCACTGCTTTTTGGAATTACTCTAACACAAGTAAAAGCGCCATCTTAAACTTTCCATTAGCTGTCACACTATGAAGTCCATTTTTTTCAAAACGGAAACATTCACCTTCTGAAAGCTCATAATCTTTACCTTCATATCCTATAGTTGCCTTGCCTTCAAGTGCAAATACGATAGCATTACCAGGTGCTCTGTGAGGTGTAAGACCTGTTCCTTCGTCAAATGCCATAAGCACATACTTCATATCAGGAGTGCTTACAACATCCATATTGGCAATACTGCCTTCTTCGTAAGATATAAGGTTCTTAAGTGCAAATACTTCATTAGTTTTTACGTTAGCGTTCATATTAATATCCTTTCCTGTACATATAATCTCTGTATACACAATTCCGTTAGATGTCTGCATTCCGCATAATGTACCAGCAGGTACAATAAGCAGTTCATCTGGCTGTAATTTAATAGTCTTAGGTTCTTCTCCAATAATGAATTCTCCCCAGCCGAAAGCTCCAATATACATAGTCATTCTGTCATAGCTTTCCTGACTTATGGAAGTATCCTTTCCCATAGAGAAGTAAGTTACTTTGGTGGAATTACCAAGTCTGGAATCTCTTGAGATAGTCATACCATTTCTTATCGGGCGAAGTTCTTCAATACTAAATTTCATAATCCTCCAATCTGATGAATAGGGTACATCTAATAGGTGTGGTTGTATAATAATTCTTGTTACAATTTAGAATATAACCTATAATTATATAAATGGGAAGTACGCACATTTAGGTTATATACTTTCCTTTAGGTTAGTGTGGAGTGAAAAAATTCCGGGGAGGGGTAATGGCGGACGGACGTTGTGGAGGACGTGTTGTATTACCGCTGGGCACGCTCTCGCTACTTGAAACCGTAGCGGTACTAAGCGGCTAAAGGACAGCCGCTAAGTTTTTTGATAACTTAGGAAGGAGCTGGTTTTATGAAAGAGATGTGTAGTTTATGTTGTCAGACGGGGGAGGGGATTGGTGATACGGATTTTGGGTATACTTTGTCGCTTATAAGTGGGAAGTATAAGCTTGTGATTATGTACTGGCTGGCTAATCATAAGGAGGTTATGAGGTATAGTGAGATTAAAAGATGTATGGGAAATATATCACATAAGACACTTAGTGCCACATTAAAGGAGATGGAGGCGGACAGGCTTATTGTAAGAAAAGAGTATCCTCAAATTCCACCAAAAGTAGAGTACAGCCTGTCAGAAAGAGGAAAGTCATTAGTACCGGTTCTTGTTGCAATGTGCAAGTGGGGCGGAGAGCACAGAGATGATAAATAAATATATTGACATTTTATTAACTGTGTATTATTGTACTAATAGAGTAATACAATAATACAATGTAAGGCGCATATATTGTTTATGCATTACTACCATATGGGAATTATCAATATTGATTATAAGCAGGAGGAATAAGTTATGAGTTGGAACTTTAGTAACGATGTCCCTATATATCTGCAAATAATGGAGCATTTTAAAGTTCAGATAGCCAGCGGAAAGCTTGAGGTCGGCGATAAGATTCCGCCGGTGAGGGAGCTGGCATTGGAGGCAGGAGTTAATCCTAACACAATGCAGAAGGCTTTATCAGAGCTTGAAAGAGAAGGTTATCTTGAATCACAGAGAACATCTGGAAGATTCGTTGCAGACAGAGGTAAACAGATAGACAGGTTAAAGCAGGATATGGCTCTGGAGCTTTGTGAGAGCTTTCATAATGGAATGAAAAAGATAGGTTTTACTCCAGAAGAAGCAATTGCAGAGTATAAGGAATATATCAGCCGTATAGAGGAATAAAAGTTATAACAGGAAAATTATAACAGTGCTTTAATTTATCTTGGAATGGAGGATATATGAGCAATTTGGTGGAGATTAAAGAATTAGGTAAATGCTACGGCAAGAAAAAGGTTATGAATAATCTGTCACTTTCCCTGGAAAGTGGCAGGATTGTAGGAATATTAGGCCCTAACGGAAGTGGCAAGAGTACACTTATTAAGATGATGGCAGGCGTGCTTAAGCCAACGTCAGGACAGATTACAATTAATGGGTATCTGGTTGGTGTCAATACTAAGAAGATAGTGTCATATCTTCCAGAAAGAACATACCTTAATCCATCTATGAAGGTAAAGGAAGCAGTTGATTATTTTGCGGATTTCTATGAGGATTTTTCCAAGCAGAAAGCACTTGATATGCTTGAGAAGTTCGGAATTAATGAGCAGGATAAGATAAAGTCACTTTCTAAAGGAACAAGGGAAAAGGTGCAGATAGTGCTTGTTATGAGCAGGGAAGCAAAGCTGTATCTTTTAGATGAGCCTATGGGAGGTGTAGACCCTGCGGCAAGAGAGTACATTTTACGGACAATAATAAGCAATTATAATGAAGATGCGACAGTTGTTATAACAACACATCTTATAAGTGATATAGAAAATGTTCTTGATGAGGTTGTATTTATAAAGCAGGGCGAGGTGTATCTTAAGGAGTCAGTTGATGATATAAGAACCAAATACAATAAGAGTGTTGACGCATTATTCAGGGAGGTGTTCGTATGTTATTAACAGCAGGCAGATTAATAAAATATGATTTGAAAGAATTATTTAAAAAACACATTGCATTATATATAGTTACATTACTTGCGGCATTTGGGTGCTGGGCATTACACGTGTTATCAGAATATGTTCCGGATAATGGCATTACACCAGTGGCATATCCGGTTATGATAGCAGTTTATGTAATTGTATGCGTAGTTTTATTTATTGTAAGCATAGTATTTGTGATATTATATTTTAGAAGAAGTATGTTAAAAGATGAGGGTTATCTTACCCACACACTTCCAGTTCCTGTATGGCTTATATATGTATGCAAGCTTATATCAGGATATATTATATATCTTGTTAATTTTGTAGTGATTGTTGTTTCTGTATGTATAGCAATTGCAAGGGTAGACTGGATATGGAGAGTGCCAGAGAGTATTAATGAGCAGTTAAATGTGTTAGGATATAAAGGCAGTTTCTGCACATTAATAATTATATTGATTATATTGTCAGGGATATATATGTATGCAATGTTCTTTTTCTGTATGTGTATGGGATATACAGCCAATGGCAACAGGGATGCATTCTCATTTGTAACATATATTGCAGTGTATATTGTTGGACAGATATTGAATGTTATTGTGCTTTTACTTACGCCAATAAAGGGGAATGGTAATATGTTTGAAGAGATGATTAAGGAATCTGTAACGGGAAGTGATGTGGCATTTACGTTTGAAGAATTCGGACATATTATGACAGGTTCGGTTGTGGTGTCAGTAGTTATGTTTATTGCGTTTGTGGTTGCCTCAATATATATACTTGATAAGAAATTAAATTTAGAATAGTGATTTAAGGGCTTGGATTTCGGGTAACTATTAATTGCTTAGGGAGCAGTATTATGGCAAGAAGTACGGATTTGACAAAAGGAAATATAACGAGAGGCTTATGGGGATTTGCACTTCCTCTTATGTTAGGAAATGTATTACAGCAGCTTTACAATCTTGTAGATACGTGGGTTGTTGGACGATATGTAGGTGATAATGCACTGGCGGCAGTAGGTTCGTCATATACGCTTATGACATTTCTTACATCAGTAATTATAGGCTTGTGTCTTGGCAGCAGTTCATTTGTGTCTATGGCATATGGCAGAAAAGATGTTAAGGCTATCCGTAATGGAATATTCTTATCATCATCTATGATAGGTGCAATTGCTGTTGTGATTATGGCATTGTTCTATATATTAGTTGATAAGATTATATTACTTTTGCAGGTTCCGTATGAAATTGCCGGAGATATGAAAGAATATCTTATATATGTGTTTATAGGTTTTATTGCAATATACATATATAATTATGTGTCTAATATATTAAGGGGAATTGGCAATTCGGTAGTTCCCCTTGTATTTCTATCAGTGTCTGTTGTGCTTAATATATTTTTAGATATATTGTTTGTGGCAGGTTTTAATATGGGAATTAAGGGTGCGGCAGCAGCAACAGTGATAGCACAGTATATATCTGGAATAGGAATATTTATATATATGATTGCGGCTTATCCTGAATACAGGATACATAAAGATGATATGCAGTTTAATAAAGAGAATATAACGAATATATTTTCTTTATCAGGCTTTACCTGTCTTCAGCAGTCAGTTATGAATTTTGGAATATTATGCGTACAGGGAATAGTAAACAGTTTTGGTACAGTGATTATGGCAGCATTTGCAGTGGCTGTAAAGATAGATACCATAGCATATATGCCGGTACAGGATTTTGGAAATGCGTTTTCAGTATTTGTTGCACAGAATTACGGGGCAGGGCAGAGACAGCGTATTAAGAAAGGGATAAAGCAGTCAGTAGTAAGCGTTATTATATTCTGCGTGTGCATAAGTGCGGTTGTATGTGGATTTGCAGGCACATTTATGGGCATATTTGTTGATAATTCCAGCGTGGACGTAATTAATGCGGGAGCTGTGTATCTTAGAATAGAGGGAACATTTTATATAGGAATTGGAATATTATTTATGCTGTATGGCTATTACAGGGCAATCAATAAGCCGATGATGTCAGTTGTGCTTACAGTGATATCACTTGGAACAAGAGTTGTGCTTGCATACACTTTATCTGGAATATCAGCAATCGGGGTTATTGGAATTTGGGTGGCTATTCCTATCGGCTGGTTCTTAGCAGATGCGGCAGGGATTATTTATTACATTTTTAAAGCAGGTAAAAGCCACATATAAGTGTGACATAAGCGTGGCAGAAATGTGAGCGGAAATGGAGAAGAATAATGAGCAGGATATTAGTTGTTGAGGATGATGAGGTATTACGAAATGAGCTTATTGAACTTTTGCGTAATGAAGGATATGAGGCAGAATATATAAGTACATTTTCAGATACTGCAGGACAGATTATAAAATCAAAGCCAGATCTTGTGCTTCTGGATATTAACATTCCAGAGCTTAATGGAGAGCTTGTATTAAGAAAGTTAAGAAAAGAGGCGGATATACCGGTAATTATGGTGACGAGTAGAACATCAGAGAGTGATGAGGTGCTGTCAATGAGCTATGGGGCAGATGATTATATAACCAAGCCATATAACCCGACAATACTTATGCTTAGAATATCAGCTGTAATAAAGAGGACAAGAAAGCAGGACAGCAGTGAGGAAGATACAGGTGAGAAGGGAATATACCAGTATAGGGAAGCAGCTGTTAATACTGCGAAAGGAACATTAAGCCGTGGGGAGAAAGAGCTCGTGCTTACCAAGAATGAGATGATAATATTCTTAAGTCTGCTTAACAATATAGGAAAGATTGTATCAAGAGATGAACTTATGACGGCACTGTGGGATAACGAGGAATATATTAATGATAATGCACTCACTGTTAATATAAGCAGGTTAAGAGCGAAGCTTTCGGATTTCGGATACGAAGATGCGATAGAAACAAGAAAGAAACAGGGGTATTGTCTTGTATGAAATTAAAAGAATATATAAAAGATGAGTTGTTTAAAATTATACTTATTATTGTATATATAATACTTATATGTGGGCTTCTGTGTGCATTTAACTTCGGAGTACAGATGGCGGCACTTATGGCTGTACTTGCAGCCATATTTTTTATTATAATGTTCATATGGGATTTTTGCAGAAAACGGAATTTCTATAACAGTCTTATTGATAATACACAGAGGATTGATAAGAAATATCTTGTTATTGAAACACTGGATGAGCCGGAATTCTATGAGGGAAACCTTGTGTATACAGCGATGTATGACATTAATAAATCTATGATTGAGCATATTAACCAGTACGAGAGGGGACAGCAGGATTTTAAAGATTTCATAGAAATGTGGGTTCACGAGATAAAGCTTCCAATAGCAAGCCTTACGCTTATGTGCCACAATGACAAAGAGCATATAGATAAGAAATTTATTACACAGCTTAACAGGCTTGATGATTATGCAGACAAGGTACTTTATTATGTGAGGTCAGAAAATGCAGAGAAAGACTACTCATTTGGAAAAGTTAATCTCAAAACAATTATTAACAAGACGGCAGTTAAGAATAAAGACATAATATTAAGCAACAACATAAGTCTTAATGTCCACGACATAGATACTTATGTTAATACTGATGCCAAATGGCTTGAATTCATAGTCAACCAGATTATAAGCAACAGTATTAAATACAAAAAGACATCAGGAGAGGCTTATATCGAAGTATATTCAGAGCAAAGACAGGACAGTGGCACAGACAAAGTAGGGTATGCTGTGCTTCATATAAAGGATAACGGAATTGGAATACCAGCTAAAGATATAGATAAGGTATTCATTAAATCTTATACAGGTTCTAACGGAAGAAATAACGCCAAATCAACAGGAATGGGCTTGTATATTGCTAAAAATATGTGTGGCAAGCTTGGACATAATATAGAGATAAAGTCAATTGAGGGAGAATATACAGAGGTTGAAATAACATTTTACGGGGACAGCTATTACAACCCGGTTAATATTGAAAAGTCCGATATTATAAAGAATTAATATTACAGAAAGTTAATATTATACAAAGCCAATATTACAAAAATGTAACATTGCGTAATATTAGAATTACGACAGATAACAAAATCCTTATTACAATGTAGAGGAAGTCAAGTGATTGGCAGATATGAGCCTTAGAGGTTTCGTATACAGAAATGGAGGATTTTATATGAGTGAGAATATTTTGAGAATTCAAAATGTAGAGAAATATTATGGCAGCAGGAATAACCTGACTAAAGCGATAGATGATATATCGTTTGATGTAAACAAGGGTGAATTCGTTGCTATTATGGGTGCTTCGGGAAGCGGTAAGACAACACTTCTTAACTGCATATCTACAATTGATAAGGTTACAAGTGGCAATATATATGTAGACGGCAATAATATCACACAGCTTAAAGGAAGTGCTCTTAACAGATTCAGAAGAGATAAGCTGGGATTTATATTTCAGGATTTTAATCTTCTGGACACACTTACAGCATATGAGAATATTGCACTTGCATTGTCAATCCGAAATGATTCTCCTGAGGTAATTGACAGGGCAGTAAAAAATGTAGCAGAACAGCTTGATATAACAGAGATATTAAATAAATATCCCTACCAGATGTCAGGTGGACAGAAACAGAGAGTTGCTTCTGCAAGGGCAATTATAACAAGTCCAAGTCTGGTGCTTGCCGATGAGCCGACAGGAGCTCTTGACTCAAGAGCTGCTAAGCTTCTTCTTGAAAGGTTTAATATGCTTAACAGGGAATTGCAGGCGACAATACTTATGGTAACACACGACTCATTTACTGCAAGTTATGCAAGCAGAATTATATTTATCAAGGATGGTAAGATATTCCACGAGCTTAACCGTGGCGCTGATGACAGGAAGACCTTATTTAACAAGATAATAGATGTTGTTTCATTATTGGGAGGTGACGCGGGCGATGCTCTTTAAACTATCATTTTCTAATATGAAAAAAAGCCTGAAGGATTATGCAGTATATTTCTTCACGTTAATACTCGGTGTTGCGATATTTTATCTTTTTAATGCAATCGAAACACAGACAACTATGCTTAAAATATCAGAAGACACAAGAGAGATAGTAAAGCTTATTAATACAACACTTTCGGGAGTAAGTGTATTTGTTGCATTTATACTTGGATTTCTTGTTATATATGCAAGTAATTTCCTTATGAAGAAGAGAAAAAAGGAATTTGCATTATACATTCTTCTTGGAATGGGAAAAAGGAAAATATCACTTATACTGGTTCTTGAAACACTGATTATAGGTGTTATATCGTTAGGAATAGGACTTGTGGCAGGAATAGGACTTTCACAGGTTACAAGTATATTTGTTGCCAATATGTTTGGGGTTAACATTGAGAAATACAGATTTGTATTTTCTCAGCAGGCATTTGTAAAGACATTGATATATTTTGCAATTATATATGTTATCGTAATACTCTTTAATATGTTCTGCATTAACAAATATAAGCTTATAGACCTTCTTACAGGAAGCAGAAAGGCAGAAAAAGCAACTAACAAAAATCCATATATATGTGCAGTTGTATGGATAATATCAGTTGTACTGCTTGCATTTGCCTACTATAAGGTATCAGATAGCAGGAATCTTGAGTTAGTTACTGACCTTGCCAAATATATAGTGATGGGCTGTGCAGGCACATTTTTATTCTTCTGGTCATTATCAGGAATTATGTTCTCAGCAGTACATTCTATGAAAAAGGTGTACTATAAGGGGCTTAACAGCTTTGTGTTCCGTCAGATGAGCAGCCGTATGAACAGCAACGTGTTCGCAATGACAGTTATATGCCTTATGATGTTTATAACAATATGCGTATTATCAAGCGGACTTACAGTGCGTAATTCACTTGTACACAATATTGATATGCTATCACCAGCAGATGTGCAGATAGAGAAGGAACTTTATTCAGATGATGAGGCAGAATTGATTAAAGATTATTATAAGAGAAAAGATATTGACCTTGAAGATATTCTTAAAGATATAGTAGATGTGTATGTATACAATACAAGTGAACTTACAATTAATGATACTTTAGGAAATACAGAAGCAGCGAAGGCTGATAATCCGGATATCGCAGATAATATTGATTCATCATATTTTGATGCATATTATTCTGAAGATATTATGAAACTTAGTGATTATAACAAGGTGGCAGCTCTGTATGGTAATGAACAATACAGTCTTAGTTCTGATGAATATATAATTGTTGCAGACTTTAAGTCGATGGCAGAAGTGCGAAACAAAGCCTTAGATAAGGGAGTAAAGATTGCTTTAAATGGGGAATTGTTAAAGCCAAAATATAATCGTTGTTCGGATGGTTTTGTCCAGATGTCATCTAACCATATAAATATAGGAATTGTGGTTGTGCCAGACGAAGTACTTGAAACAATGCTTCCAACAGGTGAATATTATATTGGTAATTATAATATACCAGAGGGTGATGAACGTGAGGCAGTTGATAAAAAGATTGTAAAGATAGCGAATGGTGCTGGTAAAGAAGGTATTATAATGGATATTAATACGCTTATTTCAGTAAAAGAGAATTCAATGGGACTTGGTGCTATGATAGCATTTATAGCATTGTACATTGGACTTATATTCCTTATATCAGGAGCGGCAATACTTGCATTAAAAGAACTGTCAGAAAGTGCCGACAATCTTGGCAGATATAAGATACTTAAAAATCTTGGAACAGACAATAGCAAAATCAATCACGCAGTATTAAAGCAGACAGTGATATTCTTTGGAATACCAATGTCACTTGCAATAATACACTCAATATTCGGAATGAGGGTAAGCTATATGGTGATGGAACTGCTTGGTACGGAATATATGGTACAGTCAATAATAATGACTGGAGTGTTTATACTTTTGATATATGGAGGGTATTTTGTTATAACTTATAATAGTTGTAAGAATATGATAAAGAATATTTGATTGGGCAATTGGGAGAGAGGAATGTAGGTTGTGAGGGATTGGGGAGAGCTGGCACAGGCAACGGCGACACGCTTGCGCTTAAGTGTCGGCGGCTCCCCATCGTCTTTTTATGCTTCCGCCGTTTTCTTCAATCTGTGCGTTGGCGGACTGCGATGGTTGCGGGGCTGGAGGGGTGAACATATTTTGTTAAATGTATTTGGAGATAGACAGATAAACAGAAAGAGAGGGGGGTACCGCCTCTCTTTTTTGATGAAAATATACTAAAATATATATTTGGATTTATATGTTTGGGGTTATTCTGTGTGGGTTATTCCACTGTTTAGTGTGAATTATTTCACTTGGGTTATTAGGCTTGTGGGGGCTCGGTGTGTGAGCGGTAGTTGTCTACAGTGTCACCTATGACGGGTGACATTCCTACGAATTCACAGCCGTATGCGTAGAGGTCTGAGTTATCTACTGGCTGACAGCGGATGATTTTGACAACACAGTTTATTGGGTCTTTTTCATCATCTAACTGTAACACAGCATCAAAATAGAAATCTAAAGGTAAAATGCTTTTTGAGCGAAAGCCGATTCCACCTTTTGATATATCAGTTATATTTATAGGTGAGTCGAGATTTCTTATATTGATGTAATCCTGATTAAAAAGCTTAGACACATTTAATGTTAAATTCGCCTTGTGGCGGTTATAGCGTCTTTTTTCAATTCCATCATTCATAGTACAATCCTCCATCTACAATTGCGTATAATAATCTGAATACATAAAAAAGTTGAATAAATAAAACATATTGTATAAAGATTTTCTATAATAATACAATTTTTAAGAATAATATGCAAGTATTGTCTATTGATTTTGGTAGTGTACTGTTATATAATTTTTAGTTGTTGAGTGTATAATTAAATTCACTATTACTATAATTTAAAAGGATGGATGCGATCATGGAAAAGTTTAAGTTACTTTATGAAGGCAAAGTAAGAGAAGTGTATGATATAGGAGATAAGCTTGTTATAGCGGCAACAGATCGTATATCAGCATTTGACCACATTTTAAAGAATAAGGTCACAGATAAGGGTGCAATTCTTACTCAGATGTCTAAATTCTGGTTTGATTATACTAAGGATGTTATTCCTAATCATATGATATCTGTTGATGTTAATGATATGCCGGAATTCTTCCAGAATGAAAAGTATGCAAGAAGAAGTATGATGTGCAAGAAGTTAACTATGCTTCCAATCGAGTGCATCGTTAGAGGATATATAACAGGAAGCGGCTGGGCAAGCTATCAGAAGAATGGTACAGTCTGTGGAATTAAGCTTCCAGAAGGCCTTGAAGAGTCAGAGAAGCTTCCTGAGCCAATCTATACACCAAGTACTAAGGCTGAGGTTGGTGACCATGATGAGAATATCTCATTTGAGCAGAGTATTGAGGTATTAGAGAAGAAGTTCCCAGGCAGGGGTCTTGAATATGCAACTAAGATTAAGGATGCTACAATAGCACTTTATAAGAAGTGTGCAGAATATGCTTTAAGCAAGGGAATTATTATTGCTGATACTAAGTTTGAATTTGGTCTTGATGAGAATGGCGAAGTTGTAATCGGTGATGAAATGCTTACACCAGACAGCTCACGTTTCTGGCCATTAGAAGGATACAAGAAAGGACAGGGACAGCCATCTTACGATAAGCAGTTCGTTAGAAACTGGCTTCTTGCTAACCCTGATAGTGATTATCTTCTTCCAGATGATATCATTAACAAGACAGTAGAAAAGTATAAAGAGGCATATAAGCTTCTTACAGGTGAAGATTTCTAATTTGATTACATTGCTAATACGAATACTAAGACAGAGGTATATATGAACGACAGTTATATTGATGACAGAAAGCTTCACGAAGAATGTGGAGTGTTTGGCGCATATGACTTCGATTGTGGAGATATTGCGTCAACGATATATTATGGCTTGTTTGCATTACAGCACAGAGGACAGGAAAGCTGTGGTATTGCAGTGACGGATACTGCAGGAAAGAGAAAGGTATTGTCCAGAAAAGGGCTTGGTCATGTGAATGATGTCTTTGATGAAAAAGTACTTTCAGAACTGAAAGGAAATCTGGGAGTCGGACATGTGAGATATTCTACAGCAGGAGGAACCCGTGTGGAAAATGCCCAGCCGCTTGTAATCAATTACGTGAAAGGAACGCTGGCAATCGCACATAACGGGAATCTGGTCAATGCGATTGAACTGAGAAAAGAACTGGAATATACAGGTGCTATTTTTCAGACGACGATCGACTCGGAAGTGATCGCTTATCATATTGCAAGGGAGCGGCTGGAGGCTGCAACTGCGGAGGAGGCAGTGAGACTTGCGATGAAAAAGATCAAAGGTGCTTATGCACTGGTCGTGAGCAGTCCGAGGAAAATGATCGGAGCGAGAGATCCTTTCGGATTAAAGCCTTTATGTATAGGAAAAAGAGAAAATACATACTTCCTGGCATCAGAAAGCTGTGCAATCGCTGCAGTGGATGCAGAGTTTGTGCGGGATGTGCTTCCGGGAGAGATCGTAACGATCACGAAGGACGGAATCGCATCGGATATGAGTATGGCGATGCCGGCGGAGAAGCAGGCGAGATGTATTTTTGAATATATTTATTTTGCAAGGACAGATTCAACGATTGACGGTGTGAATGTCTATCATTCCAGGATCATTGCAGGAAAAGCACTGGCAGAGTCTTATCCGGTGGAGGCCGATCTGGTAGTCGGAGTTCCGGATTCGGGACTGGTAGCGGCAAAGGGATATTCCGAGCAGTCAGGAATCCCTTACGGAATGGCATTCCACAAGAACAGTTATGTTGGAAGAACCTTCATCAAGCCGAAGCAGAGTGACAGAGAGTCCAGTGTTAAGATCAAATTAAATGTGATCCCGGAAGTTGTAAAGGGAAAGAGGATCGTTATGGTAGATGATTCCATCGTCAGAGGAACGACCTGTGCGAATATCATCAAGATGCTGAAAAAGGCCGGAGCAACGGAAGTGCATGTAAGGATCAGTTCACCACCGTTCCTGCATCCATGTTATTTTGGAACCGATGTGCCGTCGAATGAGCAGCTAATTGCCCATTCCCATACACCGGAGCAGATCCGGGATATGATCGGGGCAGATTCCCTTGGATATATGGAGATAGAAAAACTGAAAAATATGGTTGGAGATCTTCATTTCTGTGATGCATGCTTTACAGGAAATTATCCGATGGAAGTACCGGGAGAAGATATCAGTCAGGCATTTGAATAAATTGAACAAAATAAAAGGAGATAGAATTATGAGTAATGACCGTTATGTAAGTCCACTTTCAGAACGTTATGCAAGCAAGGAGATGCAGTATATTTTTTCACCGGACAAAAAGTTCCGTACGTGGAGAAAGCTGTGGATCGCCCTTGCGGAGACTGAGAAAGAGCTTGGACTTCATATTACCGATGAGCAGATTGCAGAATTGAAAGAACATGCAGATGATATTAATTTTGATGTGGCAAAAGAACGGGAAAAGGTAGTCCGCCACGATGTTATGTCCCACGTGTATGCA
>OJKY01001269.1_pt1 | contig 15785 bp, 13 predicted proteins | sample 1596571 | NCBI WGS metagenome assembly OJKY01 (sample SAMEA4350170, study PRJEB24818) | metagenome | biome: human; feature: gut; material: faeces | place: Denmark | collected 2013-09 | reverse complement strand
TCAGATACCACTGCGGGACTCCGTCGCCCTCCTTGGTCAGCAGGTCGAAACGGCAGTAGCCCATTTTCCCCAGGCGGCTCACCAGCGAGAACGAGGTTTCGAACTCCGCGAGCCGCGAGTGGGCGCGGTTTATCTCCGTATTGTCGATGTTGATCAGCATGAAGTTGGCCAGCCGCCCCTGCGAGTCGTAGAGCATGTTGACCGTGGTGTAAATCTCCAGGAATCCGGTTTTCGCCGAGGTGTAGTAGCCGCCCAGCCGGTCGAAGGGATAGTTGAGCCGGAAGGCCTGTTCGCGCCCCTGACGGACGCCCTCGCGGATCTCCTGCGGCACGAGCGGATTCTCGAAGAAGTTCAGTCCCACGGCGTCCTCTTTCCGGGAAACGCCGAAAATCTCCATGTCCTTGTTGTTGATGTCGACCAGCCTGCCGTCGGGGTCGTAAAGCTCCACGCCGACTTGGATGTTGTCGAAGATGTTGCGCAGCAGTTTCTCGTTGCGCTGGATCGTCTCGTGTGCCTGGTGGATTTCGGTCTGGTCGAGGAAAAAGCCCGTGATCTCGTCTTCGCCCGTGGAGTAGAGAACGTAGTGCAGGTAACGGTCCCCGGGGTCGGCGCAGATGTCGCCTTCGACGTAACTGCCCGTCCGGAGCACCTCGGCGGGGCCTGCGAGGTGTTTTTCCAGGTCGATGCCCAGTTCGGAGGCCGTGCGTCCGATGTACGTCTCCCGGGAAGCGCCCACGATTTCGTCCGTGGCGTCGTTCGTCTCGACGATCCGGTAGTCGCACAGCGCCCCGTCCTCGCCGTAGAGCAGCTTCATCCGGACGTAGCCCAGGGGCATGTGGCGGTAGAGGCTTTGCAGGTAGAGTCGGTCGTCCTGCGCCGCCTGCTCGGAACGCTGCAACTCGAGGCACAGACCGATGATATTGACCAGCGAGGCAAACCACTGACAGTCCTCGTTGGTCCAGTTCCGGTGCTCCCCGACGATGTCGATACCGGCATACCCCCACACCTTATCGCGGGAGACCAGCGGCATGATGATCAGCGACTTGATGTCCTGCACCTCCAGCAGATCATGTTCGCCCGACGCCTCGGGAGGCAGTTCGTCGAGGTCCGAAAGGATGATCGGCAGGTTTTGCTGGATATGCTCCGTCCACCACGGGAAATCGTCCATCGGGAGCGAACTCAAACGGTCCTGCTCGCTGGAAACCCCGTCCGCCGTCACCTCGTAGGTGCAGTCGTGCGTGCGCCGCTCCCAGTCGAACTCGATGATATAGGCGCGTCCGCCGCGGAACATCGTGAGCACCTCGTGGAGTATCTTGTTCACCGTGTCTCCGGTCTTCCCGGTGTGCAGCAGCGACAGCAGCGTGTGCGAAATGCTGGTGAGGCGGTAGAGCAAATCGTCGATACGCGCCTTGTCAGGCCCGACCGTCCCCTCCCCCTGCGCCGGTCCGGCAGGCCGCACGTAACCGATCAGCATATCGCCATCGGGTGCGGTCTCGCGGTGAATCAATTTCCACACGAACCACTGCTGCCGCCCGTCGGGCAGGACCAACGGGAGCGTGCGTTCGAGCGTGCTATCACCGTGGAACAGGCAAGTTTCGGAGCCGGAATAGCGCATGTAAGGCTCCGGAATATGGCTTTTGAATTCGTCGAATCCGATTTCCGGAGTCGGAAACCGGAGCAGGTCCTGCAAAAAACCGGACATGCGGATAACCCGGCGGGACATGTCCGCTTCCCACCAGCCGGCATTCATATCCCGCATGACCGCTTGCAGAATCTCGTGTTCTTTCATAATTTTGTCAAATCCCTGGAAAAAAGGCATCTAACAAAAGTAGGCATTGAGGCCGGAATATGCAAATAATGGGTAGCGTTTTTAGACACAAATCCGTTCTGCGCAAGACACATTCCGGCCACAGCCGTCCTCCGGGCGAAAACGGAGCGCTTTTTCGCCGGACGGAAGAAGGGTATACGAATATTTTGCTTATCTTTGGCTTCGCCTTAGATACTCCGCTTCAACAATGCTCAAATAAATTTGGCATTGTATTCGGCTTATTCGTATCTTTGGGGGCGGGGTCGTAACAACCCTTTTCGGAGTCAGAACGTTTTACTGAAATTGCCCGTGATTCAGTTTTGCACCCTCCCGGCTTTTTGCTATTTTTTGTTTATTTATTCGGAAAACAGAGCGAGACGCTATGAATGAAAAATATGTCGTAAATCTCCGCGACGTGGCTATCTACCACGCCGACGATCCCTTCGGCGGCTGCTCGGAGAAGAAACTCCTGCAACGGGGCGAAATGGTTCTCTCGGAGGTCAACCTCTCGGTGGCCCCGGGCGAATTCGTATACCTGATCGGCCGTGTCGGGAGCGGAAAAAGCAGTTTACTCAAAACTTTATATGCCGAGGTGCAACTCCTTACGGGAAAGGGATATGTCGCAGGCTTCGACCTGCGCCGCCTGCGCCGCAGGGACATCCCCTACCTGCGCCGCCGCATCGGCATCGTCTTCCAGGATTACCAGCTGCTCACCGACCGCAACGTCTTCATGAACCTCTACTACGTGATGAAGGCCACGGGCTGGAAGCGCGAGCAGGAGATCCGCGAACGCATCGACCGGGTGCTGGGGCTGGTGGAACTGGGGGCCAAGAGCTACAAGATGCCCTTCGAACTTTCGGGCGGCGAGCAGCAGCGGCTGGTGATCGCCCGCGCGCTGCTGAACGACCCGCAGGTGCTGCTGGCCGACGAGCCGACGGGCAACCTCGACCCGGTGACGGCCGACGGCATCATGCAGCTGTTCCAGAAGATCGCCTCGCAGGGCTGCGCCGTGGTGATGTCGACGCACAACACCGCCCTGATCGAGAACTACCCCGCCCGCGCCGTGCTTTTCTCCAAGGGCCGGATCCGCGAGGTGGACCTCAAGGCCGAACTGGCGTAAATTCCGCGCCGGGGCCGCAAAGCGAACGAACAGGCAAAAAAATCGTCCGTAAAGCCGTTTCCGGACGCTTGTTTTATCCGGAAATATTTCGTATATTTGTACGATATTTAAAGACTACGATGAGTACCGAATTAGAAAACGTAAAAAAACAAGAAGAAGAATATTCCGCGTCGAACATCCAGGTCCTCGAGGGCCTCGAAGCGGTGCGCAAGCGTCCCGCCATGTACATCGGCGACATCGGCGAGAAGGGTCTCCACCACCTGGTTTACGAGGTCGTGGACAACTCGATCGACGAGGCGCTGGCGGGCTACTGCACCGACATCGACGTGACGATCAACGAGGACAACTCCATCACCGTCAGGGACAACGGCCGCGGTATTCCGACCGACTACCACGAGAAGGAGGGCAAATCGGCGCTCGAAGTGGTGCTGACGGTGCTCCACGCCGGCGGTAAGTTCGACAAGGGCAGCTACAAGGTCTCGGGAGGTCTGCACGGCGTGGGCGTCTCGTGCGTCAACGCGCTTTCGACGCTGCTGATCGCCGAGATCCACAGCCGCGACGGCAAGATCTACCGCCAGACGTACAGCAAGGGCGCCCCGACCTCGCAGGTCGAGGTCGTCGGCGAATGTACGGACCGCGGTACGACCATCACGTTCAAGCCCGACGACACGATCTTCACGCACACCACCGAATACAAATACGACATCCTGGCCAACCGCCTGCGCGAGTTGGCGTTCCTGAACAAGGGCATCCGCCTGAACCTCTACGACAAGCGTCCGGACGAGGAAGGCAAGACCCGCGAAGACCACTTCTACTCGGAGGAGGGGCTCAAGGAGTTCGTCAAGTATCTCGACGCCACGCGCGGCACGCCGATCATCGAGCAGATCATCTACCTCGACACCGAGAAGAACGGCGTCCCGGTGGAGGTTGCCATGCAGTACAACGATTCGTTCTCGGAGAACGTCCACTCCTATGTAAATAACATCAACACCATCGAGGGCGGTACGCACCTGACGGGTTTCCGCCGTGCGCTGACCCGTACGCTCAAGAAGTACGCCGAGGATTCGGGCATGCTCGCCAAACTGAAATTCGACATCAACGGCGACGACTTCCGCGAAGGACTTACGGCTGTCGTGTCGGTGAAGGTCCAGGAGCCGCAGTTCGAGGGGCAGACCAAGACCAAGCTGGGCAACGACGAGGTTGCCGCCGCCGTCGATCAGGCCTTGGCCTCGGCGCTGGGCGACTACCTGGAGGAGAACCCCAAGGATGCCAAGGCCATCGTGCAGAAGGTGATCCTCGCGGCTACGGCCCGCCATGCGGCGCGCCACGCCCGCGAACTGGTGCAGCGCAAAACCGTGCTGTCGGGAGCCGGCCTTCCGGGAAAACTCGCCGACTGTTCGAGCCGCGACCGCTCGATCGCCGAGATCTTCTTCGTCGAGGGTGACTCGGCAGGCGGTACGGCCAAATCGGGCCGCGACCGGAATTTCCAGGCCATCATGCCGCTGCGCGGTAAGATTCTGAACATCGAGAAGGCCCAGGAGCACCGCATGTGGGAGAACGAGGAGATCAAGAACATGTTCACGGCCCTCGGCGTCACGATCGGAACCGAGGAGGACTCCAAGGCCCTGAACCTCGAAAAACTGCGCTACGACAAGATCATCATCATGACCGATGCCGACGTCGACGGAAGCCACATCGCGACGCTGATGCTGACGTTCTTCTTCCGCAAGATGAAGGAACTGATCGAAAACGGCCACGTCTACATCGCCACCCCGCCCCTCTACCTCGTGAAGAAGGGCAAGCAGGAGCGCTATTGCTGGACCGAGAAGGAGCGCGACGAGATCACCTCGGAGTTCGGCAAAGGCACGCACGTGCAGCGTTACAAAGGTCTCGGCGAGATGAACGCCCACCAGCTGTGGGAGACGACGATGAACCCCGACACGCGCATCCTGCGCCAGGTGAACATCGAGAACGCCGCCGAAGCCGACCGCATCTTCTCGATGCTGATGGGCGACGAGGTTCCGCCCCGCCGCGAGTTCATCGAGCGGAATGCGCATTACGCGAATATCGACGCATAAACGACAGTCAAAAAAAGGATTGCTCTCTTCAGGAGGGTGATCCTTTTTTTTAATAACCACCACAAATCGCATTGTTGAGAATAATCCTGACGACGGATGCTATAAAGTCCCCTCCGAGGAGGGGATTTAGGGGAGGGTCCGATTTGCAAACGACGCCGGAGGCGGCGAATAAAGACAATCAGATGCGATGAAACGGTCTATAATATCAAAAACTTACTGATCTTATGAACGTAACGGTAATCGGCGTCGCCGGAGGAACCGGCTCGGGAAAATCGACGCTCGTCAAGCGTTTGCAGGAAGCGTTCGTCGGCGACGACGTGGTGACGCTCTGCCACGACTATTACTACAAGGCGCATCCCGAACTCACCTACGAGGAGCGTACGAAACTCAACTACGACCATCCGCAGGCCTTCGACACGGAGATGCTCGTGGAGCATATCAAGGCGCTGAAGAACAACGTGCCCGTCGAGCACCCGGTCTACTCGTTCGTCGACCACGACCGCACGTCGGAGAGCGTGAGCGTGAAGCCCTCGAAGGTGATCATCGTCGACGGCATCCTGATCTTCGAGAACAAGGAGCTGCGCGATCTGATGGACATCAAGGTTTACGTCGACACCGACGCCGACATCCGGCTGGCGCGTCGTATCCTGCGCGACGTCTGCGAGCGCGGGCGTACGATGCAGTCGGTCATCACGCAGTACACCTCGACGGTGAAGCCGATGCACGAGGAGTTCGTCGAGCCGTCGAAGAAATACGCCGACGTGATCATTCCCGAAGGCGGCTTCAACTCGGTGGCCGTGTCGATGCTGATCCAGAACATCCGTTCGCTGATCCAGAGCAGCAAATAAGGCGCAAACCGCCACGCTAAACAAACCCGGACTTCGCAAGAGGTCCGGGTTCATTGATGTATATCATACCGCGGCTGCAAAACAGCCGGTAGCGCACTTAAAGCCATACTTCATCATATCCCGGTTATCTTCTTGATTTCGTTGAGTTTGTTCAACGCCTCGATCGGGGTCAGCGAGTTGATGTCGAGGCCCTTGATCTGGTCGCGGATCTGCACCAGCACGGGATCGTCCAGCTGGAACATCGACAGCTGCATGTTCTGCGGCCCGGCGCTCTCGGCGGCCTCCTTCACGGCCTGCGCCGCGGATTTGCGGCCCCGCTCCTTGAGGCTGCGGCTCGGCACGATCTCGTTGTTGCCGTAGACCAGTTCGAGGTTGCGCAGGATTTCATCGGCCCGCGAGACGATCGACGCCGGCATACCGGCCATGCGGGCCACGTGGATACCGAACGAATGCTCCGTGCCGCCGCGTTCGAGCTTGCGCAGGAAGACGATCTGGTTGCCCATCTCCTTGACCGAGACGTGGTAATTCTTCACCCGGGAGCACATCTGCTCCATCTCGTTCAGCTCGTGGTAATGCGTGGCGAAAAGCGTCTTGGCACGGGCCGAGGGGTGGTTGTGAAGGTATTCGACCATCGCCCAGGCGATCGAAATGCCGTCGTAGGTCGACGTGCCGCGCCCGATCTCGTCGAGCAGCACGATGCTGCGGTCGGAGATGTTATTGAGGATGCTGGCCGATTCGAGCATCTCGACCATGAAGGTCGACTCGCCCTGCGAGATGTTGTCCGAAGCCCCGACGCGCGTGAAAATCTTGTCCACATAGCCGATATGGGCCGATTTGGCGGGTACGTACGAACCCATCTGGGCCATCAGGATGATCAGCGCGGTCTGACGCAGCAGCGCCGACTTACCCGACATGTTGGGTCCGGTGATCATCATGATCTGCTGCTGTTTGTCGTCGAGCATCACATCGTTGGGGATGTACTCCTCCCCCACGGGCATCAGCGTCTCGATCACCGGGTGGCGGCCCTGGCGGATGTCGATGCGCTTGCCGTCGTCGATCACCGGACGCACGTAGCGGCGTTCGCAGGCGATGCGCGCGAAGGACTGGAGACAGTCGATGCGCGCCACCGCGGCAGCGTCGCGCAGCATCGGAGCCAGCGAACCGCAGATATAGGCCATGATCTCGGCGTAGATGCGCTGCTCCAGGATGAGCATCTTCTCCTCGGCGCCGAGAATCTTCTCCTCGTACTCCTTCAGTTCGCCCGTAATGTAACGCTCGGCATTGGCGAGGGTCTGTTTGCGGATCCACGTCTCGGGGACCTTCTCCTTGTGGGCGTTGCGGACCTCGATATAGTAGCCGAAGACGTTGTTGTAGCTGATCTTGAGCGACGGGATGCCCGTGGCTTCGCTCTCGCGCTGCTGAATGCGCGCGAGATAGTCCTTGCCGTGGAGCGCGATGCGGCGCAGGTCGTCCAGTTCGGGATCGACACCGTCGGCGATCACGCCGCCCTTCTGTATCTGGTTGTTCTGCGGATCGGGGTAGATTTCGCGGGCGATACGCTCGCGGACCTCCGCCAGGGGGTCGATCTGCCCCGCCAGCGCATGCAGACGGTCGTCGTCGGTGGACTCCAGCGCGGCCTTGAGCGTCTCGATGGCCCCGAGCGAATTCTTGAGCTGCACCAGCTCGCGGGGCGTGACCCTCTGGGCGGCGATGCGCCCGGCGATACGCTCCAGGTCGCCCACCAGCGACACCTGCTCGCGGATGACATCCGCCAGGTCGGCGTCTTTGATCAGCCGTTCCACCACGTCCAGGCGTTCGTTGATCTTCGCTGGGTCCTTGATCGGCATGGCGATCCAGCGTTTCAGCAGGCGGCCGCCCATCGGCGTCAGCGTGCGGTCGATCACGTCGGCGAAACTGCACTTCTCGCGCGCGCCGTTCGACGAAAAGAGTTCGAGGTTGCGGATCGTGAACTTGTCGACCCACACGTAGTCGTCCTGGTCGATGCGCGCGATGGAGGCGATGTGGCCCGTATCGCGGTGCTCGGTGAATTCGAGGTAGTAGAGAATGGCCCCGGCGGCCGAAATGCCGCTGGTGAAGTGGTCCACGCCGAAACCCTTGAGGGACTTGGTCCCGAACTGCTTGCAGAGTTTCTCGCGGTTGACGTCCTCCGAAAAGACCCATTCGTCGAGGCGGTAGGTGTAGAGTTTCGACCCGAACGAGCCGGAAAAACGGTCCTCGTAGCCGCGCTGGTAAACGACCTCCTTGGGCTGGAGGTTCGAAATCAGCTTGTCGACGTAGCCGTCCGTCCCCTCGGCCACGTAGAACTCGCCCGTGGAGATGTCCAGAAAAGCCACGCCCGTCGTCTGCCGGCCGAAGTAGACCGACGCGATGAAGTTGTTCTCCTTGTTGGCCAGGATGTTGTCGCCCAGCACGATGCCCGGGGTCACCAGCTCGATCACGCCGCGCTTGACGAGTCCCTTCACCAGTTTTGGGTCCTCCAGCTGCTCGCAGATGGCCACGCGCTCACCCGCCCGCACCAGCTTCGGAAGGTAGGTGTCGACAGCATGGTAGGGAAATCCCGCCAGTTCGACGTACGTCGCCGATCCGTTGGCGCGGCGCGTGAGCGTGATGCCCAGAATGCCGCTGGCCTTGATCGCATCGTCGCCGAAGGTCTCGTAGAAGTCGCCCACGCGAAACAGCAGAATGGCGTCGGGATGTACTGCCTTGATGGAGTAATACTGCTTCATCAGGGGCGTCTCGACATATTTTTTGTCGATTTTCTTTTCGGAAGTCAAAATAGAATATTGTATAATTTATACAACAAAGATAGGCCTTTTTTGGATGCCGTGCAAAGCCGGCAACCAATTTTTTTTCGCCCGTCCGGCAGGTTCTTTCCGCCGGAGCGTCAGAGAATCCCGTTCTCGGAGAACACTTTGCGGTAAAACTCCGCCTTCCACTCCACGGGACGCGGAAAGGCCCGCGACGAGGAGGGCATGCGCCACAGCGTCAGGTCGCGCCCCGCAAAGGGCATCGGCACGCACTCCCCCACGGCGGGTTCGCCGCAGCCCGTGATGGCGCGCAGCGTGTCGGTGGCTTTCTGTCCCGTCGTGACGACGGCCCGGCAGGCGGGAATGCGGGCCAGCAGGGCTTCGAGGTCGACCTCGCGCACCACTTGAAGTGCCGCGTCCGACGCATTATCTTTCAGTCGGATGACCTCCACGGCCGTATCGTAGAGCGCAATCCCCCGCTCGCGGCAGAAAGCCTCGATGCGCTCCCGGTCGAACCGCCGTCCGCCCGGTTCCAGGAAGTGCATTTTGTCACCCGCCGCGAGGTAACCCACGATCCGCCACATGTCGTTTTGCAGATTGGGATAGAAGAACTCCATCGACCAGCGGATGCGCTTGGGCGGAAAGCTGCCCAGCATCAGCAGGCGGGCATTTTCGGGCAGGAAGGGTTCGAGGGGATGCCGTTCGCTATTCATAGAATTTTTCGTCGAAATTTACAAGGTATAATTTATCGGTGGCGCGCGTCAGCGCCGTGTAGAGCCAGCGGAGCATGTCGCGCGTCATGGGCTCGTCGCCGAACAGGCAGCGGTCGACGAAGACCGCCCGCCACTGCCCGCCCTGCGCCTTGTGGCACGTGACGGCGTAGGAAAACTTCACCTGAACGGCGTTGAAATGCGGATTTTCACGGATTTCCTTAAAACGTTTCAACTTGCTTTTGATGTCCGTGTAGTCCTTCTCCACCTCGTAGAAGAGGCGCGTCGACTCCTCGCGCGTGAGCGAGGGCGACTCCGAGGCGATCGTGTCCAACAGAATCTTGCACTCGATCTCCGCATCGTTGTAGTCGGGGAATTCGAGCACGGCGTCGGCGAAGCGGAAGCCGTAGAAATCCTCGAACCGCCTGAGGCGCTTCAGCCGCGCGATGTCGCCGTTGGCGATGAAGTTCATCGGGCAGTCCTCGGTGTGCTCGGGGAAGTAGTAGTTGTTCTTGACGACCATCAGCATGTCGCCGCTCTCGATCTCCTCCTCGGCATAGAGCACGTTGCGGCGGATGCCCTCGTTGTAGCGGTTGGCCCGCTTGTTCGAGCGCGTGATGACGATCGTCTCGTCGCGGCCGTACCGGGCGTAGCAGTCCTGGAGCTTTTCGAGGAACTCACCGCCCTCGACCGCCTCGATGTCGGGGAAATCCATCTCGAAACGGGGAATCTCATAAAGCCCGTTTTCGAGCATGCAACGCACCAGCGTAGCGTTGAAGAGGATGCCCGACTGCGCCTCCTGCCGCACCACCTCGTCCATCGTGCCGTAGACGATGTCACCGTAAGCGTCCATCGACGCCGGGTCGAGCGCCGGGCTGAAATCGGCCCCGACGGGCGGCAGCTGCGCGCTGTCGCCGACCAGCACCAGGCGGCATCCGCGGCCGCTGCGGACGTACTCCACGAGGTCCGAAAGCAGCGATCCGCTGCCGAAAACGGCTCCGCCCTGCGAGTTGTCCGAAAGCATCGAGGCCTCGTCGACGATGAACACCGCTCCGCGCTCGGGGTTGATGTTGAGCGAGAATTTCGATTCGTAATCGGCGTTCGTGCGCTGACGGTAAATGCGTTTGTGGATGGTAAGTGCCTTTTCCTGAGCGTATTGGGCCAGCACTTTAGCGGCACGCCCCGTGGGGGCCAGCAGCACGGGTTTGATTCCCAGGTCTTTAAGCGCACCGACAAGCCCGGCGATAAGCGTCGTTTTTCCGGTTCCGGCATAGCCGTTCAGCACGAAAATCCTCGAAAAATCGTCGTCTGCGAGATATTCGGACAACTTTTCTATAATTTTTTTTTGTCCGGGAGTTGTTTCGAAACAAATTTTAGCGTAAATTTGGGTCGCGATACGTGTGCTGAACATGCGTCGGTTTTTAATTGATGCAAAATTAATAACAAATATTTATTTAAAATGAAAAAACTCTTTCAAATCATTCTTGCCGTAGCAATCGTGGGTTTGATCTACGTCATCTACGTCCAGATCTCCACCCCGATCCGGTTCGACAAAGAAACGAAGGCGAAGAAAGCCCAGGTTATCGACCGCATCAAGGATATCCGTACGGCCCAGCGCGCCTTCAAATCCAAGTACCAGCATTTCACGGCCAGCTTCGACTCGCTGACGGCATTCGTGCTGACCGACACGCTCGAACTGGAGCGCAAGATTGTCGACGAAGACGACTCGGCGGCCATGGCCATGCTGAAGAAGTCGGGCAAAAAGAATATTGAAAAGTTCAAGATCGCTGTGATCGACACCATTTTCGCCCCCAAAAAGGTGACGCGTCAGGATGTCGAGAATTTCCGCTACATTCCCGGAACCGGCAACAAGGCCCAGTTCATCATGGAGGCCGGCATCATCACCACCGAGTCGAAGGTCGTGATTCCCGTCGTGGAGTGCCGCGCACCCTACAAGATGTTCCTCGACACGGTGGCTTACCGCCAGGAGGTGATCAACCTGATCGACGACGAGCAGAACAACTTCAACCGCTATCCCGGCGTCAAGTTCGGATCAATGGATTCCGGTAACAATGAGGCAGGCAACTGGGAGTAACACGCCGCAGTCAGGCAATAAGGTGTCCATTCAGCTCTCGTTGGATGGACACTCTTTTTCGGTCCCTGCGCTCTCGGAACTGCCCGCCGGAGGGGCTTCGGTGAAGGTCGAACTGCTGCTGCCCCGCACGATGCTCGTGCCGGGCGAACTCTTCGATGCGGAGCGGGGCGCGGAGATGCTCGCGGCGAACGGCATGCCGCCGACGGCGGAGGAGTGCGTCGTCGCCAGCGACCCGGAAGCGGAGACGGTGGCCGTGACGGCTATCGACCGCGAGGCGCTGCGGCAGGTGGAGGAGAAATTGGGCGACAGGGCGCGGTTCACCACCCCGCTGCTGCATACCCCGCGAATGCCGCCAAAACCATATGGATGAGCCGCAGGGCGGGACTTCTATATATTAAGGTATACGACAACGGCGAATTGCAGCTTGCCGAAGTGATTCCCGCGGCGACGGACACCGATGTCGCCTACTTTTTCGAACGGCTCGACGGCTGTTTCCCGCTCAAGGAATACGAACTCCGCATTGCGGGCGACAATCCGAAAGCGGCGCGCAAACTGCTCGGCAAACGATTCAGACAGACGACATGCGAATAGTCAGCGGAAAATACCGGGGCCGGGCGATCAACCCGCCCAAAAACCTGCGGGCGCGGCCCACGACCGACTTCGCCAAGGAGAACCTCTTCAACGTGCTGGGCAACCTGCTCGATTTCGAAGAGTGCGACGTGCTCGACCTCTTTGCCGGCACGGGGTCGATCAGCTACGAGTTCGCATCGCGCGGCGCACGGAGCGTCACGGCGGTCGAGATCAACGCCGTGCATTACAGTTTCATCCGCCAGACGGCCGCACAGCTGGGGATCGAAAACTTCTATCCCGTCAAGGCCAACGTATTCCTCTACCTGAAAAGCTGTGCCAAGCAGTTCGACGTGATCTTCTCCGACGCCCCCTACGACCTGGAAGGCAGCGGGCAGGTCGTGAAGCTGGTCCTGGAACGCGATCTGCTCCGTCCGGGCGGCATCCTGATCTTCGAACATTCGAAAAAAATGGATTTTTCGGATTTCAATGAGTTCTGGCAATTAAGGAGTTACGGAAGCGTGCAATTTTCTTTCTTCAAAAAGCCCTGAAACCATTTGCCGATTAAAAAAATTACACTATCTTTGCACTCGCAATAACCGGAATGGTGCGTTAGTTCAGCTGGTTAGAATACGTGCCTGTCACGCACGGGGTCAGGGGTTCGAGTCCCCTACGCACCGCAAAGTTCGATGGAACAAAACAGCAAAGCCTTGTAAACGAATCGTTTATAAGGCTTTCTTGTTTTCATACATACGCAAGAAAGAGTTGTTTAAAGCAGTTTGGCTGTGGCCTATTCGGTGTACTTTTCAGGCACCGGAAAAAATACACCGAATAGAGCGTTAGTTCATTGATTTGCAACGTATTTCATCTTGACAGAAGATGTTTATAAAACTAACTTTGCAACGGTGAAAACAGCGCTATGGAAAGAACAACATTCGGTATGACGTTCTATATTCGTAGAACGAAATTAGACAAGACCGGTAAGGCTCCGGTCTTCATGCGAATTACGGTAAACGGACAACGGGCGGATGCGAGTATAAAATACCACATTCCGCTACGACTTTGGTGTACTGCAAAAGGACGGGCCGTAGAGAACAGCAAAGAAGGCAAGGAACTCAATCGCCTGTTGGATGCAATTTCTGTTAATATCACACAGGTCAGAAGACAACTGGAGTCCGAAGGACAGGAGATATCAGCATCGGCCGTCCTACTCCGCTATCTGGGTAAGGATGCTCCTCGGCGGCATTCATTAATAGAGGTATTTAAAGAGCATAATGAAAAATGCCGGGCATTGTCCGGAATTGATTTTTCGCCCACAACCGTCCAACGATACGACAGTCTTTTGCGTATTACACAAGAATTTTTAAACCGACAGTACGGGAAAACGGATTTTTATCTGGATGAGTTACCCGAACGGTTGGTAGAGGATTACGAATTCTACATGAAGATTCAGCGAAAATGCGCTCATAATACAGTGATGAAGAATCTCAAAAATTTCAAAAAAATCATACGCATAGCCATGACGAACGGATGGTTGAAAAAAGATCCGTTCAGGGAAAAGCATATCCATATGGAAAAGGTCGAACGGGCTTTCTTGGAAAAACACGAATTCCTGCAGGTGTTGAATAAACAGATCGACATTCCACGGATTGGTCAGATTCGGGATATCTTCTGTTTCTGCTGTCTGACAGGATTAGCCTGATGTACAACAATTGAAGCCGGAACATATTGTCAGGGACATTAACGGGATGGAATGGATTCGAAAGGCGCGGCAGAAAACCAAAAACATGTGTAACATTCCCTTGCTGGAGGAAGCTCGAAAGATTCTGGACCGCTACAAAGCACATCCCTATTGTCAGGCGCACAGCGTGCTTCTTCCCGTGTGCAGCAATCAGAAGATGAATATGTATCTGAAGGAACTGGCGGACATATGCCGATAAGTCGAGGAATTGTTGAACCTCAAAACAAAAAAGATGGAATGCAAACTGATTGAAGCTGCAGCCTTTGACGAATTGAAATCAATCGTCAATCGGCTGCATACCCAAGCAACCCGCCTGGCCGTTCATACCACACCCGGCACCCCGAATGGGTGGCTGACACAGGAAGAGCTATGTCGTATTTTGCATGTCACAAAACGAGCGTTGCAATACCTTCGGCAACAGCGTAAAATTCCCTATACAAGGCTCGGAAATAAGATCTTTTTTCGAGAAGCGGATATAAAACGAATGCTCAAGTTAAACCTGATCAAACCCAAGCAATGATGAATGATTGGATTACCCGAAGCAGTCCGGAATACATGGAACTGCGAAAGAAAGCAATGGAAGCGCTCGAAAGAATCGATCATATGATGGATACCCTACCCTCCTGTCTCTGTACGGAAACCTATTTAACAGCAAATGAAGTCTGCACCATGCTTAGATTGAGCAAGCGTTCGCTTCAGAATTATAGAGATGAGCGAGTGATCCCCTATACGACAATCGGAGGAAAGATTCTTTATCCGCTGTCTGAAATAGTGAACATATTAAAAAAGAATCAGATCGAAACAATCCAGTAAACAAGGAGCAGCGAAATTCCCGCTGCTCCTTGTCATTTATTTACTGTCAAAATATTGTAGTTAAATAGTTTTCAACGTATTTATCGGCAGAATAGGAGTGTCGCCTACTGTGGCTATCTTGCTGGCTGGGGATGAACAGAATCATATTGATCGGAAACGGCTTCGATTTGGCACATGGGCTGCCGACGAGTTATACGGATTTTATTCGGGGATACTATACTATTCAGAAACTAAAATTGCTGGAAGGTGAGAGTGAACTGAATGACGGTCTATGTTCTGTGAAAATCTCCAATCCTGAGGATCGAAAACTTATGGAGAAGTTTCGGTGGATGCTGAGTAATAATATGCTCCGATATGTAAACAATGTGGGAGAGATAACTCTGACGGAGCAATATAACCGGGGCTGCCCGAATAATTCGGACAGCCCTCTCTTCATTAACGAGTCGCGTCACCTCACCCCGATGGGTGATTTCTCTCCCAAACACAGATGCGTCAATAATTTCTCGCCATCTATCCGACAAGCCGGTTGCTCTTTAAGTATACGGTTGAAAGTCTTGTCGAATGCACCCCGGAGTATTGAGCTATCCTCTGTTTTTTAGAAGATCGTTATCGTCGAATCAGGAAACGTATCAGTTTTATCAGGTTCCACAGGATCGTGAAAGGGGCTGTGAAAAAACCGATAATCACGGAAAGGAGCAATTTGAGCACATAATAAATCGCCCAAGTCGTCAACTCACCCTGTACCAGACGCCATCCAACGACTGAATTCAAAAACTGCCAGCCGGAAACTATGGCCATCAACATATAACCGCTGGCTAATCTCCCGTCTGGAAATCCATCTCCTTCCATGAAATTCCACTTGTATCCCCCAATAAATAATCCGACATAGACAAGCAAATGAAAGATGGTTGAACCGATAGCTTGGCTTTTTAATGTTTCACGGCATGCGGCACATAGAGGTTTTTGCTGGTTGTGTACGCATTGCACACACAGTCCTTTTCCGCATTCCGTACATTGGGCGACTGCTGCTTGGGTAGGGTGATTTGCACAATTCATAAATCAGGACGAATAGTTCCAGTACAAAAATAATCTTTTCAACAGAAAAAATACGCTGTTGCAAAAGAAAAACAGTACGATATTGCCCATTGCCCCGATCTGAAAATTTGAGAAAACGGCCGATATTTTTTACATTTGTAAGGATTGAATGCATTTTTAATGCATTTGGTTTCAGATATATA
>OJKY01001255.1_pt1 | contig 15904 bp, 13 predicted proteins | sample 1596571 | NCBI WGS metagenome assembly OJKY01 (sample SAMEA4350170, study PRJEB24818) | metagenome | biome: human; feature: gut; material: faeces | place: Denmark | collected 2013-09 | reverse complement strand
GCGCAATAGCCGTGCAGCAGCTTGTCCGCCGTCTGCGCGGGGTCTTGCGTGCGCTCGGCGACGGCGCAGTAGACTCTCGCCCGCTCCGCCTGCGTCAGAACCTCCTGTATGCTCCCCGGCGTGACCGTCTCCATCAGCGGCTTCAGCACCTGCTCGGCGATATCCCCGCCGGAGGTCAGCCCGTCCAGAAACAGCAGTCCCAGCCTCTGCCCGCCGACCGTGATCTGCCGGGTATTGAGATCCGCCGTATCCCCAAAGCACGCCTGCACGTCCTCCATGCCCCAATGCGCCATGGTTTTGCCTCCCGTTTGGATGATTCTTCTGTCATTTTTCCGCAAACGCAGAAAAGTATACCTGTTTTCCGCGTCACAGGTTTGCATATCCCGGCTGTTTGTGGTAGACTATAGCGAAAGCGATTTGAAATCACACATATATAATATGTATCTGGAGATGTACCGCCATGTATGAATTGATTACCGACAAGACGCTTGCGGAATACGAAGCGTTTGTGCAGAGCCACCCGAAGGGCAATTTTGCGCAGAGCAGTCTCTGGGCCAAACAGAAGCCCATGTGGACATGGGACGCCGTCGCCGTGCGCGGCGAGGACGGGAAAATCAAAGGCTCTCTGGCCCTCATGACCCGCAAGGTTCCCGGCATCGGCCGGACGCTGATGTACGGCTGCCGCGGCCCGGTCTGCGATCTGGACGACCGCGAGACGTTTGCCCAGCTGCTGGAGGGCGCAAAAGAACTGGCAAAAAAATATAAGTCCTATGTCATCAAGCTTGACCCGGATGTTCCGTCAAGCAACACCGCCTTTGCCGCGCTTATGCAGTCGTTCGGCTTCCGGTGCAAGGAGGGCGGGAAGAATTTTGAGGCCATCCAGCCGCGCTATGTCTTCCGTCTGAACGTCGAGGGCAAAACGGAAGATGAGCTTATGGCGGCCTTCCACCAGAAATGGCGCTATAATATTCGCCTGGCCGAGCGCAAGGGCGTAAGCGTGAAGATCTGCGGCAAGGAAATGGTCCCGGCGTTCGCCGATCTCATGCTGACGACCGGCGTGCGCGACGGCTTTGTCACGCGCAAGCCGGAGTATTTTGCGAACATGCTCGACAATCTCGGCGAGCATGCGCGGCTCTACATGGCCTTTGACCCCGAGGGAACGCCCATCGCGGGGACACTCGCCATCCACTACGGCGACAAGGTCTGGTATCTCTACGGTGCATCCAGCAACGAGCACCGCAATCTGATGCCCAACTATTTATTGCAGTGGCGCATGATCCAGTGGGCCGTTGAGACCGGCTGCCGCATCTACGATTTCCGCGGCGTGTCCGGAAACGTCTCCGAGGATAACCCGCTCTACGGCCTGTTCCGCTTCAAGCAGGGCTTCGGCGGAGACTTCACCGAGTTCGTCGGCGAAGAGGATCTGGTGCTCTCGCCGGTCATTTACTGGGCCGTGGAGCACGGCACGTCGGTCTTCAAGGATCTTCGCAAGACCGTCTATCTCATCAAAAACCGCGATAAGAAATAACGCAGGAGGCGCAGCATGAAAGCGTATGTCGTCGACTCCGCCGCCGTGCGGAGCAATCTGCAAATTCTAAAGGACCGCGCAGGCAGCGCGGTCCTCTGGGCCGTTTTAAAGGGAGACGGCTATGGCCTCGGCCTTGTCCAGATGGCAGCGATCTGCCGGGAAGCCGGCGTCACGCACTTTGCCGTGACGGAGGTTTCCGAGGTCAGCCGCCTGCGCGCAGGCGGGTTTCAGGATTGTGACATTCTGATGCTCCGCCCGACCGCCGACGCGCAGGAGCTGACGCAGCTTCTGAACCTCGGCGCGATTCTGACCGTTTCGAGCCAGAACGACGCAGCCGTCCTGAACGGCGTGGCGGAAACGCTCGGTGTCCAGGCGCAGGTACACGTCAAGATCGATACCGGCATGGGCCGGTACGGCTTTTTGCCGGACGAGCTGGATCAGCTGCTGCCCATTTTCAAGTATATGCCCGGCCTGCACGTGACCGGCATTTATACGCATCTGCATTCCGCGTTCTGCAATCAGAAAGCAACCATCGCGCAGGCCGAGGCGTTTCAGGGCGTTCTGGACAAGCTGCACGCCGAGGGCTGCGACACCGGCATGGCGCATATGCTGAACTCCGCCGGGCTTCTGAAATACCCCGAATACGCGATGGACGGCGTGCGTGTGGGCTCGGCCATCCTGGGGCGTGTGTCTGTGCGCGGAAATTGGGGTCTTGCCCACATCGGCGAGTGTCAGGCGACGATCGAAGAGCTTCGCTGGCTCCCGAAGGGCCACAGCTGCGGCTACGGCGCGGGCTGGACAGCGAAAAAACCCACCCGCGTGGCCGTTTTTTCCGTGGGCTGGTACCACGGGTTCGGCGTGGAGATGGGAAACGATCTGTTCCGTTTCCGCGACTGCCTGCGCGGCGTTCTGCGGAATCTGAAGCAGATGGTCTTCAAAAAGCATATCTATGTAACGGTAAACGGGAAAAAGTGCCGCGTGCTGGGCCATATCGGCATGCTGCACACGTGCGTGGACGTGACGAAGCTTCCATGCGCGGTCGGCGACACTGCGGTTTTTGACATCAAGCCGCTGCTGCTCAAGGGCATCGAGGTCGTCTACCGGTGAGGAGGGGCCATGTCTGATAAAATTGCCGCCATTGCCACGGGCCGTGCCCGCACGGGCATCGGCATTCTGCGCCTGTCCGGCGACGGGTGCATTGAGGCCGCGGAACAGGTCTTCCGGCTGAACTCCGGCAGGCCGCTGACCTCCCTCCCCGACCGGAAGCTTGCGCTCGGCACGCTTTTCGACGCACAGGGACGGGCCATCGACCACTGCATGGCGTTCATCTCCCGTGCGCCGCATTCGTACACCGGCGAGGATACCGCCGAAATTCAATGCCACGGCTCCCCCGCCGCACTGACCGCTGGACTTGAGGCGCTGTTCGCCGCAGGCTTCCGGCAGGCGCGGCCCGGCGAATTCACACGCCGCGCATTTCTAAACGGCCAGATGGACCTGACGCAGGCCGAGGCCGTGATCGATCTCATCGACGCCGAAACTGCCGACGCGGCGGCGAACGCCGCCGGGCAGGTCGCGGGCGCGATCCGAAAAAGGATCGACCCGATCTATGACAGCTGGGTCGACCTGTGCGCGCATTTCCATGCCGTGCTCGATTACCCCGACGAGGATATCGACCCCTTTGCGCTCTCCGGCTACGAAGCGTCGCTGACGGCAAGCAGCCGGCAGCTTACCGCGCTGCTTGCCTCCTGCCATCGGGGCCGGATGGTGCAGTCCGGCATCAGGGCCGTCATTCTGGGCAGCCCGAACGCCGGAAAATCCAGTCTTCTGAACCGCCTGTCCGGCTTTGACCGCGTGATCGTCACCGACATTCCCGGCACGACGCGCGACACGGTCGAGCAGACCGTCACGCTCGGGCGGCACCTTGTCCGGCTGGTCGACACGGCGGGCATCCGCGACACGCAGGATGTGATCGAAAAAATCGGCGTTGACCGCTCGATGGAGGCCGCGAAGGACTGCGACGCGGCGCTGTTCGTCGTCGACGCGTCCAGACCGCTGACGGACGAGGACCGCCGCGCGATGGACGCCGCGCTCGAAGCGCCGGAGGCCATTGCGATTTTAAATAAGCAGGATCTTGCAGCGGTCATTGAGCCGTCCGATCTGCCGTTTTCGTACATTGTCCCCATCTCCTGCAAGGACAGCACGGGCTTTGATCTGCTGGAGCAGGCGTTTGATATGCTCTTCCCGGACGATACGCCGTGTGACGGCTCGCTTCTGACGAACGCGCGGCAGGCCGGTGCCATTCTGCGCGCAAAAAAATCCGTCGATTCCGCCGTGCAGAGCCTGCGCGCGGGTATGACGCCCGACGCGGTGCTGGTCGATCTGGAAGCGGCCATGGATGCGCTCGGCGAGGTCACGGGCCGGACGATGCGCGAGGATATCACGAACCGCATTTTTGAGCGCTTCTGCGTCGGAAAATAAGCTGATAAAGGACCGATATTTATGATCTATCTCGATAATTCCGCCACCACGCAGCCCTGTGAGGCCTGCGTGCAGGCGATGACAGAGCTTCTGACGGACTGCTGGGGCAATCCATCGTCCGTGCATGCGCACGGCATCGCGGCCCACCACCGTCTGCGCCAGGCGCGCGAGCAGGTCGCTCCCGCCCTCGGCGCGGGGCCGGACCGTTTCTTTTTCACCTCCGGCGGAACGGAGGCGGACAACTGGGCCATCCTTTCCGCCGCCGAGCGTCTCGGCAAGCGCGGCCGCCACATCATCACGACCGCCGTGGAGCACCACGCTGTCCTGCACCCCATGCAGAAGCTGGAAGCAAAGGGCTTCGAGGTCACATATTTACAGCCCGACCACGACGGTACTATCACGGTCGAAGAACTGAAAAAGGCCCTCCGGCCCGATACGATTCTCGTCTCCATTATGATGGTCAACAACGAGACGGGCGCAGTCATGCCGATTGCCGACATGGTCAAGGCCGTGCGCCGCGCTTCCCCGCTGGCGCTGTTCCATACCGACGCCGTGCAGGGCTTTTTGAAGGTTCCATTCCGCGCCAAAGCGCTCGGCGCGGACATGATCTCCGTCTCCGCGCACAAGATCCATGCCGCCAAAGGCACGGGCGCGCTTTATATCCGTCCCGGTCTGCCCCTCCCCGCGTTTATAAACGGCGGCGGGCAGGAGAGCAATTACCGCTCCGGCACGGAAAACATGCCCGGCATCTGCGGCTTCGGCGCGGCCTGCGCCGACACGGATGCGAAAGCAGACATCGCGCGCATGGCGCACCTGCGCGATCTGGCCCGGGAAAAGCTGGCTCAAATTGACGGACTTGTCCTCATCGGCAGTCAGGCCGCGCCGCACATCGTCAATCTGTCCCTGCCCGGCCTCCGCTCGCAGGGCATCATCAACTGCCTGCAGTCGGACGGCATCTATGTCTCGGCAGGCTCCGCCTGCTCCAAGGGCCACCGCAGCCACGTGCTTGAGGCCATGCATCTGCCCCCTGCCGTCATCGACGGCTCCATCCGCGTCTCGTTCTCCCGCGACAACACGGAAGCTGACGTTGACGCGCTCTGTCAGGCGCTCCTGCATGCAAAGCAGACGCTGAAGGGCTGAAAACGACACGAATCCCCGCTTGCTTCGCTGAAAACCCCAGTGAAGCAAGCGGGGATTTATTAAGTGCTGCCCCTGTAGGGGTCGATGCCCACATCGACCCCTTGGGAAGTTACGAATTCGCCAAAGACTCCCGTAAAAACAGCACATTCTGTCGGCCCAATGGGAAGTTCTGAATTCGCCGAAGATTACCGTAAAAACAGCACATTCTGCCGGGCGGATGCGATGCCCGCAGGCTAGTTTCGAGGCGCAACCGCGCATAGCGCATCTCTTAGCGCCGAAGTGGGCATCGGCCCCTACTCACAAAACAGAGCGCCTTCTGCAAAACAGCCGCCTCCGCTCAGTTTTTCAGACTCTGCATCGGGGCCGGAATCCTCCCGCCGCGGGCGATAAAGTCCGCAGAAGACTCCGGATGCACCGGCATGATAGGCGCTGCGCCGAGCAGGCCGCCGAAGGAGACTTCATCGCCGACCGTCTTGCCCGGAGCCGGGATGAGGCGCACGGCGGTCGTCTTGGAATTGACCATGCCGACGGCGGCCTCGTCCGCGATGATGGCGGAGATCGTCTCCGCGCTCGTGTCGCCGGGGACGGCGATCATATCAAGGCCCACCGAGCACACGCACGTCATGGCTTCGAGCTTATCAAGCGTCAGAACGCCACTTCTGGCCGCAGCAATCATCCCCTCGTCCTCAGACACCGGGATAAACGCACCGGACAGCCCGCCGACGGAACCGGAGGCCATCAGGCCGCCTTTTTTGACCGCATCATTTAAAAGCGCCAGAGCCGCCGTCGTTCCGTGCGTCCCGCACGTCTCAAGTCCCATTTCCTCCAGAATGCGCGCTACGCTGTCGCCCACAGCGGGCGTCGGCGCGAGGGACAAATCAACAACACCGAACGGCACGCCCAGCCGCCGGGACGCCTCCTGCGCCACCAGCTGGCCCATGCGCGTGATGCGGAAGGCCGTTTTTTTGATGCACTCGGCTACCTCGCCGAAGGGCCGGCCCTTCACACTCTGCAGCGCGTGGTACACTACGCCCGGCCCGGATACACCGACGCTTACAACTGCATCGGCCTCACCCACGCCGTGGAACGCGCCTGCCATAAACGGGTTATCCTCAACCGCGTTGCAGAATACGACAAGCTTCGCACAGCCAAGGCCATCGCGTTCCTTCGTCAGTTCAGCTATCTTTTTGATTGCCTGTCCCATGAGCCGCACCGCGTCCATGTTAATACCCGCTTTCGTTGTGGCAACGTTGACACTCGAGCAGACAAGGTCTGTCTCGGCCAGCGCCTGCGGGATGGCAGCAATCAGCCGACGGTCGCCGGAGGCCATGCCCTTTTGCACAAGAGCGGAGAAGCCTCCGATGAAATCCACGCCGCAGGTCTTTGCGGCGCTGTCCATCGCCTTGGCAAACGGAACAAAATCCTCCGTCTCGCACGCACTTGCGACCAGCGCGATGGGCGTGACGGAAATGCGCTTGTTGACGATGGGAATGCCGAGTTCCCGCTCGATCTGGCAGCCCGTCGTGACCAGATGCTCTGCCTGCCGGCAGATCTTGTCGTGAACTTTCCGGGCGCAGGCCTCCGGATTCGGGTCGGCGCAGTCCAGAAGCGAAATACCCATGGTGATGGTGCGGATGTCCAGATGCTGATGGTCGATCATATCGACCGTGGACATGATATCGGAATGGTTCAGCATGGTCTGTCCCCTCCGTCAGATGGTGTGCATGGCCGTGAAGATGTCCTGCCGCTGGATGCGGATGGACAGGTCCATCTGTTCGCCCTTTTCTGTGACGCGGGCCTGTACCGTGTCAAACTCCGGCGCGCCTGCCGTCCATTCGACGAGCATGATCATGGTAAACGTGCGCTGCATGATGGTCTGGCTGATCTCCACGACGCTGATGTGGAGTTCTGCCAGCAGCGTGCAGACCTCGGCGATGATGCCGACCCGGTCGGGGCCGACGACGGTGATAATGGCTTTCATGTGTCGTTCCTCCTGTGCGCGGATATGGAAAAGGGGCCGTGCGGCCCCCTTTTTATTTTTAGAATTTCGTATGCTCGGCCAGCCAGTTCTTCAGTTCGCTGATGGGAACGCGAACCTGCTCCATAGAGTCGCGTTCGCGAATGGTAACAGCGTTGTCCGCCGGGGTCTTGTCGTCGCCGACGGTCGCAAAATCGACCGTGATGCAGTACGGCGTGCCGATCTCGTCCTCGCGGCGATAGCGCTTGCCGATGGAGCCGGTGTCGTCGTAGTCCAGCATGAAGTCGCCGCACAGATCCTGATAGATCTTTCTTGCCGGCTCGGCCAATTTCTTGCTCAGCGGCAGGATCGCAGCCTTGTACGGGGCCAGCGCCGGATGCAGGTGCAGGACCACGCGCACGTCGTTCTTTGCCTCGTCGATGACCTCCTCGTCATACGCTTCGCACAGGAACGCCAGCGCCACGCGGTCGCAGCCGAGCGACGGTTCGATGACGTAGGGGATATAGTGCTCGTTCGCTTCCTGATCGAAATAGGTCAGATCCTTGCCGGAAGCCTCCTGATGGCGCTTGAGGTCATAATCGGTGCGGTCGGCAATGCCCCAGAGCTCGCCCCAGTCGGTGAACGGGAACGCATACTCAATATCGGTCGTGGCTCTGGAATAGAAGGCCAGCTCCGCCGGCTCATGGTCGCGCAGGCGCAGGTTCTCCTCGCGGATGCCAAGGCTCTTGAGCCAGTTCACGCAGTAGTCCTTCCAGTATGCGAACCATTCGAGGTCCGTGCCGGGCTTGCAGAAGAATTCGCATTCCATCTGCTCAAACTCGCGGGTACGGAAGGTAAAGTTGCCCGGGGTGATCTCGTTGCGGAACGCCTTGCCGACCTGGCACACGCCGAAGGGCAGCTTGCGGCGGGTGGTGCGCTGGATGTTCGCGAAGTTCACGAAGATGCCCTGCGCCGTCTCCGGCCGCAGATAGCAGGTCGAGGAGGAATCCTCGGTGACGCCGATGGCGGTCTTGAACATCAGATTAAACTTGCGGATGGGGGTAAAGTCATGCTTGCCGCAGACGGGGCAGACGATGTCCTCATGTTCGGCAATGAACTTGTCCATCTCGTCGAAGCTCATGGCGTCGACGTTGACCTCGTGATGCTCTTCGCCGATGAGCTTGTCAGCGCGGTGGCGGGCCTTGCACGCCTTGCAGTCGAGCAGCGGGTCGGAGAAGCTGGACACATGGCCGGTCGTGATCCACGTCTGCGGATTCATGATAATGGCCGCATCGAGACCGACGTTGTACGGGCTTTCCTGCACGAATTTCTTGAGCCACGCCTTTTTGACGTTGTTCTTGAACTCAACGCCGAGAGGGCCGTAGTCCCAGCTGTTGGCCAGGCCGCCGTAAATTTCGGAGCCCGCAAAGACAAAGCCGCGGTTTTTGCAAAGGGCAATGATCTTGTCCATGGACTTTTCGCTGTTTTTCATCATACTTCTCGTCCTCCTGACGTATATGATCAAGTTTATCCTATTATTATAATGAAAAAGCCCGCAAAGTCAACCGCGCGGCAAAAATTTGAAAGACCAGTTTTGTTTTTCCCGAAAATGTGGTATAATGCAGGAAGCAATTCGGAAAGGACATATCCATCTTGAAAGCAATCGGAAGAGTGATCCTATCGGCGATCCTTCTGGTCCTGACGGGCCTGATGATCGCGTTTGCAAAGGCCGCGCCCAGTGTGGTCTTTTCGTTCTACCCCGCTCTCTCCAGAAGCATCCTGTCGGCCATTTCCTCCGTGTCCGGGCTGATACCCATCGCGCTGTGGGAGGTGCTGGCAGTCCTGCTGGCGCTGTGGTTTTTCTATACGCTCATCCGCGTGTTCACGGGACGCCGGAGCCTGCTTTGCTGGCTGTCCGGCGTTCTGCTGGGGCTCAGCACGGGCGTGTTCCTGTTCGTTGCCATCTGGGGCCTCGGGCACTTCGGCCCGTCGGTCGACAAGTCTCTCGGGCTCGACGTGCGCGAATACTCCAAGCAGGAGCTCATCGCCGCAACGGCCTATTATGCCGCGCAGGCAAACGAATACGTCGAAAAGGTCGAGCGTGACGCAGAAAATCTGACCGTCTATCCGGCGTTTTCCGAGCTTGCAAAGCAGGCCCCCGGCGGCTACGCGGCGCTTGCGCAGCAGTATGATCCGTTCACGGACGGACTCGGGCCAGTAAAGCCGTTGGCTTCGTGGCGGCTGTTCAGCCAGACCGGCACGACGGGCATCTTTATCTGCTTCACGGCGGAGGCCTGCGTCAACCCGGATACGTATACCGCGTGGATCCCCTTTACCATGTGCCACGAGCTTGCCCACCGGCAGGCCGTCACAGCCGAGGACGACGCGAACTTCTGCGCCTATCTGGCCTGCATGGCCTCGGAAGACGACGATTTCCGCTACTCCGGCGCGTTCGGCGCGTATATCTACTGCCACAACGCCCTGTCGAAGATTGACAAGACCGCCGCCAGCCAGATCTGGAGCACCCTGTCAGAAGGTGTCCTCGCCGACATCCGCGCGGCAAACGCACACTACGAGCAGTATGAGGGCAAGGTGCAGGACACAGCGCAGAAGCTCAACGACACCTATCTGAAGGCCTTCTCTGAGGAATCCGGCGTCCAGAGCTACGGCGAAGCCGCCGATCTGCTGATCGCATGGTATCTGAAAAATAATGCTTGACAAACGCAGCGGGATCGAGTATAATAACCCCGCTGATGGACAGTTAGCTCAGCTGGTATGAGCACATGCTTGACGTGCATGGGGTCACAGGTTCGAGTCCTGTACTGTCCACCATAAAAAGCTTCGAAATCTCTTGATTTCGGAGCTTTTTCTTGCATTTTGCAGTCAAAAAGTTCGACCATATTTTTGAAGTCACGTTTTGACCCAAACCGTGACCCAAACCGCGATGTACGTCGATGTACAAAACAGTACGAAATAGCACGAAAAGACCATTCCGCAGCGCATAAGACGTACATAAAATCGGTATTTTTTCACGAGAAAAGGGGCGCGCTGCCAAATGGTAGTACTAAATAAGTAAACATTGAAAAAATCCAGCAAAATCAATGCTTTTCATGCTGCAAACGCGGTGTGAGGGCAAAACAATTGAATACTGACAGGCTCGCATGGCGTTGATATGCAAATAGAAGCGTCCTTTTCCTATTTCTACGCCATATGTATCTGCCCTTATGGCATTTTTTACATTCGCAGAGGCTTTTCCCATCGAAATCAACACTTTTCCAAAACCAGAGGAAGGGAGGTGCGAAAATGACTGTATTCCGTATTAAAAAACAAGAGATTACACGGTTGTGTCCAACTATCATCTGCGGGATATGTCGCCGGCACTGAAAGCGAAGGTTTTTTTATCCCTCATACCATCCCTGCTGGAGAATTGGGACTATACCATGAAAGGTCTTGCACGTATCTGCGAGGACGGCATTGGCAGCATCAGCAGCAGTGTCCGAGATCTGGAGACGCATGGCTACCCTATCGACACAAGGAGCAAAGAGAGCGATTTCGAAACTTCTTTATAACAAAGCGAGAGTAACGCCTTTTGAATTGAGACGAAGGTGGTTACTTTCACTACGTTATCTGATATAAATTCGCAAATAGCGAAATTGCATCTTGACTTGTGGCTTGTAATTTGCTATTATAGTATTGCAGCGAAAAGTAGAGCAGGTGCTCTGCTGGTCTTCTCCCCCAAATTGGAGTGCATCCGCACTCGCGGAACATCTTGACGGTGTTCTACCCCACGGGGGCGGCACACGGCTTGACCCCCGATGCGCCGTCGCCCGGCATGGCCCAAGCCGGGAGCTTGGACCATGCCCAAAGGAATTAGATGGGTTGTCCTGTATGCACCAACTCTTTCCCGGGAGGGAGCCACACCAACTATACTTCGTGGTTCTCGAAAGAGGTATGTTATGCAAAAGCATAAGAAATCGCTGTTCATGCAGGACAGTCTCGGCAACTCGTTGGTTCCCCGGACTTCTCACCGTTCCAAGTTCAAGCGTAAATGGCGCAAGACCGTATTCCGGTTAGCGTTTAAGGCGCTTGAAGTGCTGCTGGTGGTTTTACAAATCATCCAGTGCTTTTGTGAGATGTTCAAGAAGTAAGACGAGGTGGTGCAGCAAACGGGAAGCCCATCTAATTTTTGTTTATTAGGCCAAGTGGCTTTGATATTATAGATCGAACCTTAATAGCTGGGAGGTGGCAAGAATGATTGGAGATGTATTGAAGCGTACGCGTATCATTTATGGATATAAGGCCAGCGAAATGAGTTCAGAACTTGGCATCTCTGCGAGTTACCTTTCGGAAATTGAAAACAACAAAAAGCAACCATCTTTGGAATTACTTCAAAAATATGCGGATATTTACGGCATCCGATTATCTTCTTTGATATTGCTTTCTGAAAACATGGATGAAGCAGAAAAGTCTGGCAAAGGAACTGCCTTTGTCAGAAACATGATGGCACACTTGATACAAAGTATGTCTGCGGCAGCAGGTGATCCAGATGAAGAATAAAGCGCCGATTAGAAAATATGACATCACGCAATGTGCTCTTTATAAATGTCGGACGAAAAAGCGTCTTGAACATCTTCTGTGTCTTGAACCCGGTAGTCTCAAAATAATTGATAGCATCATCGGGTATCACAAATTTGAAATCGATAAAAAGCATTCTAATGAAAGAAGAGAGATAACTGCTCCGGATAAGATACTTAAAGCTATCCAGCGCAGAATCCTTTACCTGCTTCACCGGGTCATCCGGCCCGAATGGCTTATCTCTGGAGAAAAGCAAAAATGTTATATAGACAACGGAAAGGCACATCTCGACGGAAAATATGTTCTGACTATTGATATTAAAAAGTTCTATGATAACTGCACACGAGGACCTGTGTACCAGTTTTTTGTGCAGAAATTGAAAACTTCCCCTGATGTGGCCAAAAAACTAACTGACATCATAACATACAATGGTGGCATCCCAACCGGGTGTCCAACAAGTCAGATTATGGCTTTCTATGCTTATTCTGATATGTTTTCAGAAATCGCTGATTTGGCGAAACAATGCGGTTGCAAATTCACTTTGTATGTGGATGATATGACCTTCTCTAGTACAAAGCCTTTTTCTCCCAATCAGTTGAGGCAAATGATTGATTGTGTGCTGAGAAAATATGGTCACAAGCCTAAATATCCCAAAGTAAAGTATTATGGTCCGTCTGACTACAAACCAATTACAGGAACGGTAGTCACGCCTGAACAGTCCCTTGCTGTACCTAATGGACTTCAAAATGCCATATATAATGCGTTTCAGACGCTGAAGCCCCTTGTTGGTCCTGAAACCTGTTCTGAAGAAGATGCAAAACAAATTCTTTCGCTAAAAGGCCAAATACAGGCAGCCCGCAATATCGAAGAAGGAAAGTTTCCTGAAATTGGACGGTTAACGAACCAAATCAAGGTACCAGATGTTCAATCTGCATCAAATCAAAAAAGACAGATTCGCAGACACAACAAGAAAATCCGTATAAAACAACGAGCAGCTACTAAGTAAGTGCGAGAGCGCCGCCTTCGGCTTAGACCGAGGGTGACGCTCCCGCTTCTTTTTTAGTGCTTAAAAATCGCTTGCAGCATAGTGAATAGGATAGTTCTTGCCTTTCGGTGTGTTTTGTTCTTCACAAACCAGATTATATATCTGGTCCTCTAAGTCTGACTAGGACATATCTTTATGAAAGCCTTTCGTATTATTAGCCCAAACATTTAAGCAAAACATGGCGAATACCATTTCACAACTACGGCGAGGAAATAGCCCCAAGTATGATGAATAAAAGTCTTTTGTGTATTGATAGTGATGTGTATGAATAAAGTCTTTCCATTTGATTGGGATTTCTTCTTCATCGATAATATCAATAACAGAAATTTCTTCTAACTGTCGCTTTTGAGGATCACCCCATGCTTGTTTAAGAAGATTGACTGCACTTCTATCGCTGGATGGAGCACTGTATCCGAATATAGTAATCATAAAAGATTCATCAATTGCCTGTTGAACAGCCTCCCAGCAGTTATGTATATAAGCATCACTCTCGTAGTCTTTTTGAGCAACAGGATAAAGCAGTTTTGTCGGGGAAAGCTTTCTCTTGCAGATAGGACAATTTGCGGTTTTTATCCCAAATTCTCCATGTTCCTCACAATATCCCATTGCAACATTTCCGTGTAAGCAAAGAATATGAGGAAGATTATCAGTTATGCTGTAGCAACGGATATAGGCCTGCAATAATAAAGGGTCCCAATTAAAAGTTGCGATAACATCTTTCTCGGTCAAACTGAGAATGAGAAGATCATAAATTGTAGGTTCGTCAGTAAGTTCCAAAGATTCAAAGTACTGGTATAAGCGTTTTTCCAATTCCTCAGTTGCATATCTACATTCCGGTCTTGAATGTAACTCTGAATAAATATCCTCAAGATTGTTGCTTTGGGTTCTTAGTTCTATTCCATCCAAAACTTCTTGTAAGTTCAGATTCTCAATTAAACCATTCATAACAGAGGATTTTCTACCATTTTTATCTCCATTAGGAATTGCTGCTATTGTTGCGCCGGCTCCTAAAATTACTGTGTGTCGATTCATGCCACGCCTCCAATCATTGGTATAAACATATTATACTTAAATTTATGGGTTTTTCTACCCTACCCAAACAATGCTTTTTTGCTCCAGTTCGCATTGCTTCATTTGAGTCCGTTCTATCGACCTTTTTAGAAAATCCTCCACATTCCGACGCATGGCAGCATAAAAGAACACAATAAAGGATTCCCTAAAAAATTCAAGTTACTGCCCGAAAGCGAGAAACATATCACGGAACTGGATATGATTTCAAACGACTATATGAGGATAACATCTACTACAAAGGTATCGGACTTTTAGAAATGTCCAAAGTATTTGATAGCAGGCAAAAATGAAAGAAATGGCATAGCCGAAGCTATGCCGTTTCTCTTTCACCTTAGAATGGTTTAGCTGAACCCACCTAAACGGCAGCACGCCCTTTTGTGCTTTATGTCACACCACTTCCCGGCTGATCATTTGACCGATGGTGTCCGCAGCCTGCACGCGCATGCTGGGCGTGGAGTGGACGTAGGTGCTGAGCGTGAACCCCGCACTGTAATGTCCGAGCATTTCGGAGAGTGTCCGCACGTCCACACCATTTTTGAGTGCCAAGGTCGCGAATGTGTGCCGTTACGGTATAATAACGACAAACAGAAAAAGCCTTTATTTTCAAGGGGTTTGAGCGTTTGTCGTCTTTTATTCAATTCCTTTTCCAAGTTGAAAATTGACGAAAACTATAAAGAAAAAAGGAGGCTGTTTTATTAACGACAAAATTTAATAGTGCCAGCGGTCCGGCTTTATGTCTGACCGCTGATTGCCGTGGGCGTTTCACTTTTAAGGTGGGCGCCCTTTTTTCATACCTATTTTCAAGAGAAAGGAGATCCCCATGGAATTAAACGAAATGGAAAAAAAGCTGCTCTTTCAGGTGGAGGGCGATTATCAGACAAAGATCCTGAATGAACTTTATATGACCGTGAGGTATTCAAATAATTCCGAACAGCGGGAGGCGGCAGAAGGTCTTATGGCAAAACTTCGTGTTCTGTCAAATGCAGAGTGCATGGACTTGGTAAAAGATATTCAGAAGAATTACCGTCTGCCCTATCCAGCCCGGACGATTGGAGAAAAGATCGCCGAGGCCAGACAACAATCAGGGGCAGAAAAATTGAAGGGGCATGACATCATGGCACTTGAACGCTTTGATCCAGAAGTAAAGCACATGATCGTCTTTGATGTATTGTCTTACGATTCCCCTGTTGGCGACAAAGGCGATAAGATGCGCTTGTTCCTTACAGATGCCGGCTATCAGAAATTTTTAGAGAGCCAGGAACGGGGCGAAGTGAAACTGAAAAACCATGCGAAGGTCTCTGACGGTCATCTCCATTATGACCGCAGGGATCATGCCTTGTAACGGAATAGTCGAAGAAAGGAGGCGGTACAATGGCAGTATTCCGTGTAGAGAAAACAAAGGACTTTACGATAATGAGCAATCACCATCTGCGCAATACGGAGTTGTCCTTAAAGGCAAAGGGGCTTTTATCACTTATGTTGTCGCTGCCGGAAGATTGGGATTATACCACAAAGGGACTCGCCCGTATCTGCAAGGATGGTGTGGATTCTATCACTACTGCCCTGAAGGAACTGGAGCGGCATGGTTATCTCACCAGACAGCGCCTCCGCTATGATAACGGGCAGTTGGGAGACATTGAATATACGATCCATGAGCAGCCTGTAAGTACCGAAAACACAGGGCTTTCACCTAAACGGGAAAATCCAAGACAGGTAAAACCTGAACAGGCAAAACCTAAACAGGCGGAACCTGAACAGGAAAATCCGGCACAATTAAATACTAATCCATTAAGAACAAAAAAATCAAAAAAAGATAAATCAATAACTTATCCATCAATCTATCCGGCAGAGCCGGAAGCGGCAAGCCGCACGGATGGGATGGATCGGATAGAGCTGATAGAAGCCTATCGTGAAATCATCAAAGAAAATATCGAATATGACTTACTGGTCTTACGGTATGGCAGGGAACGTCTGGACGAAGCGCTTGAACTTATGCTTGAAGTGATTTTGTCGAAACGCCCTTACATTCGCATTGCCGGAGATGATTTTCCGAGGGAGATCGTCAAGAGCCGGTTCCTGAAGATCAATTCCGGCCACTTAGAGTATGTCT